>ENA-OSJC01001527-OSJC01001527.1-marine-metagenome-genome-assembly--contig:-NODE-1527-length-18865-cov-6.352991_pt1 | contig 18865 bp, 17 predicted proteins | sample MGYA00237885_ERZ534234 | MGnify/ENA primary metagenome ERZ534234 (study PRJEB26413, sample SAMN06343907) | marine metagenome | isolation source: coastal waters | place: Atlantic Ocean: West Antarctic... | reverse complement strand
AATGTATCGCGCTGTTGTCCTTCGATAGATAAATTAAATGAGTTAGGATGGAATCCTGAAGTTGGTATTAAAGAAGGTTTTAAAAGAACAGTGGAGTCATACTTTTAGGCATGCTTCATAAAAGATAATATTAATGGCGATAAATCAGCATATTAGATATACCTTGTTATCTAAAATTAAAAATAAGATTTCCTTTTTTTGGCAATTTTTCTATCGATTTTCTAATAATGAAAGTCCTTATGTCTATTTTAGGTATAGATCAAGCCATACCCATCCTGGATTTAAAAGGTTCTATGATGACCCTCCCATAAAGTGGACAAATAAAAAAAATGCTAAACTATTGCATTGGATTTGTTACCCTGACTTTGTTGATAATAGGCCGTTTATAATTGAGCCTAATGATCATCCATTAGCCGCCCATGGATGGAAAGGAAGCCCAATTGCTGATTCACTTAACTTAGATAAGCTAATTTTAGATTCTATAGAGCTGTATGCGAAAAAATCATGCAAGGCTATAATTCTTGGCTCAAAAAAAAATGTTGAATTTTTTAAAAAATATATGCCAGAGTATCTTTGGGCTAAATTGGTTTTTTTCCCAAGTGATATAGGTGCAATTCCATATCACTTTGATAGTTATGAAAGACAAAAAGTAAAAAATATTAAATTTTTATGTTTGGCAAGTGATTATGATAAAAAGGGCATAAGGTTAATTATTGAGGCTTGGAAGAAAATTGAAAATAAGAGTGACTCGTCATTAACTATTGTTTGTCCAAAATTTCCTGAAAATCTTGAAAAAAATAAATTTAAAAAATTGAAATTAATTGAGGCTGGTCCAATTTCAGAAAATTTTAAAAGAGATCTTTATTTGAGCCATCAAGTAGCGCTATGCCCAACCATTATAGATGGTGGTACTAATATAATTGAGGCAATGGAGTATGGAATCCCAGTTATTGCTAGTGAATATCATAGGTCTGATGCCTATATGATAGGTGATATAGGTTATACAGTTCAATCACCTTACCAATATTATGACACAAAAAATTATGGGATAACTTGGAAAACTATTGGCCAATATGTAGATATTGTCAATACAGCAATTAGTAATGGTGAGTATAAGTCTGTTATTGAAGAGTGGGAAAATTATATGTTAATTTATATTAATGATAAATCCTTAGTATATAGTCAAGGGAAAAACTTCTATAATCTAGCTTCATCAGTTCTCTCAAACTCAAAAAGAAATTCTATGCTAAGAAACCTGTATAAAAAAATATTGGAAAAAAACTAAGTTAATATGTTTAAATATTTTTCTTTTTTCTTAACAAACTATAGAGTAAAGGCTTTATTTATTGTATTTATTAGCATATTGACAGGCCTCTTAGAGATGCTGTCAGTTGCCCTTGTATTCCCGGTATTAAACCTTCTGCTCGAAGGTGAAAATATTATTGGTTCATCACCGTCTGTGCTAGAAAGAGTTATATATTTGTATAAACAGATTGCTAATTTCTATGCTGTAGATGAACTAGTTATAGCATCTTTAGTATTAATTATAGTGGCTATAGCTTCTTATTTTATGACGCTTATATTTTCATGGGTCCAACTTACATTTTCAACCAACCTAGTAAAAAATACAAAAGAGAATATTTTTCGCAAACTTATGGCCTTAGATTTTGGTTTCTTTGTAGCTACAAATAGTGCATCGATTCTTCATGTGTTATTCAAATCTACAGAAAGCCTTTCTTCTTTTGTTGAGTCTTTTATCAAGGCCTTTGGTGAAGTTATAAAAATACTATTTTATTTATTACTTATGGTTTATATTTCAGTTGAGGCCACATTGATAATTATTATTATTGGATTCTTCTATTTCTTATTAAGCAAAATAATTATTAAAAAGATAACTATTCCAACTAGCTCTGAGATTAGATTAAAAGAAAAAGATCAGCTGCATATTATTGGTGAATATACTAATTATGTTAAAGAAATAAGGGTTTATCTTCAGGAGGCAAGGTGGCTTAATCTATACATGAAAAAAGCGAAAGAATTTGCTTACAATCTTCGCCTAAATCAATTTGGTGCAGTAGTCCTATACGGACTTCCAGGAATGATTGTTATTATTGCTGTTGGTATTGTTGGAATTGTAGTTAATAATATGAGCTTAGGCTTAGCATTTGCCTCTGCTTTTGCTACAATTTTTCTTTCTGGCCAGAGAATTAATGGCTCAATCAGTATTTTTCTATCTCAAGTGACTGCTATTAACTCTCATTTACCGAATATTAAATCAGTTCATCAATTATTAATATCAAAAGAAAAAGAGCAATACTCAAAAGATTTTTTAGATTTTCCAGTTTGGGATAAATTAATATTTAAAAATGTTTCTTTTTCTTATAATTCAAAAGAGTCTTCTGTTTTGAGAAACATCAATTTATCTTTCCAGAGAAATACTACGACTTCTATCATAGGTGAGTCAGGCTCTGGAAAATCTACTATCGTTGATTTATTATTAAAGATTTATAGCGTCTCTGAAGGTGGAATCTATCTAGATGAATCTCCAATTAATCAAATAAGAAAAGCTGATTTATGGTCAAGAATTGGTTATGTTGGCCAAAATTCTGCAATAATTAATGGAACCTTCAAAGAAAATATTTTGTTTGGAAGGGATTTTAGTGATTCAGCTGTTATAGATGCTTCGTTAAAGTCTGGAATTTCAGATTTTATTGATGAATTAGATCATGGTTATGAGTCAGAAATATATGAAAATGGCTCTAATCTATCAGGTGGCCAGAAGCAAAGATTGATGATTGCAAGAGCAATTTTAAGTCAACCAGAAATATTAATACTAGATGAAATAACGAGCGCACTAGACTCTAAAAACGAAAAGAAAATTAATGATTATTTAATGAGTCTTCATGGCTCAACAACAATTATCATCATTACACACAATGATCATATGACTAAAGGTTCTGATAGCATTTTTCGAATTGAAAATGGAAATATTCATGAAGTATAAATTTTAATTAGTTAGTTTTAAAGGACAGATATTTTGATTTTAGATGTAAAAAATATAAAAAAAACGATTTTACTTACTGGTGGTACTGGGTTTCTTGGTGCTGCTTTAAGTAAAAAATTATTACAAAATGGCTATAAAGTAATAATTCTGAAGCGCTCCTTTTCAAATTCATTTAGGATAGATGAGTTACAAGGCGATATTACTACTTATGATATAGATAAAGTAGATTTAGAAAAAATTTTTGTAGAAAATAACTCTATCTCTGTTGTAGTTCACTGCGCTACTGATTATGGACATACTGGATCTATTTATAACGTTTTTGAGACTAATCTTCAATTCCCAGTTAAGCTATTATCTTTGTCAACTAAATATGATATTCCTTTTTTTATTAATACTGATACTTTTTTAGATAAAAGAATTAGTCCGTATGCTCTATCTAAAACTCATTTAAATGAATGGATGTCATCTATAGTAAAAGATGATTGTAAAATAATTAATGTTGTGGTTCATCATATTTACGGCCCTTATGATAATGAACATAAGTTTATTCACAAAATTGCTAAACAGTTACTTGATAATGCTTTAGACATAAAACTTACAAATGGAAAACAGCAGAGAGATTTTATTTATATTGATGATGTAGTTGATGCATTTCTCTGCATTATTGAAAAATTAGATAATTTTGAGCTAGATGATTATTCTTTTGAAGTTGGGACCAACATAAATACCTCATTAAAAGATTTAGTTACGACCTTGAAGAAAATATCAAAAAATAATTTCACTCATCTAGATTTTGGCTTCTTACCTTATAGAGATTTTGAAGAAATGATTCCAAAAGTTGATACAACCAATATCTTTAAATTGGGATGGCGGCCAAAAGTGAGTTTAAATCAGGGCTTGGAAATTGTAGTTAAAACTTTAAATAATAGAAGTTAGAATAATAATGATTGATAATCCATTTTTTAGTATTTGCATACCTTCTTATAACTCTAAAAGCTTTATTTCAGAAACCATTAATAGTGTTTTAATTCAAACGTTTAAAAATTTTGAGTTAATCATCGTTGACAATGCCTCTTCAGATTCAACAATTGATATTGTTAAACAATTCCAAGACGATCGATTAGTTTTATATAAAAATGCAACAAATATTGGAATACATGGTAATCACAATTTGTGCATGAAGTATGCAACAGGTAAATATGTCCATGTTCTCTCTTCAGATGATAAGTTCTTGTATAAAGATGTTTTAGAAAAAATTTATATACAAATCACGTCGTGTCAAATTGAACCAGAGGTGATTGGTGTTTTGGGCTCTTCTGATGAGGTTAATCCATTATTGAGCGAAGCCATTACTAAAAAACCTAACATTATTGGAGGTATTGATGCAGTCAGAAAAATATTTCTTAATCAATTACCATATGTATTAATACCCTCATTAGTTTTATTTAAAAAGGATTTGATTTACAAAGATAATGTAATTGTCGAGCAGTGGCAAGTTACTAATGATATATCATATGGTGATGATACTGAATTTTATTTAAAGCTAATAAAAAAATCTAATTATTTGTTTATAGATGTTCCTTTAATCTTCTACAGAGTCCATAGTGAATCAGTAACTGAAGTTGCTACAAAGTCTGGTAGAACAACACAGTTGCATTGTGCTATGCTAAACAGATGGATAAGAGAAGAAAGCATTATTAAGCTAAGTTGGATAGAAAAATTGTGGATTATGTCTACTGATTATTTGCGCCTAACTTATGAATTTCCTGATGATAAGGTGAGGAGAAAACTACTTAAGTATGAGTTTACGAGTATTGAAAAAATATTTGCAATTTTACGAAAAATTTCAAGCAAATTTCTCCCTATCAGATTAAAAACTATAATTAAATCAAACTTAAAATCAAGTGGAGTTTGAGAATGAGAGAGGTTAAAAAAAGTGAAAAGAATGCTACAATTATAAAAAATTTTAAAAAGCTAACTAATGCTAAGTATATCTATTTCTTTATTCCTTCTGTTGCGAGCTTAAGTTTTGTTAAAGGGTTTGAGGATAATACTAAAAAACAAATTATATTTGTTACTTTTGAAAAGGCAACCTATGATTCCCTTAAAAATGCAAGTAAAAAAGCAATCTTTTGTAATTCATATAAAAAAAAATCTGATGTTAATAATTCTTCATATTTGAGAAGATTAAAAAATAGATGGGACTTTAATGAATCAATTTTAAGTTTATTGATTCATGAGGTAGCGTCAAAAGATGAATATATGTTTTATCTTACTTGTATTGATTATTGGGGTGCACTGATTGCACGAGCATTTTTTAATAGTGAAAAAGATATTCATTTACAATATATTCAACAACCTAAAAAAATTGGTGGTACTAAAAAAGTTTTTTTATTTGATCCGAACTTTATTATTAATCAAATAATTGATTCGTTGACTTACAGACTACCTCTTTATTGGCACAAGTATGCTAAAGGATTAGGACTCCACTTAGGTGTTGATGATAAGTTTTTAAAAAAATATAACATTTCAAAAGTCTATGGTTTTGAGTATATTTTTCAAAACCCAAGTATCCTAGATATAAGTATTAAAAATAAAAAAGTTATTAGTCAACTTATTATTGGTGGGTATTCTATAGATGGGGCAAAACACTTTTATGATACGAGCGATGTAATAAATATTTATAATGCGGTGAATAATAATTGTAAAGATGCTTATCATAAATACCATCCTGGCGAAGTAATCAAGGATGCTCTATCAGACTCTTTTCATCAGATAGATCCTAATATTCCAATTGAATATTCAGGATATAAGATTAGAGTTGCTATTTCAGATTTTTCTAATGCCCTAGTACTTCTTAGTTCTCAAGGTACAATCTGCGTTTCTTTTTTGAAGTTAGTTAATATAAAGAAAGGATTTGATAGAAATGCTATTATTCAAGACTTATCTATAAAAACCTCTTATAAAGTTTTATTTCCAGAGACATTAGATGAGTTTGTAGCATTAATAAAATAATTTTAATTGGATAAATATGAAGATTGCAATTAGTACCGAGGTCCCAGGATTGCAAAATAATGGGATTTTAAAACGAAATGTTACCAAAAAATATAATAATGGAGCAGGATGTGAATGGGCATTTTTTTTAAATGAAAAAATAAAACATATTCATACTGTTGTCTCAGCTGACATTGCTCTTAGGAATGTTAAAAATAAGATTTGGAATGCGTTTGAGATTTTAGTCATTCAACATATGGATGATAAAGATGGGCGAGAACTTATTGATCTTGGCTCTATTCCATTTCTTATTTTGACCCTTGAATCTCCTCTATATCAGGGAAATTTTTTTGATAAATCAGTTAATTTCATCAATAAGTTCCAAAATAAGCTTATATATGATGGTTTAATGTTTGATTCACAAGTGTATAAAGAAAATTTTAGCCAGATAAGATATCCTTCCTATTCGCTTGATGATATTCCTAAAAAGAATAACTCAAAAATAATTAATAAAGCTGTATTTGTTAATACAAATCAGTATATTCATCATAAAACAATTTCAAAGGTTAGGTCAATTGATGATTTCATGTGGTTATTAAGAAGAGTAATTTCTCAAATAAGGTTTGGAGTTAATCACTCTAAAGTCTTAAATTTATCAAAATATCATTTACATGATAAGAGATTAGAGCTGGTATGTGAGTTTTTAGACAATAACTTTATAGATATATATGGAAAGGGGTGGGATAATTATGATGGTTTACCTAAGGTTTGGAAAAAAAAATTACTACATAAATTAGGAAAACCAATAGATAGATTTTTTCAAAAAAATAAACTTGAGTGTATTAAAAATTATCGATTTTGTTTATGTGTTGAAAATTTTGAATATCCAGGTTATATTACTGAAAAAATTATTCAATCATTAGTTGCACAATCCTTGCCAATATATTTTGGTGCCCCAAATATTAAAGACTATATTCCATCAGATTGCTTTATTCATGCAAGGGAGTTTGAAAGTAGTGATTTACTAATAAAATTTATTAATAATATGGATAAAAATCAATATGATAAAATGATTTTATCTGGACAAAATTATCTTAAAAATCCTTTAGGTATGCTTCATAGTAATGAAATATTTGCTGAAAATATTGAAATTTTAATCCAAAAAGAAATGAAAATGTAATGACATATAATTCTAAAACTCCAGTTTTAATAATTATTTTTAATAGACCTGTTTTTGTTAAAAATTTAATCGATATTTTAAGACAAGTCAAGCCTTCGAAGATTTATGTGGTTGCAGATGGCCCTAGAAATTTTATAATGGAAGATAAAGATAATTGTATAAAAGCAAGAGAGCAAATTAATAAAATTGACTGGGTTTGTGACATTAAAAGAAAATATTCAGATAATAACCTTGGTTGTGGACTAAATCCGGCTGAAGGTATATCTTGGGCTCTTAAAGATTCAGAAGAAGTAATAATTCTAGAGGATGACTGCATGCCTAATATTGAATTTTTTAGGTTTTGTGATAATCTCTTAGAGAAATATAAATCAAATGATCAGGTTATGATGGTGTCTGGAAATAATCATACTTTTAATAAGTATGATTTTTCTCATTCTTATGATTTCTCTCATCACACTCAAACTTATGGATGGGCAACTTGGCGAAGAGCTTGGTCAAAATATGACATTAATATGAATTCATGGCCAGAATTTAGATCATTTGAATGGTTAGAAAGTTTTACTGGCTCAAAAAAAGCTGCTAAGTTTTGGTTAAAGATTTTTGATATGTGTTACAACAACGAACTAAGCTCAGCCTGGGATTATCAGTGGACTTACTGCTGTTGGGTTAATAATGGGATTAATATTATTCCAAAAGTAAATTTAGTTTCTAATATTGGATTTAGTTCTCAGGCGACTCATGAAAAGGATCCTGATCATTTAATATCTCAAGTTCCTACAAGTACAATTGAATTCCCTTTGATACATCCAGAGGAAATTATAAAGAAGACTTTATTAGATAAAACAATCCAGAAAATTATTTATACCCCTCCAATTTATACAAGAATTATGAACAAACTATCAACAATTATTAAATAACTTCAAACTTTACTATTATGCGCAAACAAATTAAAGTTTCTATTATTTCAATGAAAGATAATAAAGGTGGGGGTGGATTTACTGCCGCTTATAGACTTTTATTAGGTTTAATTAGTTATCAATTTTCTGCAAATATGTTGGTCCAAATTAAATATTCTAACAATCCAAAAGTAATTAGCCTCTTTAGTCAACAAAATAAAATAAATTATTTAATTAGAATTTTATCAAAGGTTATTATTAAGTTTTTTGATAATGAAAAAATTCCTGACCAAACTCTTGCTTTTTTTAATACAGGAGTTGGAAAAAAAATTAATAATTTCTCTGCTGATATTGTTAATCTTCATTGGGTTGCTGGTGAGATGATTTCTATTAAAGAAATTGGTAATATATCTAAACCAGTTATTTGGACCTTTCATGATATGTGGCCTTTTTGTGGTATCAATCATTTAGACTTAGCATCTAAAAAAGGAGATATACATAATTTTTTTAATTTAGATCAGAATTCAATTGAAAGAAAGATAAATTGCTGGACAAAGCCTATGCATATTGTAACTCCTAGTAATTGGTTAGCTTCATGTGTAAAAAAAAGTGATTTAATGAAAAATTGGCCAATTACTGTAATTCCAAATGTTATTGATACAAGTCTATTTAAACCTCTTGATAAAGCTAAATGTAGGAAAAATATGATGTTTGATGACAATAAAACCATAATCCTGTTTGGTGCTTTTGCTGGTGTAGTTAATGAAGCTAAAGGATTTAAAATTTTAATCCAAGCGTTAGATGAAATTTCTGAGGTGCTTCCTATTAATACTGAGTTAGTTATTTTTGGTCAAGATGAGCCTTTAGAATTTAAGTTTAGTAAATTCAATAGCTTTAAATGGCTTAACCATATTACAGAAGAGAAAAAGATGTGTGAACTTTATAACTCTGCAGATGTTGTTGTAGTGCCTTCGAAATCAGAGGTTTTTGGGCTTGTGGCCGCAGAAGCTCATGCTTGTGGAGTGCCAGTTGTTGCTTTTAAACATACTGGCATACAAGAAGTTGTTAGCCATAAGAAAACAGGTTATTTGGCTCGACCATTTGAATGCTCTGATTTTGCTGCTGGTATAATATGGACTTTAAAAAATAAAGATTTTTTATCCCCTTTAGCAAGACAAAAGGCTTGTAAAGAATGGTCTCAAGATGTAATTATCCCAAAATACATAGATTTATATAATTCTGTGTATGAAGATTTTAAAAAAAATTAGATTTAAATAGGTTTATCTCTTACTATAACTCTTTAGTTCCTTATGATTAATATTATTAAAAATACCATAAAAAAAATTTCAATTTTTATTGATGTATTGTTAGTTCCATTTGTTTTTATTTCAATCATAATAATGAGATTGACTAGAAAGTTAGGCATACATAGGTTAAAAATTTCAAAGTTTTTGTTCTTTAAATTTGGGGTATTTCCAGTAACAAGCCACTACTACGATCCTTTTTTTTCACCTAAAGACTTTTCACAAAATAAAAAAAGAATTCTACCTGGTATTGATTTAAATCTGAGTGTTCAGTTACCATTATTAAAAGAATTGACCTATAGTAAAGAGCTTAAAGAGCTTAAGATTAATAAATTAGACCCCTCAATTTTTTTTTGGGAAAATGGTTCATTTGAATCAGGTGATGCGGAAATATGGTACAACTTAATTAGAAACAAAAAACCTAAAATAATTATTGAAATCGGCAGCGGTTATTCAACGTTATTGGCAATTGAGGCTATTAAGAAAAATATGGACGATGATGATATGTATTTTTGTGAACATATATGCATCGAGCCTTATGAATTTAATTGGCTTGAAGGTAAAAATATAAAAGTAATAAGGGAAAAAGTTGAAGATGTTGATATTAATATTTTTCATAATCTTAATGCTAATGATTTTTTATTTATTGACTCATCGCATATGATTAAAAGAGATGGCGATGTTCTTCATGAGTACTTGCAAATACTACCAATACTTAATAAAGGAGTAATAGTCCATGTCCATGATATTTTTACTCCTAATGATTACCCATATGATTGGGCTACGAAATATTTAAGATTTTGGAATGAGCAATATCTTTTTGAAGCATTTTTAACTGGTAACTATGAATGGTCAACATTATTATCTTTAAATTATTTACAGCATAACCATTTTAATGAGTTGCAATCTAGCTGTTTAGTTTTAGATAAAGACAGAGAACCTGGTTCATTCTATATTCAAAGAAAATAGATATTAGTCTATTATGAATAATAATATTAAACCTCAAAGTGAACCTTTAGTTACTATTATTATTGCAACTTACAATGAGTTTTTAAATATTCAAAAAACCCTCGATAGTATAAAAAATCAAAAATATAAGAATACTGAACTAATTGTTATTGATGCTAATTCAGATGATGGTACAGTTGGCATCTTAAAGAAAAATTCTTCTGAAATTAAATATTTCCTTAGTGAGGACGATTTGGGAATATATGATGCTTGGAATAAGGCATTAAATGTATCATCAGGAGATTGGATAATGTTTTTAGGCGCTGGTGATTGTTTAAAACCTAATGCTTTATCTACTTATATTGCGTCTATTAATCACAACAACTTTATAAACTTTATTTCTTCAAAAGGAATAGTTATTGATTCTAAAGGCATGCCCCTGCGTGAATTTGGTAAAAGTTTTGATAAGAGAGCTTTTTTAAAGTACATGACTATTTGTCATCCATCATCACTGCATCATAAATCTCTTTTTAAGGATCATGGCCATTTTAATATTTCTTATAAAATTTGCGCTGATTACGATTTTTTAGTTAGAGCGTTAGATTCAATTTATCCAAAGTTTATTAATAAAAATCTTGTAGAGGTTCTTGATGGAGGCATTAGTGCTTATTCATTTACTGGTCTTTATGAAACTAAATTAATTAAACTATCAAAAAGATCAAAAATACAGGTTGAGTTTGAATGGTTTTTATCTGTTATAAAGTTGTATATTAAAATTCAGTTATTAGGTAGGGCGGTATAAAGTATGAAAATGTTCTTAACATTGTCGACATTTTTTGGGATGTTTTTGGAGGGTCTCTATTTTCAAGTTCACCCCGTTGCAGGATTTCAATTTGATTTGAAGCCAGGTCTTTTGATAATTTTAATAAATCTTTGCCTTCTTACTGTAATAAATAAATTACGATTTTCACTGATGCACCTCTTTATTTTTGCTTATATATTGATATCAGGCTATCTTCTTATGTCAGGCTATGCTTCATTTTATGTGAAACAATTTGTGGTAATATTTTTGATGTCAATTTATACCTTTAATTTTGTCAGATTTGTTGGCGCTAGGTATGTATTTAATATTTATGTTAAGTTTGCTTATTTTTATGCAATATTTGCACTGTTATATTTTGCTGCAGAGTTGTTATTCGAACTCCCTACAAGCTACTTCATGCCTCATATAATTTCTCAAATAGCTAACGGAGGGCTCCATGGCCTTATGTCTGAGCAATCTGTGTATGCTATAATAATGATTCCTGCGCTTTATGTCTCATTAAAAGAAAGAAGCGAATATGGAGTAATGGCTCCAATCTTAATAGGTATTTCTGTAGTCATCACTGGCTCTGCAATGGGGTATGTTGGAATCATTTTAGTGGCACTTTTATACAATAAGGTTCCTTATAAAATTACAGTGTTATTAATTCTTGTATTTGTTTTTTTCTTTTATTTATTTGTTCTATCCCCAAAGCAGGTAAATCCAGAATCAGAATTTTATGAACCAATTACTTATTACTGTGCTTCTGATTGCGGCCCATCATCTTCTCGAAATCCTGGAGGCCATCTAGCAAATCCAACAAAAAGGCATGAATGGTCAGAAAAAGATTTAGGTAGTAATTCTGAACTTGACCAGTTTCTATTTCATAGAATTTTTTCTTCATACAACTCTATTAGAAATGAAAGAGTGCCTGATTTACATGTTAATACAGTAAGTTCTTATACGCTTTCAAGTAATTTTTTAGTAATGAAGCAGGTGTTAAGAGAGAATATTATATTTGGTGGTGGGTTGGGCAGTCATCCCATTAGTTATGATAAATATATTGAAACAATTGATGGAACAAAGCCTTGGATCAATGCAAACGTATTTTTGGGTAGGGAAGATGCAAACTCATTAGCCACTAGACTATTATCTGATTTTGGCCTTGTTGGATTACTTCTACTTTCTATTTTCTTTTTTAGAGTTTTTAATGGCATCAATGACTCAAATCGAAACATTGTCTACTCTATCTTTATTTATTTAATATTAGTATTTATTAGATCAGGTAATTATGGGCCTTTAGACTTATGGCTGTTTATTACCATCCTTTATTTTGTTACCTTAAAGAAAAACAGGTAAATGACGAATCTTATTAAAAAAAAGATTGTCATCAGTGCCGTTAATTTAACAGAGGGAGGTGGGAGAGAGGTTCTTTTGAGTGTCCTGAGAGCTATTTCTTTGGATAGACGCTTCAGAGCTATTGCTATAGTAAATAATAAGTCAAAAACTGATCTTATAAGATCCACAAACATTAAATACCTGCAGGTCCCAAAAACTAAAAAAAGTTGGGTAAATAGACTTTTTTTTGAATATGTTTTTTCAATGCCCATATCTAAAAGATTAAACGCAGATATTTGGCTTTCATTGCACGACATTACTCCAAATGTAGTAACAAATAAAAGATATGTTTACTGCCATAATATTGCTCCATTTTATAATTTTAATTTTAGTGATGTTAAGCTAGATTTTAAATTCTCTTTATTTGTTCTTTTTTATAAGTGGATTTACAGAATAAATATAAATAATAATAATGCTGTCTTCGTTCAGCAGTCCTGGATTGCAGATAAGTTTGTAGATTTTTTTAATTTCAACAATTGTATTGTTGCATTGCCTGAGGAAGACAAAAAACTAATAGAAATACAAAATCCTATTATTAATAAAAAAAATATAAATTCTGAGGTTCTTTTCTTCTATCCAACACTACCTAGAACTTATAAAAATCTTGAAATAATTTTTGAATCAGTTAACCTGCTAAATAAGAAAAATATAAAAGGGTATAAAGTTATCATTACAGTTAAACAAGGTGAAAATAAATATATTGATTATTTAATAAATAAATATGGAAAACCAAATGAAATAGATCTTTGTGGCAGACTTAAAAAAAGTCAAATGAATGAATATTATAATAAATGTGATTTTTTATTATTCCCATCAAAGCTTGAGACATGGGGGTTACCAATAAGAGAAGCAATTTCTTATAATTTACCATTACTTCTAGCTGATCATCAATACTCAAGGTCGACTTCATATGGATATGATAAAGTATGCTTCTTTAATATGAGTTCTGCCAGAGAATTATCAATGATAATGAGTAATGTTATTAGTAAAAATGACAGTGAAGTGTTTAAAAATAATAGTATTGTCCCAGACTGTCAAAAAAAATACAAAGAACTAGCAAGTTGGAAAAAACTTCTTGACTATGTTTTTGCTAACTAAATGTATATGGAAAATTTAAAATGCTAATTGAAATCATTGCTATTATAAGTTTTGTTTTAATGCATTTCATTGAGATTTATTCTTTTTCATCTCGAGTTGCTGGAAAGCTGACAGGCAATACTGCCCTTGGTACAACCTTGCATTATTCAATGCATACTGGCAGTAGATTTTTGTTGATTGCATTTCTTCCTTCTCTTGCATTTCTAGTAGAATCTGATGCAAATATTGAAAATTATCTTTTAGTTGTTCTTTGTGCTCTCTTTCTATGTTTTTTATCTTGTTTATTTGTTATTTTGAGGTTGAATAACGCTCAGCTTTTTTTTCAGAATGTATTTAGCCTTTATTCTAAGAGTAATATTCTACTATTATCTCTATTGAAAGTAGTTTTTTCTAAAAATAAAAACCATAAAAATTTAAAAGATATGGAAAAATTTCAATTTGATAAATTAGTTAAAAGAAAGTCATTAATTGCCTTTATATCTTACTCTTTTTTAAATACGGGTTTCTTTGTTGCTTTTTTGATGTCTTTTTATTTTTATGAATATAGACTAACTGTTAGTCAGTTTTCAACTATGTTTCATGGCTTTGGTGCAATTGTTGTTGCCTTTTATTTAGATCCAATGCTCAGCAGGTCAATTGACGAAAGTCTTGTTAAGGGAAGGTGGGCAAATGATTTGTATTCAATTTTATTTGGAAGGATGCTTAGCTATTTGATAGCTTTCTTAATATTTTTGTTATATTATTTTGTTTAACTTATACCTTCTTTCTTAGCAAAATAATTAATTGCTTTAATGTAACCATCTATAGTTCCGCAATCAAAACGTTTCCCTTTAAATTTACATGCAACAACCTTTCCTTTTTTTGCTTGAGTAAGAAGAGCATCTGTAATTTGAATTTCTCCACTTTTATCTGGCTTAGTGGCTTCGATGATGTCAAATATATCTGGTGTTAGTATATAACGACCAATAATTCCTAAATTGCTTGGAGCTTCTCCTAAATTTGGCTTCTCAACCATCTTATTTACTTGGTAATGATTTTTTGTTCCTTCTATCATTGGGCCAGAGATAATTCCATATTTGTTGACTTGGTTTAAAGGCACTTCTTCAATTGCAATAATAGAGCACTGATATTTATTGTATGCCTCAATCATTTGAAGGGTTATGCCATTATCATTGTCATCACATAAATCATCAGCTAGAATAACTGCAAAAGGCTCATTTCCAATAAGAGGTCTTCCCGACAGAATAGCATGTCCTAGACCAAGCATTTCTTTTTGGCGCACATAGGTAAAAGTTGCAGTATCTATAATATTTTGGATTTCTTTTAGATATTGCTGTTTCGATGTATTATTTAACTGAGCTTCAATTTCAAAAGAATTATCGAAATGATCTTCAATAGCCCTTTTTCCTCTGCCTGTGACTATTGCCATATTATTTATTCCTGCTGACATAGCCTCTTCAACACCATATTGAAGAAGTGGCTTTGTTAAAATAGGAAGCATTTCTTTTGGAACTGCTTTCGTGGCAGGTAAAAAACGCGTTCCATAACCGGCTGCAGGAAAAAGGCATTTTTTAATCACTTGAATATTCTCTTTAACATTTAATTAATATATTTTTACCATAAGAAGTTTTAAATTAGTTAGGTGAAGGATAGATTATTTTTACAACCTTACCATGCAGAGCGACCTCCATCGACTGGAATAATCGCTCCATTTAAATAACTAGAAGCATCACTTAACATCCAGATAATAGTTCCTTGGTACTCGTCTACTCTAGCTAAACGATTCATCGGGATTTTTAATGAAACTTCTTTAAGAAAATTATCTGACTGACCATTTTCTATCCCACCAGGACAAATTGCATTACAGCGAACATTCTTGTCTGCCCAATAGGTTGCAAGATAACGAGTCAAGCCTATAATTCCAGACTTAACGACTGAGTATGTAACTGGCTTTACTGGTTGCATCTCATCTGATAGCCCATTTTTTTTATATAGTCTTTGATCAGGTCCAATCAATCCTAAATCAGATGAAACGTTAATAATTGAACCACCATGTGAATTTTTAGATATAGTATAACCATAATGTTTAGCGCATAAGAATGCACCCGTAAGTCCAACTTCAACATCTTGACTCCAAGTTTCTAATGGAAAGTTTTCTAATCTAGAAAAATTTTTTTCAGAGCTGCCTTCAACTTTTGGATTATTAGCTGCATTATTAACTAATCCATCTATCTTTCCAAATTTATTTAGAAGTAAATCTGAATTTTCTTTAATTTGATCCTCATCTGTTATGTCAACAGCAAATCCAGGGATATCTATTTTATATTTAGTTTCTAAATAGGCGGAAAAATCATCTATAGATTTCTTAGATAAGTCTAATAATATCGGAGTACCTCCATATGCAGCAATTGCTTCACAATGCTGTCGACCCAGAAGTCCTGTTGCACCTGTGACAACAATTACTTTTTTCTTTAATTCAAATATAGAATCTAATTTTTTCATATCTAGATAATAAGTATAAACCTTATTATGTTATTTTTTTAAAGTGTATGAGTTAAAGTCTGCAACTTTACGAAATACAGGCTCAACTGGCTTGCCCTCAATAAAGCTTCTTAAAGAACTATTTCCTGATATTATTTTTTTAAAAACCGACATTGACTCATCAAAAGCGTTGAGAGTAAGTTTTATATCTTTTTTTGAATGAGACCAAGAAATTGCATGATAAGCCGTCCATAAAATTCCTCTTCTTATTAGTTCTTGTTGAAACAAAGATTTCATTTCTAATTGATCATATTTTTGCTGTCCATTAAATGAAACAATGGTTCTGCAAGGATATCCTATACAATCTATAAAGTCTTCTAAATTGTGGTTTTTTGCAAGTTCATTGAAGCCATCTTTGAGAATTAAACCCATATCCCAAATATGATCAGTAGCATTTTCGCGTTCTAGCTTTGGAATACAGGCCTCTGCTGCTGCTAGTCCAATGCAATCTCCACCATAGGTGAAAGAAAAGAAAGTTTTATCTAAAACTTGCATATATTCTTTTTTCCCCACTAAGGCTGATAAGGGTATTCCATTAGAGATTCCTTTAGCAAATGAAGCTAAATCAGGAGTTACTCCAGTTAATTCTTGAGCTCCACCAAGTGCAAAACGAAAACCCGTAATTATTTCATCAAACATTAATATAGCCCCATAATGTTTTGCCATTTTTTGGACTTCATGTAGAAAATTATTTTGACATACTGTTTTACATTCAGTTTTTTTACAATTTTTACTACCCATACATTTTGGCTCTAGAATTGTCAATGGCTCCATAATCACTATTGCTATTTCGTCTGGATTTTCCTTAAATATTTTTTCTAAACTATCTAGATCATTGTAAACAAATGAATGAGCTAACTTTTTATTAAAATCTGGTATTCCACTATTTAAATCTGTATTTGCAATATACCAATCATGCCATCCATGATATCCACAATAGGCTATATGATCACGTCCAGTTACTGCTCTTGCTACACGAACTCCAATAGTAGTAGCATCAGCACCATTTTTTCCAAATCGCGCCATTTCAGCGCATGGGACTGTTTTGATTAATAGCTCAGTTACAGAAACTTCTAGCTCACTCATCAAACTAAATGTAGAGCCTTTTTCAAGTTGCTTAATTACTGCAGCATTTACATCTGGATCTGCATAGCCAAGGTTAATAGGGTGACAACCCATAATATAATCTAAGTATTTATTTCCATCCACATCCCAAGTGTAAGCTCCTTTAGCATGGTCAATATATTTAGGAGCAAAACCATCAACAAATTGAGTTACTCCCTTACTAAATGTCTGAGTACCAGCGGGGATAGTTTTTTTTGCACGCTCATAAATTTCATTTGAACGTGTGATATTTGGCTTGTTATTAGTCATTATTTTTTCCTTATAATAAATCTGTTATAAAACTAGTTTTTTCCATTTTTCATAATCTTTTGGCGTATCAATCTCAATAAGCTTCTCAGTTGTTTCTTGGCTTAGAAAAAAAGGATGAGTATCTTCTGATATTAACTCGCTATTTAATTTATTTATATAGCCGGCTTTAAATGCGCAGAGATAGTGATAATGCTCCCAAGCTTCTGGTAAATCTTGTCTTCGATAGACATCATTTGAAATATATTTTTTTAATTTTAAATTTTCTTTGTTGAACATCCAGCAATTAAATGGGTGAACTTGAGCTGGAATAAATGAACAAATGCTGCTATGTTCAGTAGTTGAAATGAGTGATTTTAATTCTTCAAAATCACTTTTATTTTTATATAAGATAGGAAGGTAGAAAAGCCAAATGTATGAATCAGAATCAATTTTCATCTCTTCTATGACATTTAACATTACATCTTTAATCGAAATATCTGACATAGATAAATCGATAGAGCGATTATGGACTGCATAATTTCGCATCAAGGCTTTATCTAAAATATCATTATCATCAGACGAAACAATAATATCATCAAACCATAAAGTATTATCCAAAAAATTTGCCGTATTATCAAAGAATAGCCTATTCTTAAATTTAAAGCCTACGCTTCCTTTACGTGCCGGTATTAGAGCAATATGTTTTGTTTTCATTATGTTCTTGATGAAGGTTATTTTTTAATTTATATACTCTAGCTATAATAATAGATAACAAAATAGTGGAAATCTCAATCTAAAAAAACTTGCCTTATTAATAAGATTTAATTAATGAAAAAGTTATAATTTATTTTTTCTTAGTAACAGTAGTAATCTTTGTCTTAACAATAACATTATCTGGGACGTCTTTTTGAATTATTGAGCCACTTGAAATTGTGGAATTATCCCCTATTTTTATTTTTGGTTCTATAAATATTCCTGAACCAAATATCACATTTGAACCAATAGAGACAGCCCCTGAGGTTGTAACTGAAGGACCAAAAGTATTGTGATCCTTAATCAGATTATGATGTTCAAAATTACATCTTGTAGCAATAAAATTATTATTTCCAATTTTTGCACTAGGTCCAATCATAGTTCCACCAAAAATTACATTTCCTACACCTATTTCTACATTAACTCCAATTTCAACACTTGGATGAATTATATTTGTGAAAGGAACCCCAATCTCTATTAGCTCTTCAAATAATTCTTTACGAAATGGAAGAAGGCCTGGGCTTATTACTACAGCATCAAAAGTACCAATTTTATATTCAGAATATATATTTTTTACTGAAGCCAGTCCTATTA
>ENA-OSJC01001524-OSJC01001524.1-marine-metagenome-genome-assembly--contig:-NODE-1524-length-18910-cov-3.914087_pt1 | contig 18910 bp, 33 predicted proteins | sample MGYA00237885_ERZ534234 | MGnify/ENA primary metagenome ERZ534234 (study PRJEB26413, sample SAMN06343907) | marine metagenome | isolation source: coastal waters | place: Atlantic Ocean: West Antarctic... | reverse complement strand
GAAAATCTTACGGTTCGGCATAGATGATGATGAAAGAAAAAGTCTCATTGCAGAGATAGGAGATGTCCAATGTATGTTAGATCTACTAGGAGACACCTTTGAAATTTCTTCAGATGAAATACTTAATGCTGCAATTGCCAAACGAGAAAAACTTAAAAGATGGAGCAACTTAGTGAAATGAGTGATGTAACAGACAGAATGCAAGAATTGATGAAACCCGTAGATCAACAGATTATGATGTGCGATAGTAGAGAAGATATTCTAATGATGGCTTGTGTCATGATGACACGAGTTAAAACAATGCTAGATGCTCAAATCGGAGTAGATGCTAGAAAATTAATAGTCGGAGACGCAAACAAATGAGTAACCAATGGCATAACGATATTTTTGATATGCATTCAAAATATGGCCTTCATGGTTGGATTGAAACCCACAGAGGCAATCCAGAATTAATGAAAAAGTTTCTTGAATTTCGTATTAACTTCTTAGAAGAAGAATTAAATGAAACACGAGATGCTGTTAAAGCAAGCGATCCTGAAGAAATTGTTGATGTTGAGGTTGGGCCTAATGTAGGCAAAGCCGGTGAAACTAAAAAAATGATTGAAGCACTTAAAAACATGCCGCCATCTCCGGCGCCACAACTTCAGCAACCAGTGCCTCCTCCCACAATAGCACCGGCTCCTGTTGCGCCGCCCACGGCCTCGGCAGCGAGGCCCGTGGACCGGTCCCAGTATGCTGCGCTATTTCCTAATGACATGGCCTCCGGCATAATACGATCTCAAGACCAAGGTATTGGCAGTTTGATGGGATAATCTATGTCTGAAGATAATATTTACTACATGAAAGAGTATAGAAAGCCCAAAGAAGAGCTTCGTAATTTTGTCCGAATCTATAGTCATGGTAGAAATGTTAATTTGGAGCCCGGTGTTTTAATCGGTCAAGAAGGCCCTGAGAAAAAAACTACTGCTATGTGGCTAAACGTAGATGATCTAGAAGATTTAATCCACGTTTTGATGGAAGCCTACAGTACGATACTAGAAAAAGACGAACCAAATTTACATTAGCCATCCCTTGGTGTCTTCTTTTAAAACCCGACCCGCTATGTTTATTTTAGATTTGAGCGCGTCTAATATCTTCTCGTCGATTGTATAGGGTGTGACCAAGTCTATGTACGTGACGGGTTTTTTCTGCCCGATACGGTGTGCGCGGTCCTCGGACTGTAGCCGTATCTCTAGGTCGTAAGAGTTACTAAAATATATGACGGTATTGGCCGCAGTCAGGGTGATGCCATAGCCTCCTGTCTTGGGCTGGCCGACAAAAAAGCGTAGCTCACTGTCGGGGTCTTGGAACTCGTTGACAATGTTTTGTCTCTCTTCTTGCTCGGTAGCCCCGTAATAAGTAGCCACGGCATTGTAGCCAAACCGCTCTCGTAAAGCGGTGGATATACGGTTTATATCATGTGTATATGTTGCCCATATGATGGCTTTACCTTGCACATCTTCGGCTATTTCCATCAAGGCTTCTAAACGCAGATTAGGTAGTGCCTGAATCTCTCCGTCATCCGGTTGCAGAAACCCACAACATATCTGTTGTAGTCGCATGATTTGTGTAAGGACGCTTGCCGTCGTAACCAACTCACCGCTTTCTAACTTAGCTAACGCCAGCTTCTTCATCTGGTTGTACACTTTAGCTTGCTCGTCAGTTATCGGTACGTCCCTTCTTATATAGAGCTTGTCGGGTAAGTCTAGACAGTCTTTCTTTAGAACACGGTTACTAAAGCTTTCAAGCTTATCCGTCAACTCATCCAGACGGCGGTATCCTGTTATCTCTTGAAACGATTTTGCACCCATTGTGCGCTTGACCACAATTGAGTAGCGGTTCTGGAACCCATAATAGCTGTTAAAGCCTAGCGCGTTCTTGTCGAGAAAAAGGCACTGACTAAATAAGTCCATTGGGCTCTTGGTGATCGGGCTACCTGTCAGGATGCGTCGGTACTTACTTAGCTTGTGCAACTCAATAATGTTTTTGGAGCGCAAGGCTTTGCGGTTTTTTATAGTGGTACTCTCGTCCACAATAACTAAGTTGTTTAAATGCTTTTTACAGAAGTCATATACCATGCGCGTTGCACGAGCCGTGCTGAACGCCTCAGTGTTGACTACAAATATTTTAAGGGCTCCACTATCGTCTTCAAAAAAAGCTTTGACTTCGTCTTGATATTTTTTGGAGCTGTTAGGTGTCCAACGCAGGATGATACGCTCAATTCTATCAGGTACATGGGCAGGTATTTCGCTGCGCGTCCAGTTGTCATACACGCCTTTGGGAGCAATCACAACACAAGCCTCTATCTTGTTTTGCTCATAGAGAATGGACATCGTATCAAGAGCAACCTTCGTCTTGCCAGTACCCATCTCCATCAGCAACGCATAATATTTCTCGGACCACGAGTCTTCTAGAGCCACGCGCTGATGATCGAAAGGCTGTGTCTTATAGTTAAAATTCATTTGAAAATACCTGTTGACTTTCGCTCAGTATACGATAGTATACGTTATTGTCAAGGCCCAAAAGGTGCCTTAAACCACGAAGGAGAACACGCGATGAGCGATTTAACTAGTATGATGGAGGAGGAGTCAGAAGCACTAAACTCTAACTCTGTCGAGAAACTTGACCAAAGGGGCCTCAATTCTGTGGCAGACTTGGCAAGGGCAATCCGCAATAAAGAAGACACTATCGCAAATATTGAAAAACAACTCAAGCAACAAAAAGAACTACTACTCAAACTGAGCGACGAAGAAATGCCCGCCATGCTAAGTGAGATGGGTATATCAGCGTTTGAACTGGATGACGGCAGTAAGGTAGTGGTCAAAAGTACTTATGGCGGTTCAATACGTGTTGCCGACAGGCACAATGCGTTCAACTGGCTTCGCGACAACGGGTACGATGACATCATTAAGAATACCGTGTCATGTCAGTTTGGCAGGGGCGAAGACGACAAGGCGGGTGCCTTTGCCGCTTTTGCTGAGACAGAGGGCTTTTACGCCGAGCAGAAAACAGAGGTGCATCCACAGACCTTACGCGCATTCGTTAAGGAGCGGGTAGAGGCGGGTGAAGAATTCCCAATGGAGTTATTTGGGGCTTGGATTGGACAACGTGCAACAATTAAAAAAGGAAAATAGTTATGGGAACTACAGTGAAAGAAAATAAAGAGAATGCAGTCGTAGCCGTATCAGCAATGTTTGAAGCCGATGCAGGGCAAGGTATGGACAACATGGGCCAAGAGGACTTGGCACTACCCTTCCTGAAAGTACTGTCAGGTAACGACCCTATTCTGGATGAGAATGATAAAGCTCGTAAGGGCGATATTTACAATACTGTGACCGGGCATTTGTACAAAGGTTCTGACGGTATCAACGTGATCCCGTGCGCCTATCAGCGTCGGTTTATTGAATGGGCTCAACGTGGAGAGGGCAGTGGCGCTCCGATTAATATCTTTGAGGCGAACCAAGAACGCCCGAAGACTGAGCGTTCACCAGACGACAATAAAGAGTATGTTGTCGGCGGAACGGGTAGCTATATTGAAGAAACTCATCAACACTTTGTTGTGATTCAGAACAAGGACGGCTCTGCCGAAACCGCGTTAATCGCAATGAAGTCCACGCAGTTGAAGAAGTCGCGTAAGTGGAACTCCATGATGCAGTCTGTCCAGATGCAGGGCAAGAATGGGCCTTTCACACCTCCACGCTTCTCGCACATCTATCACCTCAAAACTATTAAGGAGGAGAACTCTAAAGGTAGTTGGCACGGATGGGAGATGAGCAGGGTAGGTCCAGTTGAGAGCGTCGGTACTTACACTCAGTGCAAGACCTTTGCTGAGTCAATCACGGCAGGTGATGTAGTAGTCAAGCACAGTAATGAGGAGGCTGGAGCTACTAATAGCGACATACCTTTTTAAGGTTGTTGCATCTAAGGGGGGCGGCAAGAGTCGCCCCTTTTCTTCTGCCGGAGAATTACAATGCTCGTTAAACAATTTATGGCTATCTTTGATGGCCTCCAAGAAGCCTACGGTACTTTCCGCATCGAAAAGCAGGGTGCAAACGGGAAAGCGCAAGGTAAAGCAGGGGTAGTCCGCGAACCACGCACCACGCTTCTGTGGGAAAATCATTTAATTGGTCGTCATGGGATTGGGATAATACCCATCAATGAAGACAACAACTGCAAGTGGGGTTGTATTGACATCGATCAATACCCTCTCGACCACAAAAATCTGGTCGATAAAATCCGCAAATTAAAATTACCTCTGGTTGTCTGCCGGTCTAAGTCAGGCGGGGCTCACTGCTTTCTTTTTTCTACTGAATGGGTATCTGCCAAGGATATGCAGAAGGCTTTGCAGTGTATGTCCGCGGCGTTGGGATATGGAGACTCAGAGATATTTCCAAAACAGATTAAGTTGCACCTAGACCGTGGTGACGTTGGTAACTTCTTGAACCTGCCTTACTTCGATGCGGAGGACGGTTTACGTTATGCGATTAAAGATGACGGTACATCAGCTACGATTGATGAGTTTATTAAACTTCATAGCACTTATGCCCAGACCCCCGAACAGGTGGTTGGGCTACAGGTAGTTGAAACGAAACAGTCTTCGCTGTTAGCGGACGGACCACCGTGCTTACAAATACTGTGTGCCAACAAAATAAGTGAAGGAGGACGAAATAATGGCCTTTTTAATATCGGCGTTTATCTGCGTAAGGCATTTCCGGACAGTTGGGAATCAGAAATACTATCTTACAACATGCAATATCTGGACCCCCCGCTACCGCTTAACGAAGTAAACACGGTTGCAAAGCAATGTAATCGCAAGGACTACGCATACAAGTGTAGTGACGCTCCCGTTAACGCACACTGCAACAAGGAGCTATGCCGGACACGTAAATTTGGTGTGGGTGCCGCTATCCAAGGGGCATCAATAGCTAACCTCCGCAAGTACGACTCTACCCCTCCTGTCTGGTTCATGGATGTCAACGGAGAACCTCTGGAGCTAGACACTGAAGGACTAATGAGTCAGCCGGTATTTCAAAAAGCCTGTATGGAGCAACTTAACTTCATGCCGCGTTCTGTGCAGAAAGCGACTTGGGAAAGTCGTATCAGTACGTTGCTCACGGATATGAAGGACAACGAGTCTGCGATCATGGAAGTGGCACAGGATGCCAGCACGAGCGGACAGTTCTACGATTACTTAGAAGAGTTCTGCCGGTTTTTACAGCAAGCGCAAGATAAGGAAGAAATCCTATTGCGCCGCCCGTGGACAGATGAGGAGCAGTGCGTTACTTATTTTAGGCTACGGGACTTTGAGGGGTTTCTCAAGAAGAACAAATGGTTTGACTACAAGTCACACAAGATCGCTCAAAGACTGCGTGACATAAATGGCGAATCGACAGTGTTAAAAATCAAAGGCCGAGCCGTCAGGGTTTGGTCAGTACCCGCGTTTGAGAGCGTGGACATAGAATTAAAAACACCCGACTTTGGAAGAACTAACGAGGCACCATTCTGATGGTAGAACAAGCAGACAGGAATCAAACGATATATTTGTTATGGCGCGATGAACACATGACGTTTGCCGGTATCGGCAGACGTTTTGGTTTGAGCCGAGAGCGTATCCGGCAGATTGTACTAAAAGAAAAAGAAAAGAATGTTTAGGATATTTGGACCGCCCGGCACTGGCAAGACCACTACCTTGTTGAACATGGTGGATACGGCCTTGGAGAACGGCACACGGCCCACGGATATTGCCTTCCTAGCGTTTACCAAGAAAGCGGCAACCGAAGCCAAGGAACGGGCATCTCTTCGGTTTAATCTCGATCCCAAAGAAGACCTGTGCAACTTCCGAACCCTGCATAGCCTAGCTCTAGCGATGTCGGACATACGCAGTGAGCAAGTGATGCAAGCGGAGAACTATCGGGAGCTATCTAAGATAACGGGTGTGAATCTGACCGGTAACAAGATAGCCAACTTTGACGAGGACCTACCAAGCGTCACTAGCTCAAGCGATCCAGTGCTTGGGATAATTAACTTGGCTCGACTTCGCAAGGTGGATTTGCGGGAGCAGTACAACGACAGCACGATTGAGCAGGATTGGAACCTCGTTAGCTATGTCGATAGCTGTCTACGAGAGTATAAGCACCGGTTTAACCTGTATGACTTTACCGACATGCTTGCAGTGTTTGCGGCCAACGGAGCGCACTACTGCCCTAAATTTGAGCTTACTTTCTTGGACGAGGCACAAGACCTGTCGCCACTCCAGTGGGATATTGCACATATATTAGATGACAACTCGACCAAGATGTACTGCGCGGGCGACGACGACCAAGCCATATACCGGTGGGCCGGTGCAGATGTAGACCATTTTATCAATCTGGAGGGCGGTTCTGAAACCCTCTCGACCTCATATCGGATACCGCAGTCGGTACACGCTGTAGCAGAAGGCGTTGCCAAACGAATACACCGCCGGTTCCCGAAACGCTATGACCCTAAAAAAGAAAGAGGCAACGTCACGCGGATCAATACGGTGTCCTCCCTAGATATGTCACAGAACTCGTGGCTCGTACTAAGCCAAGCGGGTTACCAACTACAGCCCGTGGCCCAAGACTTGAAAGCAAGCGGCTACCTGTTTAACTACCGCGGCCACCGGTCAATTGGTGAGAAGATTAGCCACGCCGTTAACGGCTGGGAACAATTACGCAAAGGACGGCAGGTCACAGGCGATACAGCGCGAAAGATATATGCCTTTATGTCTATCAATGACCGCGTCAAACGCGGCTTTAAGAAGTTACCCACCTTAGATGACGAGGCCCTGATAACTCTTACAGAACTACAAGAGCATCACGGCTTGGTGGCAACAGACAACATGATCTGGCACGAGGCGATGGACAAAATACCAGAGACAGACAGAGCTTACATCATAGCTATGTTACGCCGTGGCGAAAAGTTCAATGCCGAGCCTCGGATTACAGTGTCCACGATTCACGGCTCAAAAGGTGGTGAAGCTGACAACGTCGTGCTGTTCACGGACTTGTCACCGGCAGCAGATACCCAGATGAGAAATAATCCAGACGACATGCATAGAGTATTTTATGTGGGTGTTACCAGAACTAAAAACAATTTATATATAGTTGAACCAGAAGACTTATCAAGGAGTTATGACTTATGAAACCATATGTATACAACGTAGTTTTAGAGCGAGTTGTCGATGGGGATACTATCGATGTGACCATAAACTTAGGCTTTGATGTTCAACTTAAAAAGCAACGTCTGAGATTACACGGAATCGATACCCCCGAAAGCCGGACACGCAACCTAGCGGAGAAAGCGTTAGGCAAAGCCGCCGCGGCACGGCTGGGTGAGTTGTGCGACAACAACTTCAAAATAGAGTCTTTGGGGCGTGGTAAATACGGACGGATACTAGCGGTGCCATACACCGCGGACGACCGGAGCATCTGCCAAATCTTAGTTGATGAAGGACACGCCGTAGAGTACTTCGGTGGCAAAAAAGTAAAAGTCTGGGGGTGAGTTATGCGCGATAGATCGAAAAGTCGTAGGCAAGAAAATAGCCGAAGACAAAAAGATTTAAACATTCAGAAGTTGAACGACTTGTGGCTACGCAGGAAAATAGTGGGGTATTTGACATGATGAAAGCAGATGGTTTAGAAGACGCTATTGTCGGTATATGCCGTCGATACGGGCAAGAAGATGTCATTCTTTATGACGAAGACAAGGTTATTAAGATTCTTATGGAAGACGGTATGGATTACGAAGAGGCCGTTGAGTATTACGAATATAACATTATCGGTGCGTGGGTGGGCGATGGCACACCGGCATTTTGTTTCTTTTTAGAAGAGGAGGAGTTGAAGTTGATAGACGGCTTTGAATCCAAGCCGTTGAATAAATCGGAAGAATCCAAATGAATATACTAGATAAAATCTTAGAAATTTTAAGCGATGACGGAGTGCAGACAATGAACAAACGAGACACGATTTTGGAGTATTACCGTTCCAACCCCGAGGCCAGCATTAAGAACATAGCTGCAAAAACTAACGCCTCTTACGGCTATGTCCGAAATTTGATAGCTTTAGAAAAACCAAAAGCTCTGATCAAGTACCAGCTTCCGAGCTTGGACGACCTGCTGGTTCAAGAAGGATATATATCAGACGGTTCGACGGCAGCATATTACCAACTGCCCTTTGATGCTACCGAGCTTCAACATTTAATATCGCACAAAGACATGAACGCCCAGATTGGCGAGATATTCCGTTCGGCATACCGGTATGGCGAGTCGTCACACTCCACCCAACTGCGTGATGCCAAAAAGATTAGATTTTATATCGACGCTGAGATACAGCGTCTAGAGCGGAAGAAAAGCATATGAGTTTGCAGATGGCTATGTTCAAGCCCAAGACTGAGTGGATACCTCCTTTAGAGCTACCTGACCTTACGGGAGCGAGTCGTATAGCAATAGATGTCGAAACGCGGGACCCGAACCTTAAAACAAACGGGCCGGGATGGCCTACAGGTGACGGCGAGGTAGTTGGCTATGCCGTAGCCGTAGACGGTTGGTCAGGGTATGTACCCATTAGGCATTTTGGCGGCGGCAATCTGGACGAGCGCATAGTCAACAAGTGGCTCAAGAAAGTATTTGAAAGCCCTGCCGATAAGATCATGCACAACGCCCAGTACGATCTGGGCTGGATCAAGCAGATGGGCTTTGATGTCAAAGGCCGCATAATCGACACGATGCTAGTAGCCAGCCTACTGGACGAGAACCGGTTCAGCTACAGCCTAAACGCATTGGCCTACGACCACCTGTCCAAGACCAAATCAGAAAAAGACTTAGTCGCCGCGGCGAGGGAATTCGGCGTTGATCCGAAGGCTGAGATGTGGAAGATGCCAGCCATGTATGTTGGACCCTATGCCGAGGTCGATGCTGAACTTACACTGGAGTTGTGGAACTACTTTAGTGTTGCGCTCGGCAAAGAAGACCTCTGGTCTATCGCTAACTTGGAGCTTGAACTTCTCCCATGCTTGGTTGACATGACCATGCGTGGTGTCCGTGTCGATACCAACAGACTTGAGGTCACACGGGATCAAATCCTCAAGAGGGAAAAGGCGGTCTTGAAACAGATCAAAAGCATGGCGGGGGGTAACATTGAAATCTGGGCTGCACAGTCTCTTTCCAAGGCGTTCGACAAGGCAGGGGTCAGCTATCCAAAGACCGAGAAAGGCGCACCGTCTTTCACTAAGAGCTTCCTCCAAGAGAGCAACCATCCGCTCCCCAAGCTCATCTTGGAGGCGCGGAACCTGAACAAGACTTCGGGTACTTTCATTAATACGATTATGAAACACACGCACAAGGATGGCCGCATCCATAGTCACATCAACCAGATCAGATCGGATGACGGCGGGACAGTCTCGGGCCGCATCTCAATGAACAATCCGAACCTGCAACAGATACCGGCCCGCGATCCAGAGCTAGGTCCGATGATACGCAGTCTGTTCTTACCAGAAGAGGGTGAGCAGTGGGCGGCAATTGATTTCTCGCAACAGGAGCCACGCATCTTAGTTCACTATGCTCATGTCTTTGGTAAGTCCCGAGGTATTCAGATGGATGCCGTTGAAGAGTTTGTCCGTGGATACAATGATAACCCAGACATGGATTTCCATACAATGGTCGCGGAGATGGCTAACATTAACCGTAAGCAAGCCAAGACTATCAACCTCGGTATGATGTACGGCATGGGCGTTAATAAGCTCTCGGACCAGTTAGATATCGAAGTGTCTGAAGCCAAGGCATTGGTTAAGCAGTACCATGACCGCGTTCCATTTGTTAAAGGTCTTATGAATGGCGTTCAGAACAGGCTGAATGACAAGAGCAGTGCTGGGTCTATTCGTAGCATACTGGGCCGCAAGTGCCGCTTTGAACTCTGGGAGCCCGACACCTTTGCCATGAATAAGGCTCTGCCATATCGGGACGCAGTTAAAGAATATGGGGACACGACTCGGCTCAAGCGGGCGTACACGTACAAGGCCCTAAACAGGCTCATTCAAGCCAGTGCCGCGGACATGACTAAACAGGCTATGGTTAATATATACCGCGCTGGGATGCTTCCTATGGTGCAAATACATGATGAGGTGGCTATGTCTGTCAAAAGCATGGAAGAAGCCCAAGAGGTGGCTCGGATCATGGAAAACGCGGTGCCTTTGGAAGTGCCTAACAAATGTGATATTGAGATCGGACCATCGTGGGGAGAGGCCAAATAAGGAAGAAACACTAAATTTGTTGTTGACAAAAGATAAAATGTATGAATACTTAAAGGACATAATGTTGTTCCTTTGAAAAACCCCAATAACTTAGCTTCGTTGGGGTTTTTTTTGTCTAAAATTTGATTCTTCTTATAGGTTCCTATATAGTCTTACACTATCAGATACTTCGCGGGGAGAAGATCATGGACACGACACGATGGAAAAGCGTTCTTGTGCCGGTAGAAGTTTATACCGAAATAAAAGAGTTGGCAAAATCCGAGGGCCGCACAATTAGCGGACAGTTGCGTTGGATTTTTACAATCTACAAACGCTCGTCGGACTCAGTTAACACTCCGGCGAAAAAAGTTCTAGACTAATCCCATATTATCCCGTAGTATCTCTTCCGTGCTTATTCACCTTTGCACTAGTTAGTTAGTTGAGTTTGAACCTCAGATCGGAAACGGTCTGAGGTTTTTTTATGCCTGTTGTTGACATCCTCTTATATAGTCTTATACTCGGTACTTCAACTAATGGAGATTGACATGACTAAACAACAAAAAGCCTTGAACGAACTTTTCCATGCATTTAAAAATTATGACAAATGGACGACGTACCGCATCGCCTTTAAACTTATGGACCAAAGAAAAGTTCGTTTAATGGATATTAAAGATGTGGCTTATCAAATTGGTATTTCTCCAGATATTATCGAAAGTCGTAGAAACTTTTATGTTAAAAACAAATGACTAACCGTCAACGACAAATCGATATGGTCGCCAAAGCACTAGAACTAGGCATCACGGCTCCCGACTCACGGCGCTCGGGCCAAGCCGCGGCGATGGCCGAAGAGTTTTCCGCGGGCCTCGACGAGACAGAAATTGCTATGTGCAAGATGATGGCACTTGAAAATATAATGGGAATATCCGATAATAAAACAGTTAATGTAGTTTAGTAAGATGCCACGGTAAGTTACTGATAAGGAGAGCCCTATGGACGAATTGTCTAAACTTCGGAACGCCAAGCGCCCTGCTCTGCAAATACTCAACGAAATAGTGGGGGTGATGCACTGCCGAAAATGCCTAAAAGAATTTGACGATCAGGGCATGGCTCTTCTAATATCTCCTGCTGACTACGCCGCACTGGATGTCGGTTGGACACCTACCGGAATCCAAGTCTGGTGCCGCCGCCACAACTACAACGTACTATCTTTAACCCTTGAAGGAGATAATAAAGTCTTATGATAGATCGCGGAGATGTAGATGAGAACCTGCGTGACTGCCCGTGGATACAACCCGACGCAGTCTACTGCACGGTTCACGAAATTGAATTGTCCTTGTCCGAAAACGAAGAGGGACACACTATTGAGTATTGCAAAGTTTGTGAGTCCTTAAACTTTCGGCCATATCACCGGAAACGAGCATGATGTTCACAGACCACGAGTGTGCCGTCGAAGAGGCACACTTTCTTCAAGAAACGCATGGGAAGGAAGTTGTTATTGCAACAAATGAAAGCGCAGAAAACCTCTGGGTTTTGTCTAGAAAACAAATGAATCAAAAACAATATAGCCAAATGAACGTGCTAGAAACTTTTACACCCCGCATTACTGGAGAGCCTTATGACAAGAGTAAGAACCACCATGAAGCTGATGATGCAAAGACGAAGAAAAGATAGGTCAACTGGGTGGGAAGAAATCAAAAGCTATGACCTGACACCCGATTGCGAACAACACGCCGCCAAAGAAATGGCCGCGCTTCAAAAAAAACACGCCGACTATGAATACACCCTGTCCGTCAAAGTTATCTAGTGGTTGACAATGTCCCATACCTGTGGTAAGATGTCTTTGCCATCACAGAATGGTACGTTCTTTAAAAACTCAACTAACTATGGAGATTCACCATGAGTGGATTTGTTTATAACGACGGTGGACGAAAAGCCGCGGGGTATAAAGGCGATGCAGGTGACTGCGTAACACGAGCCGTAGCCATTGCATCCGGGCTAAAGTACCAAGAGGTCTACGATAGATTGGCCGAAGGTAACGCCAACCAACGTCGAACAAAAGGGCAAACGAAAAATGCAAACGCCCGAACGGCGCGAGATGGAATTGATACTACCCGCAAGTGGTTCAAAGATTACATGATTGAACTCGGGTTTAAGTGGACACCGACCATGACTATCGGATCGGGATGCAAGGTTCACCTAACCCCCGACGAACTACCCTGTGGCGTGATAGTGTGTAACGTATCAAAGCATCAAGTAGCAGTAATAGACGGTGTCATACACGATAATCACGATTGCTCAAGAGAAGGCAAACGATGTGTGTATGGATACTGGCAAAAGTAACTAACCGCCCCCGAAAGGGGGCAAACTTTTAAAGGACAACATTATGGAAATCATTAAAGGTAAGCCAATACCCCCAAGAGGGGGACGATCCCAAAAGCTAGGTTGGGTCTATGACATGGAGTATGGCGATTGCGTCATCGTATATGATGATCTTGAAAAGCAAAAGATTTCGGCGGCGATCCGATATTCTGACCCCAACTGCAAAGTTGTCACACGCACCGAATTAGCGGATTCTTGTTTTGTTCCCAAGGTGATAACACGAGAAATAACAATCTGGAAAGTCCAAAAATGAACGACAGCGAGAAAAATAAATACCTCGTGTCCATCTACCCCGAACTGTTCGGGGTAGGCGGCGTGACACGCACCCTAACCGTGATACGCGGGGAAGTCATCGACTGCTATTGCCAAGATCGAAACGGCACCAAATACCCCTTAAATCGCGAACAATGCCAAACTATCTATCCAGACAAGATCATGTCGGACGATTATGGCGACATGGACTTCGGTTGATTGACCGCGGATCGCGGCTCACGGTACAAAGTTACGCGCAAATACAGTATATAGAGCCAAAATAAAAAAAAAGAAAAAAAATAAAATAAAGGCGTAACCGGTGTAACCGGCGTAACTTTCGCTTTTTATGTATATAGAACAGTAATTTAAGTGGTTACATAAACTATTTTGAAAGTGTAACCTTTTTTGACTTATGTAACTTTCAGAGGGCAATACTGCGTATAAGCGCTCAAAATCTAAAAAATTATAAAATCTATTTGTCTTCTATATACGTTAAGGGATAAAATCCTGATATCAGATCACTGAGATTAACATAGGATTTTTTTATGGCTACCCGCTCTCGCTCAAAGACCGAGCCCTTACCCGCCGTTAAACGCAAGGCGGGCAGACCCAAAGCTACTACTCGTCAAGAACTTACCCGTCGTCAAGAACTCTTCGTTAAAGAACTGGTCAGTAACGACGGAATGATTACGTTAAGAGATGCCGCGATCAAAGCAGGTTACCCCGCGGGCTCTGCTCACACCCGAGCATACGAACTAACCAATGCTCACATTTCTCCGCACGTAGTAGCGGCTATCAAGAGCTATCGGGCTGAACTTGATGAAAAGTACGGGGTGACATTTGAGAGGCACTTGCGTGATTTAAAGCAGATCAGAGATGCTGCGCTACAGAACGGTGCATACTCCGCAGCCGTCCAAGCGGAGTTTAGGCGCGGTCAGGCTCATGGTGATATTTATGTCAGTAAATCAGAAATCCGTACAGGGTCTATCGACAGCATGTCTAAGGACGAAGTGATGAAAGCTTTGGATGAGATCAAAGATACATATACTCCCTTAACTATTGACGTTACGCCCGAGGTGATAGATGACGGTACGGAAACGGGAGTCGGCGTTTTATCAACAGATGAAGACGGGGTCGAAGACTTCGACTCGGAAGCTTCTCTTCACTAGAATAGAGTCCACAGCAGTAGCGGGAGTTCCTGATCTTTTGATAGCTGATGAGTCCGGCAACTATCACATGGTGGAGCTTAAATTTATTATAGGTAACGCGGTCAATTTGAGCCCTCACCAAGTATCTTGGTTAACTCGACACCAACACACCAGCGCTTGGATTTTAATTAAAAAACAAAAAACGGAGCTGTCCAAGTCGGAGCTATTTTTGTACCCCGCCCGTGATGCTATTGAAGTTAAAATAACGGGCGTAAAAACTGAGCCCTTTCTGCACCTTATTCAACCCTTCAACTGGTCGGAAGTGTTTCAAAAGATCAGCCCATACGTTGACAATCTCGCATAATCGCTTATACTTATATTTCAACTCAACTCAATAGGTGCAGTATGTTTTTACTCAATTTAATTGCTAGAATTTTATATGGTAATGATGCGGTTGACGATATGAATAAACAGCCGCCGCGCAAGCCGGTAAAGAAACGAAGGCGTAGATAACTTTTAGTTAAATAGCCCGTCACTAGTTGACGGGTTTTTTTTATCTGTTAGTATAGGATAACTCCCATACTAATAAGGTGAATATAAAATGAAATTACTCAACACAACTGCTAGTAATACCAAAATTAAAAAAACTCAAACGCTCGGGGACGCTATTCGATTAGCGTCGTTATCAATGATGCCGCATATAAAAATATGCGCGGGTAGTAAGGCCGCCGGATGTTTTGAGGATTGTCTGAAGTCGAGCGGGCGCGGACGGTTTAACAATGTTGCCGCGGCGCGACAGAAAAAAACAGATTACTGGCTACAAGATCGCGACGGGTTTTTACTGCAATTACGCGCCGAGTTATCTAATTTTGATAAGCTTTGCACTCGGCAAAATGTTACCGGTTGGGTTCGGCTTAACACTATCTCTGATATCGATTATGAAAATTTCGGCATACCGCAAGCATTCCCTAATCTAAACTTTTATGACTACACCAAGCGAGTAAACCGGTTTAAAAGTTTGCCGGATAATTACCGGCTTATTTTGTCCTATTCTGGCCGTCGCCAGTATGCCAAAACTGTAGCGGCCAGACCGGCGGGCGTGTCTATGGCTGTCGTATTTAAGGGCGATAATTTACCGGACATTTGGAACGGGGAGCGCGTCATTGACGGCGACAAATCCGACCTCGTAAATTTAGATGCCGGTTGCATTGTTGGTTTACGGGCCAAAGGCAAGGCCAAAACAAATAACAATGATTTTGTGGTTGATCCCGATCTGATAACAGTGGTCCGAATAGCCGCTTAACTTTATATAAATAAAAAGGGGGGTTAACCGTGAATATTAAAGTTAAAGAATGGATAGTAAATTTAGTCTCGGATGAAGATGGGCATTTAACAATTTACGTCGCGCATACGGACGGCTCTTCTATACATGACATTGACTGTGGTGATGTGGGTGGTGAAAACGAACTGGCATATAGAGTAACCACCGATAACATTGAGAAGGCATACAAAAAGGGCTGCATACATTTCTAACTTTATTAAAAATTAAGTTGACATCATCGGGCCGGTATGGGATTATTTCTATACCGGCTTTTTTATGACCGGAAACTAACCAACTAACTATTTAAAGGTGACACATTATGAGTACATATCAGACAAGCGCGGGAGCGCATGGCATCAGTAAAGAAGGCAACATTCTCGCAAGCAATTATGCCAACCGTCCAGACGATGAACGATTCGAAACGCTTCCGGAATTGATAGCGTTTTGTAACGCCGACAGCAAAAATATGACAAGCCGAGTGATTGATACGCATAGCCTCAACATCGTTGGCGAGTTTGACGAGTCTAATATCTCGCAAGGAAATTTGACGGTCGAATATGATTGCCCGAAAACGGGCGGTTCTGTTATCTCGCAGCCGACTAACTGGTCCGCCGGACAACTGGCGACACTAGCGGGCGCACCGGCGGGCTATATCAAAGATTTACCGGCCCCACTAGCCGCCGATTGCCTAACGTGGGGTTTGAGGCATAATCGAGGCCGTGAGATTATAAAAACATATGATCATGTGGACGGCGGGCAATTACGCGCTGCGACCGGTCCCGACTATGGCCGCATTCTTAACCGCGAAATGTTGGCCCCAGTTGCCAAAATTGCCGAGGCGGGCCAGTGGAAAGTCCCCGGTTCGATGGTCGGCTACGGGCAATCAACTACCTATGACCCTCACGCCATTACCGGCTCGACTTTGTTTGCAAGTGACCGCGATATGTTCGGCTTTTTATGCGACGATCTTAACCCCATCGAAATCGGCAAACTGCCGAACGGCGAACCGGATTTAGTTTTCCGAGGCTTCTATTGGTGGAATTCGGAGGTCGGCAGTAAAACGGCGGGCCTTGCATGCATGTATTTGAGGGGGGTGTGCGCTAATCGGAATTTGTGGGGCGTTGAAAATTTCCAAGAAATTAAAATCCGGCATACTAAAAATGCGGTGTGCCGATTTTATGATGAGATGGCACCGGCCTTAGAAACTTATAGCCAGAATCGTACCAGTGATTTACTTGCCGGTGTCGAGGCTGCCAAGTCAACCAAGATTGCTCGGGATGATGACGACCGGTTAGAGTTTCTAACCAAGCGAGCGGGGCTATCTGCCAGAATGGCAAGGGCCGCGATGGCGCGGCACATTGTCGAAGAGCAAAAGCCGGTCGCCAGTGTTTGGGATGCCGCGCAAGCAATCACTGCAATTGCTCGGGATATCCCCCATCAAGATCAGCGCGTGGCTATTGAGCGCAAAGCGGGCGCGATACTGGACAAAGTTGCATAGTATTTTAGCCAGTAACACTAGCCCGCCCTTTGGCGGGTTTTTTATTGGGTGTTTACTTTCTATAAAGTTATCCGATATAATCCTATACAAGCGGGAACGGTCCCGCTCTAAACTCTAAAAGGTGAATAAAATGGAACATTACAAAATAGAAGCGATTAGCGACATTTTAACTAGATCTGATTTAGGAAATACCCGCGCCGACTTTGCGGATTTAGTCGAGCAATTTGAAGCGTTAAAAACTGCAAGAAACGAGCAAGCCGCGCAGTTTGAATCGGACTTGGCAAGAGCAATACGCGCTGAAGCCTTCGCGCTGTTCGACTCGGTGCCGTACTTTTCTGAGTGGATCGCAGAGCGAGTTCAGCAATTAGAATTGTCGGGGGATCAAGACTATATAAAAGAAAATATAGACTTTGATTCGATCCTGAATAACTATTTAGACGAGAACATTAATTTGGATGAAATGATTTCAGAGCGCGTGGACTTTGACGAGCTCGTATCTAACAATTTGGACTTTGATGAATTAGCTAGTAATGCCGCGATCACGGCTGTGGATGATTATATTCAAGAGCTGTCGATCTCAATCCGCATTGATTGACGCTTGGCCCCGCCGCGCCCAACCCGCCCCCGTGGCGGGTTTTTTAATTGTTTACTTTATAGAAAGTTATCCGATATAATCCCATACAGCGGGAATGATCCCGCCCCCAACTACTAAAGGTGAATAACATGATCGAGAAAAACCCCCTATTCTGGACCCCAAAAAATCCGGCTGAACTAGCCGCCAGACTTGAATCATTTAGCGGCAGTGAAAAAGCTATCTCGTACATGGTCGCGATGTGGACCACTAATTTATGTTCTGAAATGTGGCAACCTGCCGAGCCCGTTACGACTCCCGAAGACGACCCCGAAGCGCGGCAAGCTTGCATTGATGCTTATCTGTTTAATAATTTAGACCCCGAAGAGGTTGCCGAGTTCCGGCAAGCGGCGCGTGATAATCACCAAGCTGGCGACGAGATTAGCCCAATCGCCCACCCAGTTTATAGAGATGAATGCGCGGCAATTGATGATCAGGCTCGCGTAATTGGGAGTATCGATTAATGGATATTTACTGCGGCCAATGCGGCGAACCATGGGAAAATGACACCCTTCACGAAACCGAGGGCCTAACTTATATGCAAGCGGCGGCGGCGTTTAAACTGCGCGGATGCGCGGCGCTGATGGACCCGCCACGACCGTATTGCAAAGCCTCGCCAGTTGTTTCATCCGATGAACTGGCGGGCATTGTCGCCGCTATGGAATTGTCAGATTATCCCGACGAATGGGATTATGATCTAGCCAGAGAAATTTTTGCATAGTCCGACCCAGTAGCCCCGACCCGCCGAAAGGCGGGTTTTTTTTGGCCCGCTGCGGGGCGACCCTTTACTTTTTCGCATACCCTTCTATATACTTATCGAACACTCAACAAATAAAGGTGATTAAAATGGAAATTATCGAGCACGTTGGATATCGCGAGGGCGCGATCATTGATGGTGATGACTATACTATCGAGTATCGCAAGCGCCGCGATTCCGAATACCGTTGCCACACTGCACTTGGCGCGAATCAATATGTCATTTACGGAACGGGGGAAAACCGGCGCGTCTTCGACGTTCACCCGCTGCACCCGACTGCCGATGGTCGAAAAGGTTATCCGGTTCGATGGGAGTTAATGGACTTTGATTTTACCGAGTTCGACGAGCGCATAACGGTTCCGCCTCCGACCATTTGGTAACCCCATCCAGTACCCAGACCCGCCGAAAGGCGGGTTTTTTTTGCTCGAAAAAAAGCAGCTATGGCGATTTTCAAAGCTTTTTTCCCCCGCCATTTATCCACAAGGTTATTCAATCCTGGGCAAAGTCCCACATTTTCCCATACATGCGGGCTACGGCGCTGCGCTGTTTATTTTTTAAGCACTGCCGTTTTTTGCCGTTGTGCATAACTATTTGTAATTGACAGTTAAACAAGCGGGCCTTGGCCCGCGCTCCCAGAGCC
>ENA-OSJC01001523-OSJC01001523.1-marine-metagenome-genome-assembly--contig:-NODE-1523-length-18921-cov-8.460624_pt1 | contig 18921 bp, 19 predicted proteins | sample MGYA00237885_ERZ534234 | MGnify/ENA primary metagenome ERZ534234 (study PRJEB26413, sample SAMN06343907) | marine metagenome | isolation source: coastal waters | place: Atlantic Ocean: West Antarctic... | reverse complement strand
GGTGACTAAAACAACAAAAGCAATTGATTTTGAACAGCAGCTTGAAAGCCTCGAAGCATTGGTTGCCTCTTTAGAGAGTGGTGACCTGAGCTTAGAAGACTCGATGAAGTCATTTGAGCAGGGTATTAAAGTAGCACGCGAATGCCAAAAAGCACTTAAAGACGCCGAACAAAAAGTCGAAGTGTTGACTCGCCAAGGCAACGAGTTAGTTAGCGATGACTATAGTCCTGAAGACTAATTAAAAAGAGCTCATGTTAATGGATGCGATAATAAAGGGTTATGGCGAATGCGTGAATCAACAGTTGCAGGCTATTTTGCCGGCTGCGATAGGTCCTGCTGAGAAATTATTTTCAGCGATGCGTTACTCGGTATTTAATGGCGGTAAACGCATTCGTCCCCTACTTTGTTTTGCCGCAGCAGATGCCATCTGTGAGGCTAGTGAGACCACTGCAACTGTCGCTGCGTCTGTTGAGATGATTCATGCTTATTCCCTTATTCATGACGATTTACCCGCCATGGACAATGACAATTTGAGACGTGGTGCCCCGACTTGTCATATTCAGTTTGATGAGGCAACCGCTATTTTGGCGGGTGATGCTCTTCAGGCTCTGAGTTTTGAAACGCTATCTACGCTAAAACATGTCTCAGCAGACATTATTGTCGAATTACTTAAGCTGCTAGCGATCCATAGTGGCTGCTCGGGTATGGCTGCCGGCCAGGCAATTGACTTAGCGGCTACTGGTCAATCTTTAACCTTAGAGCAGCTGAAGTTTATGCATGCTCACAAAACAGGCGCATTAATTGAAGCCAGTGTTGTAATGGGTGCGGTCGCTACTGGAAAAGCTACGCCTCAGCAGCTTGCTGCTCTAACAGGATTTGCTCGAGCCATTGGCTTGGCATTCCAAATCCAAGACGACATTATCGACGTAGAAAGCCCTACAGATCAGCTGGGAAAACAACAGGGTTCTGATATTGCCAATGGTAAGCCGACCTACACGTCTCTAATGGGTCTTGATGAAGCACGAGGTCAGGTTGCTGAATTATTTGATCAGAGTATCAAATATCTTGCTATTTTTGATGAACGAGCTGAACCTCTGCGTTATATTGCCCGCTTTATTGTCAATCGGGCTTATTAAATAGCCTAATTGGTGTAAGATTCAGGATTAATTCATAGTTAAGCAAAGCTGCGCATAGATGCAAAAGACCTATACCGACATTCCCCACAGCCGACCGTTAACACCATTATTGGATACGGTGAATACCCCTGCAGACCTGCGCAAGCTAAACGCAGATGAGTTGGTGCAACTTACAGACGAGTTGCGGCTGTTTATGCTGTTTTGTGTTGGCAAAACTGGTGGCCATTTTGGAGCTGGCTTAGGCGTAACCGAGTTGACTGTCGCGCTGCACTACGTATTTAATACACCTAATGATCGCTTAGTTTGGGATGTTGGTCATCAGACCTACCCTCACAAAATCTTAACTGGGCGACGCGAAAAAATGCTTAGTATGCGCCAGAAAGATGGTTTGTCTGGCTTCCCAAAACGCTCAGAGAGTGAATACGATACCTTTGGTGTTGGGCACTCAAGTACCTCTATCAGCGCAGCACTAGGCATGGCCATGGCATCTGCGCAACTGGAGGAATCGCGTAAAACCGTGGCTATCATGGGTGATGGGGCAATGACAGCAGGTATGGCATTTGAGGCGATTAACCACGCCTCTCATGTGGACAAAGATTTATTGGTCATTCTTAATGATAACCAAATGTCGATCTCAAAAAATGTGGGTGGTTTATCAACCTATTTTTCTAAGCTTTGGGCCAGTCGTTTTTACAACCAACTCAGAGAGCGCGGTAAAAAGGCTTTAAGCTCCCTGCCTCATGCAAAAAACTTCGTACGTCGTACTGAAGAATACATGAAGAGTATGGTCTCCCCAGCCACTATTTTTGAAGAGTTAGGTTTCTATTATATAGGCCCTATCGATGGTCATGACTTACCTCTATTGGTGCAAACACTCACTAACCTAAAAGCCATTAAAGGGCCGGTGATGCTGCATATAATTACTCACAAGGGTAAGGGCTTTGCGCCAGCTGAGAATGATCCTGTCGGCTATCATGCGCTAAATAAGATTGAGCCAAAACAAGCATCCCTTGCTGTTGCTGATGAACCGCCAAAACCAGCTAAGCCTAAATATCAAAAAGTCTTTGGTGATTGGTTATGTGACATGGCCGCTAAAGATCAACGACTTATTGGCATAACACCCGCCATGTGTGACGGCTCTGGCATGAATGAATTTGCCGAACGATTCCCTGAACGCTATGAAGATGTTGCGATCGCGGAGCAACACGCTGTTACGCTGGCCGCTGGTATGGCTTGTGAGGGACTAAAACCAGTAGTGGCTATTTATTCGACGTTTTTACAACGTGCCTATGATCAGTTAATACATGATGTGGCCATCCAAAACTTGGACGTTCTATTTGCACTAGATCGTGCAGGGTTAGTAGGTGAAGATGGTGCTACGCACGCAGGGGCCTATGACATCAGCTATCTGCGCTGTATACCGAACATGCTTTTGATGGCGCCCTCGGATGAAAACGAAACTCGTCAATTACTGTATACCGGGTACATGCATACTGGGCCAGCTGCAGTGCGATATCCGCGAGGTACTGGTCCTGGCGCAACGATTCAAAAAACCATGTCTGCTGTTCCAATTGGCAAGGGTGTTGTTGTCCGTGAAGGAGGTGGTGCTGCCATTCTTAACTTTGGTACGCTGCTTGATTCTGCAATAACCGTCGCTGATCAACTTAATAGTACAGTTGCCGATATGCGTTTCATCAAACCGATTGATAAAGAACTGATCCGCTCTCTGGCAGAAACACATGACTTATTGGTAACGCTTGAAGAAAATAGTATCGCCGGTGGTGCTGGTTCTGGCGTTATTGAATTCTTGGCCGCTGAAGGTATTGTTATGCCAGTATTGCAGCTAGGGCTTCCAGATAAGTTAATTGACCATGGCACTCATGCTGAGCAGTTAGTTTCTATAGATCTTGACACAGCCAGTATTCAAAGTGCGATTGCCAAACGATTGAAGCTCATTATGCTGCCTGCCAAGGCCGCTCAATAGTATTTAAAAGAGGCCAATAAAGATGAAATTGTATGACTGTGCAACAGCACCAAGTCCCCGCAGAGTTAGAGTTTTTATGGCGGAAAAGGGCATTGAGATTGAAACTATACAAGTTGATCTTTCCTCTGGCGAACAATTCTCTGAGGCCTACAAAGCGATCAACCCCCTAGGGGAAGTGCCATTACTCCAATTAGATGATGGCACCACAATCAGTCAAGTTAATGCAATCTGCCGCTATTTAGAAGAGCTCTATCCAGATAATCCTCTGCATGGACGCACACCGTTAGAGCGGGCATTAGTAGAGTCGGCTAATAACCAAGCTATGATGAATGGTTTTATGGCCGGCGCCGAAGCCCTCAGGAACACTGTTCCTGGGATGAAAAACAGGGCCATGCCTGGACCTCACAATTATTCTCAAATTCCCGAACTAGCGGAACGTGGCTTACAGCGGATTGATAATTATTTCTCTGACTTGGAGGCTCACTTTGCATCGAACCAATATATGGTCAATGACTACTTTTCAGTGGCAGATATAAGCGTCTTGGTGTTCGTTGATTTCGCTAAATGGGTAAAAAAGAGAGTTCCTGAAGATCACAAGAACCTGGCCCGCTGGTACCAACAAGTATCCCAGCGACCCAGTGCAAAAGCCTAATTAATAATTAGTTATTGCGATAATCTAAGGGTGGTTCTCGATCACCCAGAAGCGCTTTATAATCAAAGTCTGGCCCGACATTATCTTGCAGTTCTTTTTTTGCCTGAGCGACGATGTCAGGATTTTCATAAATCTCTAATGCTGTTGCGGTCAACGCTTTTGCCGCTAACTTAGTGCCCTTTAGGCCGATTGATGTTCCGCCAGATGCAACTGCTTGCCAAGAATGAGCCGCAGTACCAGGCACCCAAGTGGCAACACCTATGCCTCCCGTAGGAATTAACCAGCTGACATCACCCACATCTGTAGATCCGTAACCGTGAGTCCGTTTGTAGGGACTTATGGTCTCTTGATCACCAATCTCGCCGGATGGCTGTACCAAGGTTTTATAAATAGTTTCTGCATATTGCTGCTCAGCTGCAGTATAAGTGATCCCTCCCAGCTCTTCTAACTTAGCCTGCATGACCGTTTGTAATGTTTCATTAGGTAAAAGAGAGTAATTTCCGTGCATAACCTCGTAACTCACCTGAGTTCCTGTGCCAAGCGCCGCGCCATTTGCGGTATTCACTACTCGAGCAAATAACTCTTTCACGACCTCTCGTCTTGGATGCCTAACATAGTAATAAACCTGCGCAAGATCGGGCACAACATTGGGCGCCAAACCACCTTTGGTGATGACATAATGGAGCCGCGAGTCTTGGGGTACATGTTCTCGCATCATGTTAACCATCATATTCATGGCCTCAACACCATCAAGTGCTGAGCGTCCTTTATGAGGAGCACTGGCAGCATGTGCAGAAATACCCTTAAAGGTGAACTTACCAGACATATTGGAATTAGTTGATCGAGGGCTGGCAGTATTTGATGAGCCTGGATGCCAATGCAGCATAATATCAACATTATCAAAAGCGCCGCTGCGAGCTATATACACCTTCCCCGAACCGCCCTCTTCAGCCGGTGTGCCATAAAAAACCACACGCCCAGGAATATTAGATTCTTCTAACCATTCTTTAATCGCGACTGCCGCCCAAGCAGAGCCCGCGCCAAATAGATGATGCCCGCAGGCTTGACCGGCACCGGTGGCATTACTAATTACGTCTTTGAACGGGGAGGCGCTTTGAGCAAGACCGGGAAGAGCATCAAACTCACCTAAGATACCAATTACAGGGCCATTTTTACCGTATTCAGCCTTAAATGCTGTTGGTATATCGGCGATACCGGAAGTGATCGTAAAACCTTCCTTTTTGAGTTCTGCTTGCAGCAAGCTCGAGCTTTGGGTTTCTTGATAGCCAAGCTCTGCAAAATTCCAAAGCTCTAGCGCCACCTTTTCAAATTGTGCTTGATGGTTGTCAATACTACTCTGGTAATCTGTATTTTCCGCCAACACGGCGCTCGATAGACAAGTGCCTAAGGCAAAAATAGTCATTTTGATTCTGTTAATACAGCTAAATCCCATGCGTCCATTCCTTATTTATCAATTTATATAATCTTCGCTAATAGTAATACTTTTTTTAATTAGTGTGCAATATGACAAAACCAAAGGTTAAAAAAAGTTTCGCATGTCATAATTAGAGCTAGCGTTGCACCTAAATTGTTATCCGGGGAGCATTAGGCTTTAGAAACTTTAATTAGGACATGCATGTGCATAAATTATTATTAATATTGGCCATCTTTACTGCACCTTATGGCTTTGCCAGTGGGCCTACTGATAGCACGATATATGGGAAGGCTAACCTTTCAGTCGTAAACCAAGATTATGGTGTGTATGACGAGTGGGTACTCAATAGCAACGCCTCACGGTTGGGAATAAAAGGTAAAACTGTACTTTCTGACAGTCTGGAAATTGTTTATCAAGCTGAGTATGAAGTCTGTATCGATAGCGGTGACTGTAAAGGAAAAACATTTAAACAGCGCAACACTTTTGCGGGTATCAAAGGCAATTTTGGTATGATTTGGGCCGGCAAGCATGATAGTCCAACAAAGCTGTCTCAGAAAAAAGTGGACTTATTTAATGATCTTGAAGGTGATATTAAAAATACCTTTGAAGGTGAAAACCGACTATCAAATGTTATTGGCTACACTTCTCCGTTGGTCAGCGGTTTCAAAGCATCTGTAACAATGATTCCAGCCGAGGGAAAAGATAGCGATCAAGACGGTACCGGCGATTCTGACCTAAACGATGGTATGTCCTACTCCCTTACTTACGTCAAAGATAAGATGTATATAGCGTTTTCTGGTGATAAAGATATCGATAAGCAAGATCTAATTCGCCTTGTAGGGCAATATCAAATAGGTGCTCTGAATCTGGGTGCAATGTACCAACAAAATGAAGACAATCTAGGCACCAAAGATGAGTCTGGTTATTTTGTTAGCGCAGCTTATAAGCTCGATAAAAATATAACACTAAAAGCACAGTACGGTACCATCGAAGATGATATTGACGGCGATGAAGAACAGACTCTATCTCTGGGCGCAGACTATATGTTAGGTAAGCGTACCAAGTTGTTTGCCTTTTACACTGACAATACAGACTCCAAAATCGGCGCAAGTGATGATCAATTTGGCGCAATTGGGATTGGTATGGAACACAAATTTTAATCTTAACCTAGTTTTTAAGGGCGTAAATGCGCCCTTAATTTTCAACGCAGCCTATAGTCTAGCCCCTCTGATACTATTCTTTTTTAAGTAAAAAATATGACTCTGACAACCCTGATTTTATGACTTAAATCATAAGGTTATGATCGCTACTGCAGTATAAATTTGCTACATTGTCGCCCTACGAAAGAGAGCTCTTTTAGCGTACTGCTGCAAAAAGCCAATCAGCTGTAATAGGGGTAACTAATGACCAACAATAAATTTGATGCTTTCGCGATGACCGCGGCAAATTACGAGGCATTGACCCCACTTTCATTTTTGCCTAGAACTGCGCTAATGTTTCCAGATAGGCGTGCTGTTGTGTACGGCGAGCGGAGTTATTCTTGGCAAGATTTTTATAACCGCTGTAAGCAGCTCGCGTCAGCACTGAATAGGATTGGCGTCGTCAAAGGCGATACCGTGGCTATTTTGGCTGCAAATACTCCGGAAATGATTGAGGCCCATTTTGGAATCCCCATGTCTGGCGCTGTACTAAATACTATTAACACTCGCTTGGATGCTGAGACCATTGCCTATGTCTTGGGTCATGGAGAAGCAAAAGTATTTATCGTAGATTACGAGCTTGCGCCGCAAGCTAAAAGCGCATTAGAAATCCATGGGGATAACGACTTAATAGTGATTGATATTTTAGATCTACAAAATGTAACCAGCCCAGGCGTAATAGGCAGTACTGACTATGAAGCATTCTTAGCGACTGGCATGGATACTTTTCAGTGGAATATGCCAACCAATGAATGGGATGCGATTGGTCTTAGTTATACCTCGGGAACATCTGGACGTCCTAAAGGTGTGGTTTATCATCACCGTGGCTCCTATCTAATGTCGATGGGAACTATCACTGACTGGGATTTGCCGCGTCACCCTAGCTATTTATACACAGTGCCCATGTTTCACTGCAACGGATGGGGCCATGCCTGGACGATGGCAGCGTTGGCGGGCACCATGTTTTGTACCAGAGCAATTGTACCAGAGGACATATTTTCGACTATTTTAGAGCATAAAATTACGCACTTTGGCGGCGCGCCCATTGTTTTAAGTATGTTACTTAATTCTCCTGCAGCCAAAAACTTTTCATGTCCAAGTAAGGTTGAATTAATGACCGCAGGCGCTCCACCCCCAGCCTCGGTCTTGCAAGGTATAGAAAAGTTAGGCTTCAATGTCACACAAGTATATGGATTGACCGAAACATATGGTCATACCGTGATGTCGACCTGGAATTCTGATTGGGATAAATTAGATGATCAGAAAAGAAGTGCGCTGAAAGCTCGGCAAGGAGCCGCGATGGTTCAAACTGCCGGCATGCGTATCGTAGATATGGAATCTCGGGAAGATGTGCCCGCCGATGGACAATCGATTGGTGAAATATTAATCCGGGGTAATACGGTAATGAAAGGCTATTTAAAAGATGTCGAAAATACTGCGGCATCCTTAAAAAATGGTTGGTTTCATACCGGTGATTTAGCGGTCATGCATCCGCAGGGTTATGCCGAAATTAAAGACCGCCTAAAAGATATCATTATTTCTGGTGGCGAGAATATTTCTTCAGTAGAAATTGAGGCTGTACTGCATAAACATGAGGCCGTTTCACTTGCAGCGGTTGTTGCCCTACCAGATGAAAAGTGGGGTGAAGTGCCCTGTGCTTTTCTCGAGCTTCTTGATGGCGCCACTGTTACTGAAGGGGAAATTGAGGTATTTTGTAGGGCAAATCTCGCTGGGTTTAAGCGACCCAAAAAGGTCGTTTTTGGAGAACTTCCCAAAACAGCAACCGGTAAAATTCAAAAATATGAACTACGATCTCTGGCGCGTAGTGGCCGATTAAACTAAGCCACGTTATTGCGCTGGACTCGCTGTTTGAATTAACTATACTCTCGTCTTCTCAGAAGTCGCTGAGAATGCGATATAACACCACAAAGCTTACGGTACTTTAGGAGAAACTATTTTGGAAAAACTCGATAACTTTGATCTTGAAAACCTCACTTTGATCGGTGATGAAGACGGTATTGTGCAGGTGATTTTATCTCGCCCTGCAAAGCGTAATGCGTTAAATGCTGAAACTATTGAGGAATTGATAGAAGTTTTTTCTAAGCTTCCTAGGTTAGGCGCCAGAGCAGTAGTGTTAAGAGCTGAAGGGGATCATTTCTGTGCTGGCTTAGACCTGGTTGAACATCATAATGAGCAACGTCGTCCTGAAGAATTTATGCATATTTGTCTGCGTTGGCATGAAGCCTTTAATAAAATGGAATATGGTGGCGTACCCATAATCGCTGCGCTCAAAGGCGCGGTTGTCGGTGGTGGACTGGAGCTTGCCTCGGCCGCACATGTTCGCGTTGCTGACCGGAGTACCTACTTTGCTTTACCTGAGGGACAGCGAGGGCTGTTTACTGGCGGTGGCGCTACTATTCGCGTCGCTGATCTCGTTGGTAAAGCGCGCATGATCGACATGATGCTAACAGGCAGAGTATACAAGCAAGAAGAAGCCTTTCAAGTTGGTCTCTGTCAGTACCTTATCGATGGATCAAGTGACGACAAAGCTATGGCTATTGCGCGAACAGCCGCGGAAAACCCAGCACTATCAAATTTTGCTATCTGTTCTGCGATTAGTCATATGCAGAACATGTCAGCACTAGATGCTGCTTACGCAGAATCTGTCATGGCCGGTATTGTGAATACTCAGCCAGCGTCTAACGAAAGATTGGAAGCATTCGCTAATAAGAGTGCCCCCAGAGTTCGCCCTGACTAATGCTGCCGTGGATCAAGAACTCTGCTGCCCAATGTTAGGTCGCCATCCAATTGTTTGCTCTGTTTAAGATAACTATTAATCGTCAGGGTGCCATTAGCGAATACAGAATATTGAGGGAACATGACAGAATTGGCATTTCAACGCTGGCTTTCTGAAGGGTCTGTAATAGAAGATTGATTTAGACTTAACGCATTCGATATTTGGGCATGGATAACGCATAATGCCTGTTAAATTTTACTCACTGGAATAGACACATGACCATTAAACACAATAGCGCCGTATGCTTTCACTACACTCTGACTGATGATGATGGTCAGCAATTGGATAGCTCTGCAGGAGGAGAACCTTTAGCCTATTTGCATGGTGCGGGAAATATTGTGCCTGGCTTGGAGAATGCACTTGAGGGTAAAAACATTGGAGACTCTATGACGGTTGCAGTGCCTGCAGCTGATGGCTATGGAGAATCTCAACCTGAGCTCATTCAAGAAGTCCCGCGCGAATCTTTCCAAGGTGTCGATGACATCCAGGTCGGCATGCAGTTTGAAGCCCAAACAGGTAATGGCCAGAGTGTTCCAGTCACTGTGACTGCCGTCACTGATGAATTTGTCACTGTGGATGGCAACCACCCTCTAGCAGGAAAAAATCTCAACTTTGATGTGTCGATAACAGACGTTCGTGATGCCAGCCAAGAAGAACTTGATCATGGTCATATTCACGGGCCAGGCGGCCATAACCACTAAACCATGCTAATTTTGGTTGTTTAAAAAAAGGCCACCAAACTGTGGCTTTTTTATGGGCAAAACTAGTTAGACATTTAAGCATGTTGATTTCGGTTAGCGGTTAGTCATACTGGCGCGTATGTATTTGGAATAATGTCTGCTAGGGTTGTATTCTATTTTTTCGTTTATAGGTTCACTTTATGGCCACTCAAAATGATGGAGTTATGGATCCTGACAATCTTTTTCGTGAAGAAAATTTTACGGATCAAAAGATGGGAGCAATCCGAAAGCTAATACCAGTGAAGGCGGATGGTTCTGAGGATGGCGAGCGCAAGGTAATGTTTTTTGGATCTGCGCAGGTTATGACGCCTATGGGGGCGATGCCATTAAATTTTGCACTTGAGGGCGATACGATCGGGGCGGCGGCGGAAGACTTTGCAGTAAAAGCAGCAATTGCCGTGGAACAAGCTGCCAAAGAACTCGAAACGATGCGGCGAGAGCAAGCATCACAGATTGTTATGCCCGGCCAAAGTGGCGGTAACATGGGAGGCTCAGGTCGTGGCGGCATCATAACTTAAGTGTAATGTTAGTGGGTACGCACTATAGTTTAAACTACCGCAATAAAAGACTTTCATCAATGGCCTTAAATTTATCTGCGGCCTCAACCAGCGATGCAGCGGTTAGCTTGTTAACCCCATAGACTAAGGTGTTAATTTCACTATTACGAGAAACGCGCTTTAGTAGTAGATCAAAGTCTCCATCTCCGGAAAGTAACACGATCATATCTATTTTGTGGTCTGAGCTTGAGGCTGCATCCATGATATCGATGGCAATCCCTACATCCCAATCGCCTTTTGCAGAGCCATCACTTCTTTGAATATAAGGTTTAAGTTTAACGTTAAACCCAATTGTCTTTAATACGTTTTGAAAGGCTTGCTGCTGACTATCGTTCTTATCAATCGCATAGGCATTAGCGATACAAATTTCACCAACTGTACTTAATTGTCGCCACAATTCTCGATAGTTAAAGTGGCAGTTAAAAGTATCTTTGACCGTGTAGTAAATATTTTGTACATCGACAAAAACTGCAATTTTTTTCATGACTCCCCTTTGCTCATGTAATGTATGATTTATGTAATTTCTGCACCAAGATGATAGCTATCTGAGGGATTAATAAGTATCGAAAGGCTTATCACCAGCTCTTGGGCCCAGTGTCTCTTCGTTATTTTTATGCATGGCCCTTCCCCCTCATGCGTCAGCTCCAATTGACGTCGTTGAGCCGCGCTGGGCATAATTGCACTGAGCTGATATTCAGTATGATTTGGCTGTGCAACCCAGTTCAAATAAGCATCAGCAACTACCTTCTGATAGTTTTGCTTTATAAAAGCCGGTGCGAGGCTAGGATTGACATAGATTTCCTCTAACTGAGCTGGCTTGTTAGCATCTAAATGTACGAAAACGCCTTTATACAGTTCATCATCAACGTTAACCCTCATGGTCTTAGCAATAAACATATCTGCATGGATACTATCTAGACTCACAATACGACAACTATAACGACCAAGGTTTTGTATATTTTGAACAACATTGCGCAGTTCAATGTGAGGCGCTCGCACTTGAGGTTTTGCTACAAATGATCCCCGACCCGGCGCTCTATTCAAAAAACCTTGATCATCTAGCTCTTTTAGCGCTCTGCGAGCGGTCATCCGGCTGACAGAAAAGCTCACCGCAAGATCATTTTCCGAGGGCACCCGAGTACCCACCGGCCAGCTACCAGAAGCGATGTGGTTTTCGATATATTGCTTTATCAACAAAAAGCGCGGTATTTTTACTGTATCACTCATAAAAAATTAGAAATATAATTGTATATACTATTAATAACAAATTTTTATATACTTTACAATTAAAAAATACTAATAAAATCTACTAGGCAACATAACACGCTTTAAAAAGTTAAATATAGCTTAACTTCGCCGAAAAATAGTAATCTGGATTTTATGCAAAAACAATTTATACCTTTAAATGTATATACAATTATACATTTAGTTACTTTTAGCAATTAGTCTAAGCTTCTCGCCCCTCGTAAGCTTTTTAATCTCAGCCTCACGCTTACTGGCACTACTACGCGTATTACTGGGCTCCGTGAACACCATCGCAACAGCGGTACGACCGCGAAAATACTTAGCCCCCGATTTTCCGGTCTGATGCTCAGTTAATCGCCGCTTTAGATCTGTGGTTATTCCGGTATACAAAGTGTGGTCACTTGCCCGGATGATATAGACATACCATGGCGCATCACTCACCCGAAGACGTCCTGCACCAAAGCACTGCGGCAAGATTGACAACGATAACTAGCGCCACGCTCAATTATTTTCCGATGCCGTAAAATGGTGAGCTGATGAGTCCGGCAATCACATTTGTACTCATATCGCTTGTAGTGACGGATTGGAATTCCAGTAAGATCATAGCTTCCGGTGGCATGAGGTTCCGCGCCCATAGCGACCATTATCTCCCTCCACTCTGATCCGTGTGGCTTTACTCGTCGAATCCCCCAAATACAATCGACCACATAGTGCGCCACCTCATGAACAATAGTATTTGCGAAACTCTCTTCGAAATACTTGGCAAATATCCATGGGTTGTAGCGGATACGTCGCTGGACACCCCTAACCTGATACATGCCAGCACACTTACCCTGCAAGTCATAAGCCACAGGTACTTCAGCGAATTTTCGATTAAAAATAATGCCTGCTCGCTCAACGCAATCATTAGTTGCTTGAGTAATTTGCAGTCGCTGGCGATCTGATACTGGTTTAATGATATCTATGTCTGTCATAAAGCAATTATAGTGGCAGTTGATACTGGTACAATCGGAAATTGTGTTTTTAAAGGCTATTTATGATTATTGATCTTCACTGTCATACCAACATGTCTGATGGTGCATTAACGCCCAATGAGTTGATCGATCTTGCGATTGAACGGGGAGTAGATATGCTCTCAATTACTGATCATGATACCTTGGACGCCTATGCTCACACTACAGCTGTGCCTTCTGGCTTGAACCTAATTCCTGGCATAGAGCTGTCAAGTCGATGGCGTAAGCAGGGTATTCACATTGTCGGCTTAAATATCGACCTCTCCAATGAAGCTATGGTGTCAGCTGTTAATCAGCAATCAAAAGTACGGGAGCAGCGAGCACAGGAAATCTCTAATCGTCTTGGTCGATTAGGTTTTGACAACTGCCTAGAGGGGGCCCAACGTTTTGCACACAATCAGATTGGACGGCCACATTTTGCAGAGCACTTGATTGCAATTGGTGCGGTAAAAAACGCTAATGAAGCGTTTAAGAAATATTTAGGCGCAGGTAAGGTTGGCGATATCAAGGAACATTGGCCGGATATCGATACAGCTGTGCAATGGATTAGACAAGCAGGGGGGGTCGCTGTGCTGGCTCATCCTAGTAAATACAAAATGACTCGCACTAAACTGACCGAACTGATTAGCGATTTCAAGGACGCTGGAGGTGAGGCGATGGAGGTAGTCTCAGGACTACAAATTCCATCAGTGACCCGAGATCTTGCTAAACTTTGTAGTCAGTTTGATCTGCTGGCGTCATGTGGTTCGGACTTTCATTCTCCAGATAAAAAGTGGGCAGCACTGGGACTCATCAGCAACCTTCCGGAGACATGTAATCCCGTATGGGACCGCTGGAGTTGATCTGCGTTTAGACAATTCCTAACACAAACATTCATGTGTATACTTCAGCCCGCAATACTCCAGTAAGCAACATTATTTTGAATCGAAGGATAAATAAACGTGGATATTTTCATTTTTGCAAGTGAGCAATGGTTGTTACTCAGTACATTTCTAGTTTTACTTTATCTATTTATGTTTACCGAGCGTACCAAGGGTGGAAAACCGATAGCCACTGCTGAAGTTGTTTCCTTAATGAATGCCGATACAGCGGTTCTGGTAGATGTTCGTGCCACGGCAGACTTTCAAGCCGGGCATATTCATGGTGCAATCAATATTCCTCATACTAAAGCGGCAACGCGCATTAGTGAGCTTGAAAAGCATCGTGAAAAGCTGATCGTACTTGTTGATCAAATGGGCCAACACGCAGGCTCAACTGGAAAGATGCTCACAAAAGACAATTATAATGTCCGTCGCCTCAGCGGAGGCATGAGCGAATGGCAACAGCAAAATATGCCAGTTGTTCAAGGTCAAAAAAGCTAATCATCAACACAACTACTCTAGAAAAGGAGGTTTGATGCCTCAAGTACTGCTCTATGGAATTCGATTCTGCCCGTTTTGTACTGCAGCGAAAAACCTGTTGTCCGAAAAAGGCGTCCCGTACGAAGAAATAGCGGTTGATCATGATCACGCTCTTAGAGCCGATATCATAACCAAAAGCGGTCAGCGTACCGTTCCCCAGATATGGATCGGAGAGACTCATGTTGGCGGTTACTCTGAACTCCAGGAACTTGAGGCTAATGGTGAATTAGATCTTCTTCTGAACCCGGGGTTGAATTGAGTAAAACTGATGCCATATATAATAAATAGACGAAGTGCTGAACTTTAATTTTAAGGGTGATAGAAATGACTGACGAAACGACTAACGACACTACTGCGGCAACCCAAGTGCCAGAAACGCAAGAAGCTGGTCCAGCATTTGCTGTTCAGAGAATTTATTTGAAAGATCTTTCTTTTGAAACACCTATGGGTGCCGTGGCGTTTCAAAAACAGTGGCAGCCCAAGGTCAATCAAGATCTCAACACACAAAGCACCAAGATTGCAGATGATGTTTATGAGGTCGCTCTAAGACTCACGATCACCGTAACTGATGGCGAAGAAACTATTTATCTTATCGAGGTACAGCAAGCGGGGCTTTTCACTATTAAAGGCTTGGAGCCACAGCAGTTGACCCATGTTATTAATACGACATGCCCGAGTATGCTGTTCCCTTACGCAAGAGAAGTCATTGACAACACCTTAACGAAAGGGTCATTTCCCGCGCTAATGCTGCCGCCCATAAACTTTGATGCCTTATTCGCTTCGGCGATGCAGCAGGCTGAAGCTAAGGCTGCCGAGGAAGCGAAAAACGAAGATACAACGCATTAGATTTGACGCGCTCTAGATACTAACACCCCGCATGACATCGCGGGGTTAATGACCAGCATACCGACTAGCTTTCATCCTCGATACCATATTCCTGTAACTTGCGTGTCAAAGTGTTTCGCCCCCAGCCTAGTAAAAGTGCCGCGTCTTTTTTCCGACCGCCAGTGTGGGCCAACGCGGTTTCAATCATGGCGCGCTCAAATTCAGGAATAGCATCATCCAGTATGTTTTTCTTTCCATTCTTTAGCGCTGTTTCACTCCAGTGTCTGAGCATTTTCTGCCAGCTACTTTGGTTACTATAGTCTCGACCTACCGACTCAGCTTTTAGTTCCGGCGGCAGATCAGATAGAAGGATCTCTCGTCCAGCTGCCATAACGGTCAACCATCGACAAATGTTCTCTAACTGCCTTACATTGCCTGGCCAAGGCATATTGAATAAAAAATCTTGCGCTTCTTGAGACAGAATCTTAGGCTCCATATCCAGCTCTCTTGCCGCTCGCAGAAAGAAGTGTTCCATTAGCTGAGGAATATCCTCTCTACGATCTGTAAGTCGTGGCAAATGGACTCTAATAACATTTAAGCGATGAAAGAGATCTTCACGGAACCGATTTTCAGAAACCAATTCTTCCAAATTCTGATGTGTCGCTGCAATGATACGCACATCAACTTTTATCGCAGTTTGGCCTCCGACTCGATAGAATTCGCCATCTGCCAAGATCCGCAACAATCGAGTCTGAGCCTCTCCTGGCATATCGCCAATCTCATCCAAAAACAAAGTCCCTCCATCAGCCTGCTCAAAGCGCCCCTCACGCCGCTGAGAAGCACCCGTAAAGGAGCCTTTTTCATGCCCAAAAAGCTCTGATTCTATTAGATCTCGAGGAATAGCAGCCATATTAAGGGCAATAAATTTAGCATTCTTGCGGGGGCTATGCTTATGTAGAGCCTGAGCAACCAACTCTTTGCCCGTTCCCGATTCTCCGTTAATTAGCACGGTAATATTGGAATTAGATAGGCGGCCTATAGCTCTAAATACCTCTTGCATGGCAGGAGCTTCGCCAATAATTTCCTGAACTACAGTCGCGGGCTCGGGTATTTCCGAGTTTGATTTTTGTTCGCGCGAAAATGACATCGCGCGTCGCGCAACATCCACTAATTCATCCAGATCAAAAGGCTTAGGCAAATATTCAAACGCGCCACCTTGATAAGCGGCCACCGCACTGTCTAAGTCTGAATGAGCGGTGGTTATAATCACCGGAATATCTGGATGGCTAATGTGAATCTGTTTAAGCATCTCAAGCCCATCAATACCTGGCATGCGTATGTCAGAAATAATAATTTCCGGCGAGGATAATCGTAATGCTGAGAGCAACTGCTCTCCATCCTCAAAGCTGCGGACCACCATTTCGTTTCTGCTCAATGCTTTTTCCATGACCCACCTTAAAGAGCGGTCATCTTCAGCAATCCAAACTTCTGCGTTACTGTTCATAATCATCTCTGATCGGTAAATAAATTGAGAATATGGTATTACCAGGTTCAGATTCACACTCGATAGTGCCTTCGTGCCCATTGATAGCAGTCTGAGCAATAGTTAAACCCAAGCCAGAGCCGCCACTACGCCCACTAATCATCGGGAAAAAAATCTGCTCCTCTATATCTGCCAAAATACCTGGACCATTATCAATAATATCAATTCGGCAGACCACTCTATGGCGCTTCCCAGCAATAGTAAAACTGCGCTGAATGCGCGACTTGAATATTATCTTAGGCTCAGTGCCAGTGGACTCTAGCAACGCTTGCATGGCATTTCGTGCCACATTTAAGACCGCCTGAATAAGTTGAGAGCGATCTCCGTTTAAAAGTGGAATGCTGGGGTCATAATCTTTAGTTATTGTTAGAGACCCTTGCACTTCGGCCTGTAATAGGCTGGCAACATGCTCAGTCACCTCATGCACATTTATTGGTTCGTACTGCGGAATTTGGTTAGGCCCCAATAGTCGATCAACCAAATTGCGTAGACGGTCAGTTTCAGTAGCGATTATCTGACAAAATTCTCGAGGCTCGTCACCGAATCCTTGCTCTATTATTTCCTGCTCAAGCAACTGGGCAGCACCACGAATACCGCCAAGTGGATTTTTTATCTCGTGCGCTAAACCGCGAATCAGGCTCTTTGAGGTGTCATGCACTGAAAGAAGAGCCTCTTCACGATTAATTTTAATGAACCTATCAATCGGCTGAATCTCCATCAAAAGTGCGCTCTTACCAAAGACCTCCATTGGAGTTGCCGTGTAATCGACCTGCGAGATATCCTTAAAAGTTAGCATACGCAGTTGCTCATGCCGTCGCGTGTGTGGATTCCCAGAAATCAGGGCTTCATAGAGTGTTTTTTTACAGCTTTCCGCATCATTAAAAAGACTACACATTTCGGACCCTAACAAACGAGAACTTCCTAACTGCAAGAGTGACTGTGCAGCAGAATTCACGTACGTTATCAATAAATGCTCATCGAGCAACAATACCGCTGCATTTAAATTATCTAACAGTAATCCATGAAGCTTTTCTGTATCCATAATCTCATCAAGGGTCGTTGTAGAGTGTTGTTCGTCAGCACATCTGGCGTCTATTTATTAACTTGCAATAAGCAGGCCAAGTATTGGTGAACTTTAGCTGCAAAAAATACGCTTAAAGTCCCCTGTCAGTCTCAACAAGTAAAGCGCGAATGGTCAGGCGCACCATTATAGTGCATAGCGTCGATTTTCACACTACATGCTGATGAAACGTTGAACATGCAAAAAGGGCAGAAGAGCGAATCTTGGAAGTATGGTGCGGTTCTAGAACTCGCGAAGGACTATGAGACCAGGCTTTGTGAAGGCACTAAAACCCTGAAGACACAATTATCTCCAGGGTTAACTGACTTAGGCTAATGCTTCTTTGGTCGTTTTAATAATTGCCGCAGCCACTTTGTAAGGATCTGCGTTAGACGCTGTTCTACGATCTTCTAAGCGTCCCTTCCAACCATCTTCAACAGTTCCAATCGGGATCCGAATTGATGAGCCGCGATCAGAAACGCCAAAGCTAAACTCATCGATTGACTGAGTTTCATGGAGTCCGGTCAAACGCTGGTCATTTTCCGCACCATAAACGCTGATGTGGCGCTCTATATTCTTACCAAACTCTTCACAGATTTTAGTGAATACAGCCTCGTCACCCAAATCACGCATAGCACCGTTAGAGAAGTTGGCATGCATTCCAGAACCATTCCAATCCATAGCACCAAACGGCTTAGGATGGTAATTGATGGCAAAGCCGTACTTTTCGCCAGTTCTCTCTAACAGATAACGAGATACCCAAATTTCATCCCCGGCTAATTTAGCGCCCTTTGCGAAGCACTGAAATTCCCACTGCCCAGGTGCCACTTCCGCATTAATACCTTCAAAATTAATGCCGGCTTCAAGACAAATATCCATATGTTCTTCAACACAGTCACGCCCAAAGGCATTGGATGCACCCACGGAGCAATAGTAAGGTCCTTGGGGGCTAGGATAACCGCCATGAGGAAAACCAGGGGGTAGCTTGGTATCAATATCCCACAAGAAGTATTCTTGCTCAAACCCAAACCAGAAATCATCATCATCATCATCGATCGTCGCGCGGCCGTTGCTTACATGAGGAGTACCGTCAGCATTCAGAACTTCAGTCATTACCAAATACGCATTATTGCGATCAGGGTCTGGGTAAATCGCAACGGGTTTAAGCAAGCAATCCGAAGCATTTCCCTCTGCCTGCTCAGTAGAACTTCCGTCAAAAGACCATACTGGACACTCTTCAAGGGTCCCGCCAAAGTTACTACGAACCTGAGTTTTGCTGCGTAGGCTCTGTGTCGGTGCATAACCATCTAGCCAAATATATTCTAACTTTGCTTT
>ENA-OSJC01001520-OSJC01001520.1-marine-metagenome-genome-assembly--contig:-NODE-1520-length-18954-cov-7.360280_pt1 | contig 18954 bp, 18 predicted proteins | sample MGYA00237885_ERZ534234 | MGnify/ENA primary metagenome ERZ534234 (study PRJEB26413, sample SAMN06343907) | marine metagenome | isolation source: coastal waters | place: Atlantic Ocean: West Antarctic... | reverse complement strand
CTAGCGTTAGCTATGTAAATAGTAGTTTCGATAAGCTGTGGTGTTATTAAAGCCGACGACTTAAGCCCCTATTTTTGATACTTTTACCATTCACTGACGCCTACTTTAAATGGCCACACCATACTGATGTGTTTAAAATAACGTGTTCTCAAGGCCTGGGATAATTCACACTCCCAGCATGAGTTAAATTAATGAAAAAACAAGGAAGCGTATGGGTAGGCTGCAAGTGGAGTGAGCTCATTCCTAATTTTAAATCCCCATAGGCAGCTGAAGATGAAAGGTGAGCTCACTCTATGACTACCAGCACACTGAACGACACCTGCCATACGTAAGCTCCTTCAATCGTTTCTATTACGCCGTCACCATCATAATAAAGGGGCCGCAGTCTTCAACAGTCTGGGGGAAACTTACATAGAATCATTGTGCGAATGTCTGAAAGTTGGCTTTTCATTGGTGTGTTCATAGCGCCAATCCTTGGTTAATCACCTCGTAAGTTTAGTTGATATTTCAGGAGTTGCTGTCCTAATGCTACGCCCCGTCAAAATGAGTATAACTTATTAGGCATATCAGCTAATCAAAATATCAAACATCTAACTTTTGGTGTTCAATTTTTGAACAAATCCCCAAAGCCACTTTTTTCTATGGTTATTTGGTGATATTTTTTCACGCAGAACTTGCGTTCTCAAATAATTTACTAATGCGCTACCGTAATTTACAGTGCCAGATCAAATTAATGATCTACATTATTTGTGCAATGTTTTTTACGAAATAACCACAGAAATCTCAAATGAACTTTCTCCAAACTAAAACCATTATAAATGCCCCACTTATGGCTATTAGAAATGGCCCACTTAAAGCTATTAGTTTCTGCAGTATTGGTTTATTGATGCTCAGTTCAACGAGCTTTGCTGTGCAGACCCTTCCAGCCAGCGGTGTCATTGCCTCGGGCAGTGGCTCGATTAGTCAAAGTGGTACGGCCATGTCGATCACGCAAAACACAGCCGCCATGGCAATTGACTGGGACAGTTTTTCCATTGGTGCTGGTAACCAGGTGACCTTTATTCAGCCGTCCTCAACATCTGCGGCTATAAATCGCGTCACAGGAGGACAGGCGTCGTCTATTCTAGGGCGACTCAATGCCAATGGCCGGGTGTTTCTTGTAAACCCCAGTGGCATTATATTTGGTTCGGGTGCAAGGATTAATGTGGGCAGTTTGGTGGCGTCTACCCTTAACGTGAACCAGCAAGGTTTAGACTACGTTTTTGAAGGTGCCAGCACTGCAGGGATTACTAATGCAGGCGTGATCACTGCCACAACTGGCGGCACGTTGGGTTTAATAGCGGCACGCATTGAAAACACCGGTACGCTAATGGCACCACAGGGCAACGTTGCCCTTGGAGCAGGCTCTCGGGTGCGTTTAAGTTTAGGGGGTTTGGTTTCGTTAGACGTTGAACAAGGTGCCGTGGATGCGTTAATTGAACAGGGTGGCGCCATTCGTGCAGATGGAGGCCTTGTATATTTAGGTGCCAAAGCCGTTGGAGATATCACTCAAACCGTCATCAATCACACTGGAGTGACTCAGGCACAAACGCTTGCCACTGGGCAAGATGGTGAGATTTACCTCATGGGTGACATGAACCATGGACAAATTAACGTAGCGGGTTTGCTTGATGCCAGCGCGCCTAACGGCGGTGACGGCGGTTTTATCGAAACCTCTGCCGCCCATGTCAACATCACCGAAGAGACCAGAGTGACCACTCTTGCAGCACAGGGCCAAACGGGTGAATGGTTAATTGATCCGCAGGACTATACTATTGCCGCATCTGGCGGTGACATCACCGGATCACAGCTTTCTAGTAATCTTGGCGGCAGTAACATTACTATTCAGAGCATTTCAGGAGGAACAGACAACGGTACTGCAGGTGATATTAATGTCAATGACACAGTGACATGGAGTGCTAATAAACTCACTCTAAATGCTCAGAACAATATCAACATCAATGCTAACCTCAATGGTTCAGGCACGGCTAGCCTCGCCCTTGAGTACGTCAAAGTTCCTCAGGTGGAGGAACGGCCTCTTACAATGTTAATAACCCAGTTAATTTGCCTGCTGGATCAAACTTCAGTACCAAAAAAGGGACTACTGGTTCAATCATTAACTACACAGTAATCACCGCACTGGGTTCACAGGGAAGCACCACTGGCAGCGACCTACAGGGTATGAACGGCACTCTATCTGGTAACTACGCACTGGGTGCTAATGTTAATGCCAGCATAACGGCCTCTTGGAACGCTAGTGCTGGTTTTGATCCCATTGGAGATGGCACTAGTAATTTTACAGGGGCCTTCGACGGGCTTGGCCATGTGATTACTGGACTCACTATTAACCGGCCATCAGAAGATAATGTAGGATTATTTGGCGCCGTCAGTGGAGTCACAATTAGTAACATTGGCCTAACTGGTGGCTCTGTAATAGGTAAAAGTTCAGTTGGCAGTCTGGCTGGATCTGTCGCCAATTACAGCGCTATATCTAAGTCCTATGCAACGGGGGCTGTGACTGGTGTTGGAGGCTCTTCATGGTACATTGGTGGTCTGGTTGGTGTAGGAGAAGACAGCACTATATCTGAGTCCTATGCGGCAGGGGACGTGACTGGTGTTGGAGGCTCTTCACAATACATTGGTGGTATGGCTGGCCTGTTTTCTAGAATGGGATCTGGCATTATTGGAATAACCAACTCCTATGCATCGGGGGATGTGATTGGCGGTGGCTTCGTTGGCGGTTTGGTTGGCTATAACAGCGCCGACATTACCAACTCCTATGCAATGGGGGCTGTGGCTGGTCAACAAGCCAGTTCGAGGAACCTCGGTGGCCTGGTTGGTGGCGTGGATGTAGAGTTAATGTATTTTAACAGTGGTATTACGGACTCCTTTTGGAATACGGAAACAACGGGTCAAAGTTCGAGTGTAGGTGGTGGTTCAGGTCTCACCACATCAGCAATAAAATCGATGTCATCTTTTAATAACTGGAATATCTCTGCTAGGGGCGGTGAGTCGAATATCTGGCGAATGTATGAGGGTGTTTCAGCACCTCTTTTACGGACATTCATGCAAGAAGTCACAGTGAGTGCCAATGGTCCAACACGTGCTTATGATGGCACAAACAGTGCAGCGCTCTCGGGCGCAAACTTTAGTGAGACGGTAACGGGTTTACGCTTTTGGTCAGGGCAGTTTGCCTCGGCCAATGTTGGTACTAATATAGGCATCACTGCCAATTACTCTGCAACTTCGAGTGAGAGCCTTTCATCAGTATTCCAGCGCTATGATTTTGTAGACCATAATATAACAGGTACTATTACCCCGAAGGCCCTAACGGCCACGGCCACTGCGGCCAATAAAGCATATGACGGCAATACCACAGCTTCTTCAACCTTAGCCTTAAGTGGCTTGATCGGTAGTGAAACCTTAATCACTTCTGGGGTTGGCAGTACCTTTAACGATAAAGATGTGGCTGATGCCACCACGGTAACCATTAACAGCTCAACCTTGGTCAATGGCACTAATGGAGGCCTTGCCTCAAACTACAGTTTGGCCACAGGCCAAACAGTTTCTGCTGCCATTACACCGAGGGCCCTAACAGTGACTTCCGATGCTGGTCTGACCATGACCTCAGGGAGTGGACTTCCCGTACTGACCTACGTAATCACTGAACCGGGTCTAGTCAGTGGCGAGGCGCTCGTGGGAGCCCCTACAACTGTGGCTACCTCTTTGTCGAACGCGGGTGTCTATCGGATCACGCAAGGCACATTGACTAACGCACAAAACCCCAACTACTTAATTACGTTTGTTGCAGATAACCTAACTGTCGCACCAAAAATTGTTAGGGTTGCTAGAAGTTCTGCCACACCATCACCTGCTCAAGAGATCTCTGTAAGTGATGCAGATGCTACGACAACTAATTCTGAAGAAGTAGAAGTTGGGGAAAGTGAAGACGAAGACGAAGACAACTCTCTTGCTTTGAATACATGAGAGGCGTTCGTATCAGGACCGTTTTTGCTGGCATGATTTCAATGTAGTTAAGGCTTTTTTCATGTTCAACCCGATTTCCCTTTGCACACCCGCTCTAACATCGATTAAGCACCTTAGAAACCGCTGCAAGGCTTAAATCAGACATCTTCCTATATCGTGGACAGGCTTATATTCGTAGTGTTTCTATTAAGCATCACAAAGCTTTAGGGACGCAGACATGAACATTAAAGAACTAATTATTGGTTTAACAGTTTCAATGCTATTGGGCATTGGAGTGGCTGTTACAGCTCACATTATTAGGGGCCTAAAAACAAGCTGTATAACTGGTTCCCAGAGAGACGGCGAATCTAGTCCTTAAGAGGCTATAAATGGGGGGTTTAGGTTTCAGTCATGACTTATGTGTACCAACTTGTGTACCAAAAACACAATCCGTCTAGTTATATTAAGGTTAATCAGGAAGGGTTTGTACTGCCAGTGAGGAGATCTGCTTTTGGCTGAATCAGTCCGAATTAAGCTTCTTTTTACGGTGTCGGAATAAACTGTTTTATGGCGTCAGGTTATTCTTTGTATGGTGTCCAATAATGGATTTATTAGACCGTGATTAAGTGTTGAACCTTACCATAATTATATCGTGATCGAATGTTGCTTCTAATATGTCCGAAAACTAGGTTATGGCTTTCCTACCTGTTCCTATTTTTGGGACTAATGTGACCGTGATCTAATGTTAATCATTCTCCTACTTATGCTTACTTTTTAACTATAATCTAGCTTAAACATTTGAAATCCATTTACAGCAATAACTGCAGCAAGCACCATTCGCCATTTTTTGACTGGATTTTCGGGTTATCACGAAACAATATGGCTTTAAGGACGTGATGCTTTTGGAAATATCATTGAAAAAGTCGTTCCCAAATAATTATATTATCCAGTCATGCCCATAAACGATTCCAGGCGGTATGGCGAGGCGCTAACTGCTATATTGCAGGAAATCCATGCTTTCAATTAGGTTCGGCGGAGCCAATTTGAGAGGGTGGACAATAGGTATTGAATGAGTCATATTGATATTTTGCTCATTCAATACTAGAAGATAACAGTAATGTCGTCAGTATCCGTTACGTAAATCTAGATAACCAAAATAATTAACAGGTTAAGCATATTTTAATATGATAGAAAAAAATGAATATACGATAAGACAGCTTTTTGCTGAGAGCTTAGCCGTTGATGCTGCCAAGCTTGCTATGCAGTATTTTGATGACCTGGATGGATTGAAGGTTGAATCAAAAAATCCCAGAGACTTTGTATCTATAGCCGACCGCGATGTTGAAAAGATGATCCGAGAACGGATTCTTGAACAGTTTCCAAATGATAATATTGTTGGTGAAGAAGGTGGTGGCAATAAAAGTGATTCCTATTGGTGCGTTGACCCGATTGACGGCACGTCGAATTTTTTGTCAGGTATTCCTTTATGGGGAGTCTCAATAGGCTACATAGAAGATGATGAACCTGTATTGGGAGCGATTTGCATACCTCTGCAAGATATTTTGCTTTCGGCCAATAAACATGAATCCGGCTTTAGACATAATAAACAATTTAATTTAAAACACGGAACATGCCAAATCCCAACCATGGCTATGGGCCAGAATACGCATTGGAATATTAAGTCATTTCGTGAGGTTGAAGATATATTTATCCAGGCCGGGTTTGAATGTGTGAATTATCGATGCTCGGTTATTGGAACTGCATTTGCGGCGCTAGGCTTTACCCACGGGTACTATGAAAAATGTACAAATATGTGGGATGTTGCTGCCGGCTATATCATAACTCAACAGGCGGGTTTGAAGTCCAAAATAACACATGATAAAAATGGTGAAATGCTAACCATATCTATCTTCTCAGACCAAATTGATAGTCAGACTGCCCAACAAATTTCTGATAAGTAATGATCGTGAAGAATCTTGGTTTACTAGCTTCCTACACCTATAGTCTTTGAAATTTAGGTAATAAAAACTTTTGGGAATGAGAAGAGCCATGTTAAATGACTACCGCTTTGCTGCTGCTAGACAGACGAAAATAATTGACTAGGACCTATGGTGGCGCGATAGCTAATCTATTGGTTTCATTATTCTCTAAATATTATTAAGTAATATTTCGTACACTTTTTCTTTCTATAAGCTCAACAGGAAAATCACGTTCAACGCTCAATTGGAGGTCATAGCATGTATTTAGCAAATATCTCACTCCGGCTAAGGCCATATCATCGAATGGGACCCGAATAGTAGATAACGGGGGAGAGGTGAAAGGAGCCATATCATTATCGTCATAACCAAGTACGGAAATATCACCAGGGACATTAAACCCATTGCTAGATAAAGTTGATATAGCCGCCATTGCTGATTGGTCGTTCCCGCAGAATAGAGCAGTAAAGTCTAGATTTCTGTTTAACAGAGTTAGCACCCCTTCCTGTCCTTTAATATAACTATAGTCTCCCTCAACAATAAATTCAGATGGGATAGTAATGTTGTTGTCTTTCAATGAATCTAAAAATCCTTCATGTCTTTCTTTACCATCTTTAGTTTGAAAGTCACCGGTAATACAAGCAATACTTTTATGGCCATTATCAACTAAGTGCTGACCGGCAATATATCCTGCTTTGTAATGATCAAAATAAAAACATTTCTGGTCAAAATTTTCTATCTGATCGTTTAGTATTACAATGTTGGGGAAATATTTTTCAACATAAGTAATATCAAAATGTGTGATGTCATTACCCCAAAATATGATCCCATCGCATCCCTTACTAATTAAGTCATTAACTGAGTCAATTGCCGCATTAGAATTTCCAGAATTACTGCTGCCACCGTTAGTTACAAGGCAGTGTTTTCCATAAGTGATAAGTTCATGGTCAATAACTCGGAGAGTTTTACTTTTAAAAGTTCCGGCTAGTTCAGCCCCCAAAATTCCAATAGTATTAAATTCTTTTGATACTAAAGAACGTGCAGCCTGGTTTGGTTTGTAATTCAAAGCTTTAATAGCGTTGTTTACTTTCAATTTAGTTTTGTCTGATACAGAGCCTTTACTATTAATAACTCTGGAAACACTTCCAATACCTACACCAGCTAATTTTGCTACGTCAAATATCGTTGTCATGCGTAGTTACCCTTTGAAACCATTAAGTTGTTATTTTTCATCATTTTACAAGGCTGTATAGACTTTTTACTTTACGTTATTTTACCTTACAATCAACAATTGACAAGCGATTTTATTTATGACTATAATTGGTAGCGCTTCCAAACTGAATGAAAGTTTGAAATGCAAAAAAATGATTTAGCTTTTTTTAAAAACATTAGTGGAGAAAAAAAATGCAAAAACTTTATAGTATAAGATCATTTATGATCACCATGCTGGTGGTAATAATATCATTGATCTCCGTAACAGCCAACAGCGCAGAGCTGTTGGCAAAAGACTGGGATAACATAGTTAAACAAGCCAAAAAGGAAGGCGAAGTGGTCTGGTATCAGTGGTATTTCCAGCCAGAGTTTCGCAAAATCACTAAAGCATTTGAAAAAGAATACGGCATCAAAGTCAGTATTCCAGATGTGGCAAGTTACGACTCTATGCAACAGAAATTGCTTGCAGAATCTAGGCGTGAAACAGGCGATATTGATGTCTTTTCATTGGGTGGCGATAAACTCAACAGTTTAGATTTAGGGAAAGTATTTTTTGGACCTATTGTTAAAAAACTTCCAGAATCAGACGCCCTTAGAACAGATATTAATGGCGGCAAAGGTATGGATTATGCCGTTGCTTTCTGGGGCAATCAATCTGGAATGGCATATAACAGTGACCGGGTGAAAAGTAGCGATTTGCCTACCGCTTTAACGCTATCAAAGTGGATTTCTGATAACCCCGGTGGTCTTGGTTTTAACTTTACTAACGGCGGCTCTGGTCCCTCGTTTATCCAAAATATGACACGCCAAATCAGTGGTAGGGATCTCGGCCCTAACGATACAGGCGATTCTGTTGATTTAAACAAAGTATGGGATTGGTTTAATGGACACAGAGACAACTATATTTTTACTAATGGTAATGCCGACAGCTTAATCCGCCTAAACGATGGCGAATTTTTAATAGTGCCAGCTTGGGAAGATCATTTGGCAGGCCTACAAAAGAAAAATGAAGTCGGTCAGCATATAAAATTTTATATTCCTAACTGGGGCATGAATGGTGGTGGTAATGCCGTAGCTATTCCTGCTAATGCTAAAAATAAAGCAGCAGCGATGGTTTTCATCCACTGGCTCACTTCAGCAGAAACACAAACAAAGTTTAATTCAGACTTTGGTTCAGCTCCTGTTAATTCCAACGCAGATGATGGCGCTGCTTTGGTGCCAAATTGGCAAAGGACCAATCAGCGCGATTGGATGAATGATGGTTTTTTCAAGAAGAAGCTTCTCAATGGCTTTATGGAAAATGTTGTTCAAAAATAATACAACCATTATCTAGTAAAACTTGAGGCAAGATAAAATGAGGGTGTTAAAACCCTCATTTATTTTATAACTTATGAAATTAATATTACCCAAAAACGCACCAGGACCACTTATAGCTCACAGAGGTTGTTTGCTAGAAGCTCCAGAAAACTCCCTAGCAGCTTATAGATTAGCAGCCAAGTGTGGATTTTCCTGGATTGAAACCGATGCCCAACTCACTCGAGATGGCAAGGCTGTTATGTTTCACGACCATCATGTTGATAGAACAACTAACGGCAAAGGCTTGGTTTGTGAATATCTTTTTAAGGACCTACAAAAACTTGATGCCAGTGCTGGCATAAAGGGATTTAGCAGCACACCTATTGCTACGTTAGAACAAACTATTAGGCTCTGTTTAGAGCTTGATTTGGGCTTGATTTTGGAACTAAAACCCATATCAGGCACCGATATTGAAATTGCAGAACATATTATTCCTATTATTGATGCGCTTTGGCCCAAAGATAATGATAAATTAGTAGTCAGTAGCTTTTCTACTGTTACCTTACTTTCCTTCAAAGAAAATGCACCGTGGGTATCAACAGCATTCGCTACTGAATATATTGTTAAAAATCCTGAAAAATATATGGAAATACTGGGTGTTGATAGTTTTCATTTTAACTATAAATACGCTACCAAAGAAAATATTAAAAGACTGAAAGATGCTGGTGCTCAGACAGCTGTGGCAACGGTCAATGATGCTGCTTTGGCAAAAGAATTATTGTCTTGGGGTCTTGATGGTGTTATGACCGATCACTCCGATCTTTTTAATGACCTACCAACAAAAAACTACTAATAGATAATTAGCTGTTTTTTTTACTGTGGCTTAGTGCAAAACTCAATGATAACTTATATAAAAAAATATGAATAAAATGACATTGATTGAAGTGAAAGGTATTACGAAAAAATTTGATGATTCTTGGGCATTAAAAGATATTAATTTTAGTGCTAATAAAGGAGATTTCATTACCCTCTTAGGCCCTTCTGGCTGTGGTAAAAGCACGCTGCTTAACTTGATTGCCGGCTTTCTTTCGCCTACCAGTGGTTCTATCAAAGTCAACGGCAACGACATCAGTCACCTAACACCTGAAAATCGTGACAGTGCTATGTGTTTTCAGTCTTATGCCCTGTTTCCTCATTTGAGTGTTTTAGAAAATATTGCTTTTGGGCCCAAACAGAAAAAAGTGCCAACCAAAGAAGTAGTCAAGCGTTTGAATTCTCTTCTACAACAAGTGGGTTTAACTGAGCATAAAAATAAGCTGCCCAATAAGCTTTCAGGTGGACAGCAACAAAGGGTGGCGCTGGCAAGAGCATTGGCGGTTCAACCTAGTCTGGTGCTTTTTGATGAGCCACTGTCTAATTTAGACGCCAAACTAAGAGACCAAGTCAGAATAGAGATTAGAGCACTACAAAAAGAGTTGGGTTTTACGGCTATTTATGTAACCCATGACCAGTCAGAAGCATTGGCTATGTCGGATAAAGTTTTGCTGCTTAATAACGGCGTTATCGAACAAGCAGGTACGCCAGAAGAAGTGTATTTTTCTCCTCAGACAGAATTTGTCGCTAATTTTATTGGTGCTGCCAATGTACACAGGGTCAAAATTACCAGCATTAACAACAGTGCTATTAGTGTAATGCTCGGCACTGAATTGGTCGACTTTGAAAGTGCCAATTACAAAGATCTCAAAGTAGGTCAAGAGATTAGTATTTGTTGGCGTCCTGAAGTAGCGAGATTGTGGACAGAAAAATTACTACTCAATAATGATAACCGTTATAACAAAATTAAAGCCCAATTTGTTTCTTCGGCATTCCAAGGGGCGTACACAGATGTATTTATTAAGATTAATGGAGAAGAAAAGATATTTAAACTGCAACTGCCAAGATACCCAGACCTAAAAACAGGCCAAGAAATTAATTTTAGTCTACCTAAAGACTCCATTTTAATCGTAAAGAAGGTTTGAAATGAAGAAGCCTTGGTGGGTAGTATTGTTATTAATAACCCCAGGTTTTGGATTTGTGCTTTTATTAATAGGAGCAGTGGTATCTATGGCGGTGGCACAGTCAATTGGTTTTTATAATTTTGCAGGTGAAAGCCAGTTTTCCTTGGAGCATTGGCAGCAAATTATTAGCGGTGATGGCAGTAGGCGCTTTTGGCGAGCCTTTAGATATTCTGCCTATATTGCCTCTTATTCGGCAATTCTTTCAGTAATCATCGCCTATCCAATAGCATTATGGCTGCGTAAGCCGTTTAAAGGCTCGATAACATTATCGGCAATTTTAAAAGCGCCTATGTTGGTGCACGGTTTGGTGGCAGCATTTTTGATGATTAATGTTATCTCCTACCACGGCTTTATCAACGAATTTATGATTTGGAGCGGTTTGTGGGACAAACCCGTGAGGATGCAAAATGACAAACTAGGTATTGGTGTGATTTTCTTGCAAGTTTGGAAACAAATGCCTTTTGCTTTGTTACTGCTTTCTGGTTCAGTGCAGAATTTATCTGACAGTGTATTAGACGCAGCGCAAGACTTAGGTGCAGGTAGCATTGCACGTTTTCGTAAAGTGGTGTTGCCGTTGACATTGCAATCATTACAAGCAGCGCTGATTTTAATTTTTATTGGTGCTGCTGGTGATTTTAGCTTTCAAAAAGTGGCAGGCCCGACAGCAGAAAACTCTATGGCAACGCTGATGATTTATGTGCAAACTGACGTCGGTGATTGGAACGGGGCAGCAGTAATCGCCATTATGTTGATGGTGTTAGCTTTGTTTGGTTCTTTGGCAGTAGCAATAGCGGCTAAATATGTCTCTCGTGTGGCAACATTATGAGTATTAAATTGAATAAAATCTTCCTCTATTTATTTTTAGGTCTTGCCTTTATTTGGTTGTTTGTGCCTTTTTCGATGGCACTTTTATGGTCTTTGGTTGACCCTTCTGTGAGCTGGAGCTATCCCGACATATTTCCCAAAAAATTATCATTGCAGCGTTGGTTTGATATGTGGGAGACCACGTCACTGTCCACAGCTATGCTTAATTCTTATTCACTGGCACCGCTGGCGGCTCTGGTGACTATCGTACTAGCATCACCTACTGCTTATGCTTTTGCTAAAATTGATTTTCCCGGCAGAGAAGTTTTCAAAGTATTGGTCCTAATACCCTTGGTAGTGCCATCTTTTGTGATTGCAATATTTTTCACCTCTTTGTTGTATTCATTACATATTTATGCCAAATACCCTAGTATTTTATTGGGACATGTGCTTTTGTTTATGCCTTATGCTGTGCGTATTTTGACTGTGTCATTTACCCAAGTTAACGATGATATTGTTAATGCTGCCAGAGACTTAGGCGCTAATCCTTGGGCCATCTTCAAAGTAGCTTATCTGCCTGCAATTAAGCCCGGTATCTTGGCGTCGTTACTCATCGTATTTATTTTATCAATAGAGGAGTTTGCAGTGGCTTTTATCGTTGGCTCGCCTGACTTCACTACTATCCCCACCATCTTATATTCTTTTTTGGGTTACAATTTTATCCGCTCGAATGCTGCGGTAGTGTCTCTGGTGCTGGTTGGCCCAAATGTGCTCTTGATGTTATTTTTAGAGCGCTTATTGCAATCTGCTAACCCACAGAATGTAAGCGGCAAGGGTTGATGTTTTTTTGGCCCCACATATAATAAGACCATTGCATGATTTGTTTTCCCTCATGTAATACGCATGAGCTACTTCACACTATTTTAGATCCTACATTTCCCTACTGTAGGCATTTATTTACGCCTATTTTAAATCGCGTTAGCGCTGTAGCGGTCTCTATTTTCAATCTACTTAGAAACGCCAAACATCTGCTTTATCTACCTTAGATTAGATCGTTGCTCCATTTAACCTTCTCTAGAGTACGTTAGCTTGGAAATACTTCAGGTCCTTTGATGCAGACTATTGAGAGTATGTGGGTGGCCTAGAAGGCCCACTTACTACCCACTTTACCACTGCCCACTTGTGCTTTTTAAAACCACTCGTTGGGGAGCGCTACAGGCTAATTATTACAGGTGCTTAAACTCATAAACACCCCTTGTTACCCACTTTTTTTGTATAGGCACGAAAGGTGGGTGGGTAATGAGTAACTCCCCACTTTCTGATGCAGTTCCCCAGTTACTACCCACTTTTATCCCCACCTTTGCAGCCCATTAAAATAGTATCGTTTTCTAAATGAAGTTTGCCATCTTCAATTAGCTTAGTAAGCCATCGGCCGAAATGCTTTACGTTAATTCCTTGAGCTTTTAAATCGTCAATAATTAATGCCCTATTGGTGGAATCGCCGGCCTGTGTGCGGCTTCGTACTGCTTGCCATACTGCTTCATGGTTTGCTGTCATATGGCCGGCTTTTGGAGTTTCCTCGTTATCTGTGGGCTGCCTTCCTGCCGGGATTAAGCATAAGGAATTAACATCATCACCATCGGAGTCTGTACGGATGTGGACGCTGGTTAAATCATAGGCCTTAGGATCTGGCTGCTCCGCATCTTTCATCTTGGAACATGTCAGCACTAGCGCTTGTTCGCCCTCACCATCACGGCTGACCCGATATTCAACATCTAGGGCTGCAGGCAGTGAGCTTGACCCACGCCCTCCGCTATCAACGTTTTTGCCTGAGTGGTGCACAACCAATACAGTGGCCCCAGTAAGCTGCTTAATGGTGTCGCAGCCCTGAATGAATGCGCCCATATCTCTTGATGAGTTTTCATCATTTCCCCCATAACATCGAGCAAGCGTATCAAGAATGACTAACTTAACTGCATGGCCTGTATTGGCTTTGATCTCTTGGCAATACTCAAGAACTGTCTTTATTTGGTCGCTGTCGGCAGGAAATATGGGCACAGGTAAACGAGCTAAATTATCAAGATTGGCAACCTGATGATGCAGCTCCCAAGCCCTAATACGCTGTGTTACACCAAAGCCACCCTCACCAGCAACATAAAGCACAGCCCCTTGCTTGACCTTATGCCCATCCCAATCTTTGCCAGTAGCAATATGGCAGGCCCAATCTAGTGCTAGAAAGCTCTTAAAGCTCCCGCTTGGCCCATAAATACTGGCAAATGAACACTCAGGTATAAGCCCCTTGATTACAAAAGACTGTTCTTTGTCGTAACCCATGGAGCCATATTGAAGCTCTACCTTTGGTGGTTTAATTGGTAGCGCGTCCACTTCGGCCAAAGTCGCATTGATTCTTGAAGCTAGATTATTCATTTAATACGCCCTCAATCTTGCTTATACGTTGGTGTCCAAGGTGGCGGCGATTCTTTTCTTTAGCTGTAAGTGCGCGTTCATTTTTTTCTGCAGAGTCTATTACAGCGACATGAACACGCTCACTTCGCAGAACTTCTTCGTATCGCCTGCGCTTCCCCTCGGTTAGATCACTATCCGCTAACTTCTTAAAAAATAGGTCAGCTACATTCAGTCCTATGGCTGCAGTTACGTCAGTAGTCTCGCAGCCAGCGAAGCAATGAACCAATACCCTGCCATCACCCTCGCTAATGGCCAAGCTAGGCGATTTATCGTTATGGGCAGGGCAACATGCAAGCCATTTTCCGACACCACCAGTAACTTGTTCTAGACGATCCAACACATCCAAAGTGTTCATAGTGTCACCCCGCTAGATTCGTTGCTGGCGGGTAGTACTAGATCAATACTAGTCATTATCCCCGTATCTGCTAAAGCGTTTATGCGGCGTTCTTGGGCCTTTTGGTCGCTGCCATAATGGTTGACCCATTGGTATATGTTAGCGGACTCAATGTTAAGTTTAGCAAGTATTAAACGGGCTTGGTCTAGCGTGGGAATGTCCCATACAAGAGGCTGGTTGTTTATGTCACCTGACCTGATAACCTTCTGATAAATTTGGTACGTAATTACATCATATTCAATGGTTAAATTTTTAAGTAATGGTTTCATACCTCACCCCCTTGGGACAATATGTGCTGAGCTAGGTCATCAAGTAAATGGAGTGTTGAAATTTGGTTTCTCATTAGAGCGAGTAGTTCACCAATATTGCCAAGGTTGTCTTGCCCTGCGGCTTGATTGTTTTCAAAGGCAAGGCTCATCAATCCACCTAATGAAGCCACACCATTACCCAAGGTGATCAAATCGGCTTCTATAAGGTCATGCATGGCGTTGAGTTGGTTCGCTGTTAGGCCAGGGGTTACAGCAATGGCGGCTAAGTCATTAAGTAGTGACTTCATAGGGAATCACCATAAGCCGGATTAGCGTTATAGGTTGTTGTTTCGTGCCACGTTAGTAGCAAGATTAAACACTCTTCTGCTTTGGTGGGACCTTTGGTTGGTGTATAATATTCACTGTCTAGGTGATTGGTGCTGCTTCCGTTGTGGGTGGCATTTTTCATTACGCGGCCTCTTTCTCAACTTCCCATGCATCGACCTGGGCTGAGTTCCACCGAACTAAATTTGCTCCAAAATGGATAGGCTTTGGGAAATCTCGGGTTTTGATCCATAAGTAAATTGTTGTCTTGGTGACTTGGTATCTAGCCTCTAGTTCCTGTCTCTTAAGGTAGATGACATTAGTTTGCTGTAGGTTTTTTTCGTAGTCCGTCTTTGGCATAGAGCCCTCTGCGTTTCGTTTGTGAAGCGTCGAGTATTGGGCTGTTCCGCTCGGTTATTAGGAATTATCTAAACCTAATGCTTAATACGGAAGTGGGTGGGTATGTTGACGTTTGGTAATGAGCCTAGAGATAGTAAAGCTGGTTAGTTAATGCTCCGTAAGCCTTTGTTACCATCGGTTTCTTCCATGTTACCGCTAATGGCTTGTTCTATTCGGTTGCTCCACCACTCCATCATCACGCGCCTTTGCTTAAAGTAATCAGTGCGGTTGTACGTGCGCCTTTGTTCGTTCGGGTCTAAGTGGTACAAAGCTGCTTCAATAACATCAGGGTTAAACTGCTCTTCATTCAAGGTACTACTAGCCATTGTTCGCATACCGTGGGCCGTTTGCTTGCCCTTTAATCCCGCTCTCTTTAAAGCGTTGTTTGCTGAATCTGGCCCTGCCTTCTCTTGGCGGTCACGTTGGTTAGGGAATACATACTCAAGGTGGCCACTAAATGGCTTCATTTGATTAAGTATAGTCAAGGTTTGGGAAGTGAGTGGAATAACGTGATCTTTTCTTTCTTCCCATTGTTTGTTGGTGCCTACTTTCTTCATGCGGTCTTTTGGTATTGTCCAAACCTTGCTATCTAGGTCTATTTCACCCCATTTAGTGCCTACGGCCTCATTAGGTCTTACCATTGTGTGTAACTGCCATTCAATCAATAGCCGCGTAGGTATCGCCATGTTTGCGCTGGTGACTGCCTCCATTAAGATTGGCAAGTCTTTAGACTCTAATGATGGGTTGTGCGTAGTGATTGGGGTTTTGAATTTTCCCTTGAGGTGGGCTAGTGGGTTGTCCGTTATGATTTCTTCATTAAGGGCAAATGCCATAACTTCATTAATACGCTGGCATAGGCGTTTAACTAACTCAAGCGATCCTTTGGCCTCAAGGGGCTTAATAGTTTCTGCCACCATCTTTGGTTTCAATTCATCAATGGGGCGTTTGCCTAGTTTGGGGAAAATATGATTTTCCAGCGAGTTCCAAATATCCTTGGCTGTCTCGGGGTTTGCCTTTGCTTTGCGCTTCTTGTCTTCCATCCATTGTTCAGCAACATACTTAAATGTGTTGTCTTTTTGCAGCTCAGCTTTGTGGTCTTGCCCTTGCTTCCATTCTCTAGGATCTATCTTGTCGGCCAGTAATTCTAGGCACTCTATTCGTAATTTTCTGGCAGACTTAAGGTTTATGGATGGATAGTTGCCGAGTACCCATGTAGTCCGATCCTTGGTGTGGGGTATCTTATACCTAAGTAACCATGCCTTTTTACCATTAGGTTTAACCCATAAACTCATACCATCACCGTCAGGTAGAGCATAGGCTTTATCCTTTGGTTTGGCGCGCTTACACTGGTTGTCGGTCAATTGTGTAACTAGCTTAGGCATGGCGTGACCTCAATTTTTGGGTGTTTTTGGTATGTAGATAAATCATGATTCGGGAGTTTTTTGGTATGTAGGTCGATTTTAGAAATATCACATACCAACCTACATACCAAAGAACGTAGGCTTCGATGATACCGCAAAATACCGAATAGGAGAAGATTGTACCCGTATTGCCGGCTTTTCAAGGAATTTTAGGCGCAGAAAGCTCTGGATGATACTGGAAGATAAGGGGGAATGGCGTCCCAGAGAGGAGTCGAACCTCCGGCCTGCCGCTTAGGAGGCGGCTGCTCTATCCAGCTGAGCTACTGGGACATTGTAGCCGCGCATTCTAACAGCTAGCGAATTCTATGGGTACCTGCATTGTATACAAATGGTGTAAATAATGAGGTATTTATGCAACATATATAAATGCTAAAGATTGTGCTAATGTTAATAAGAATGATTTGCATTAAGAGTAATGGTTGTTTATTATATGGGAATCACTTTAAATCAACTTTATTAGAGAAAACCTATGAATAAAACACTTCTTTCTGTAATTGTTGCCGCTAGCGTAACCTTAACAGGACAAGCTAATGCTGGGGCCCATGCAGAGGTTTATGCAGACTTCCCAATTACAGTAAAAAACTATTCTGGTAGTAAAACCCATTCTGAGGCTTATACTGGCCAGATAGCCCGCCATACTCTGCATAACTCAACTAAAAAGTTGGTTAGTAGAGGTGCTAGCTTAGAGCAAACTAAAGCGTATTTTAATGGTAAAGAGCCGGGTAGAGTTATTGTAGACCCAGTTTCAAAAGACGGCTTCCCAGTGCTACAAACGCATGTAGATAAGATTTCAAAAGGCAAAAATCTTTCTGGAAAAGCTTATAAGGGCTTAATCTCTGGCATGCCTGGTGGGCTCACAGGGGCAGAGTTGCTAGACTTGTTGCTAGAAAAAGCTGCAGCTACAGAAAAAGGCTTTGACCCTTTAACAGGCTATGACTACACGCAGTTGGTTTCTAAATTTACTATGGGCGCTGTGTTTTACAATCAGGCGGTAGATAATTACTTAGATGAAAAACTAGGTGCGGATGTGAATCCAAACAACAAGGCTTACAAAAAGGGTAAGGCCTACACAGGTAAGGAGCACGTATGGGATGAGGCCTTTGGTTATTTTGGCGCCCCAGCTCACACCATGACGTTAACGGCTGCAGAAGTTTATGGTATCGCTAAGCAAAAAGCAGACAGCTTTGACAAGGCGGACTACAATAACGACGGCAAGGTGTCATTAGTTACTGAGATGGCCTATGCTCACGCATACTACGCAGCTTCGTTTGATAAGGGCGGCAAAACTAAGTACCTTCATACTATTGTTCAAGCCTTTTTAGATGGCCGTAACCTAATATCTTCTGCTAATGGTGAGGCGCTTACCGCTGGCCAACGCAGCGAATTGATGGGCTATGCAGGCATTATTAAAAGCCAATGGCAGCGCCTAATTGCTGAAGCTGTGTTTAAGTATGCAGGTTCTGTATACGGTGACATTGAAAAGCTAGAAACTATCATTGAAGCGAATGGTGACGCTGTTAAGGCTTATCGTAACTATGCTAAGCACTGGGGTGAGTTAAAAGGTTTTGCCCTAGCCTTGGAAGCTGGTGGTGTAAACCTTGGTGAAACAGGGGTTAAGTTAAATAGATTGCTTGGTTACAGCCCAGTGTTGCTAGGTAATACTCAAGTTGCTGCCCTAGTTAATGGTGAGTTTGTGCAAAGCTCGTCGGTGAGTATGGGTGAGTATCGGGTGCAGATGATTAAGTTACAAAAACTGATGATCGATGATTTTGGTGTCGAAGCTCGTAGCAAAGACGTAACGGCAAACCTAGCTCAGCTTGTAGATTCACTAGGTGAAGCTTTGGCAGCAGAAAATGACTAACTGTTGGCTTAGTCAATAGTGCAATGGTTACTTGAGTTTGCACAATCTTGGTTTTCTGAGCTTACGGGTTTAGTTAGCCAAGGTAGCAAGCGAGTGTTTCTAGGTTATTTATTAAGTGCAGCTATAATAGCCATTATATGGCTAATGTGGCAGCGCAAGCTTAACTTTATGGCAGCGATTGGCTGGTTGTTTCGGCGCGAAACTTGGTGGTCTAGGTCCAGTAGGTCGGACTACCGGTTGATGCTGCTCAATCAGCCTTTAATGCTGCTGTTAAGCCCGCTCTTGCTCAGCAAGTTGGTACTTGCTACTAGTATCTTCTACAGCCTTAGTGATTGGGTGGTTCGGCCTTTATGGTCGTCTGACATATCTGCTTTTTGGGTGTCGGTGCTGTTTACAGCATGTTTATTTGTAGTAGATGATGCAAGCCGTTATTATCTACATCGACTCATGCACCGCTGGCCTGCTTTGTGGGCTTTCCATCGAGTACACCA
>ENA-OSJC01001519-OSJC01001519.1-marine-metagenome-genome-assembly--contig:-NODE-1519-length-18966-cov-14.020965_pt1 | contig 18966 bp, 25 predicted proteins | sample MGYA00237885_ERZ534234 | MGnify/ENA primary metagenome ERZ534234 (study PRJEB26413, sample SAMN06343907) | marine metagenome | isolation source: coastal waters | place: Atlantic Ocean: West Antarctic... | reverse complement strand
GATCTGGTCACGCAGATGCCCCCCTTCCGATCCTGGAGGCATGTAGGGAAGGTTATCGAGCTTCCAGGGGTGTGGGGCCCAGAGCACAGCCGTCGGCGGTATATAGAAGCCCTGGAGGCAGCCGATGTCTGAGACAGCCCCACACACTGTCCCAATCGGGGAGAGGATTGCCCGCGTCGAACAGATGCTGGTCCACCAGTCTGCCCAACTAACATCCATCGTGGAGAACACAGGGACAATCCCCGTACTTATGGAACGGATGGGGACGCTCGACACCCGTTTGAAGAAGCTGGAGGATGCCCCTGGGACGGAAGGTCTCGCGGGGAAAGTGGAAGAGAACACCACGGACATCGACAAGCTGAAAGACGCCGCGATAGAAGTCGCCACCTACAAGAAACTCGCCATGTGGTTCATCGGCTTGGGTGGGACAGGCGGCGCTGCCGCTGCTGTCGCGGCGCTCTCTAAACTCCTTGGCAACCCTACCTCTCCGTAGGCTTCTCCTGGATGCCGATGCCCTCTACGGTCATTCGCCACTGGTGGACTCCCCGCTCTTCGATAGGGCGGCTCACAACCCACCCTCGACGCTTCATGTTTCCGAGAGCCCTGCGGATGTGCTCCTCGCAGTCGTAGGCGTACAGGAGCCAGTGGTCGACGATGTCGTCTGTGGAAACCCACGCAGAATCCGAGACTTCCAGCGCAATAAGAATCCGGGTCTCCACTGCCGTAGCTTTGTTAACCCACCAAGCGTTCATTCTCCGTAGTCCTCCATCAAGCTGGACAACCTGAACATCTCCGTATCAAAGTCCGACCCGCTGATACGGCGCAGGATGACCAAGCCCGCCCAGTAGTTGTGGCTGGAACCGTTCCAGTCGAAGATGGGGTCGTCAAAGTCGCAGAATACCCCCGTGCTCATGGCGTTGAGACGTACCCCGTCCGCCCGTGCAAGGGAACTGAAGTCCAGGGTGTGGGAGTGTCCTGCGATGCAAGACATGTACTGCTTGGTCAAGAGGCTCCTGGCCATGTTGATGCCACCAACGGCCCGGTCCATCACGCCAGACGTGAAGTAGTGGGAGAAGGCAACGTCGTCGACCATGAAGAGTTCCTTGAAGGCGACGGTCTCCCAGCCCCGCTCTTCCCAACCGATGTCCTTCATCGGGTCCATCAGTCCTTCGTACCGAGGGTGCTTGCTTAGGAGACGGGATACCCGTGGGCCCTCGTGGTTGCCCTCCAGTGCCACGAGACGTGCGGGGGTGCCTCCGAGTCCACGGTGGAACTCCGCGAGGGCAGCACGGCACGCTGCGATGTCCTCCAGGTACACCTTGTCCATGGACCCCTTGGTTCCGTCGGAGTGCATGGAGGTACTCTCGAAGTCTCCGAAGTCTCCCATCTGGACGACGATGAAGTCTCTCCCCGCTGAGGTAGCGGCGAAGTAGAGGTCCGCTGCCAGTCGTCCTGCAGCGTAGAACCTGGAGAGGTCTTGCCCAGGGCAGACATGTGCGTCAGGTATTACAAGTACATCGGTTTTTGTGCGCATGCCGCTACTCCTAACATGCACACCGGGGGGTGTCAAGGTTTAGTCGACCGGGCGTAACCGTTCGCAGCCCACCCTCCTCCTTTTAGGTGGAAGGATGTCACGGACATAAGGGCCTTGCCCTTGGCTCCGCAGGACGGACAAGGGGGAGGCGCGTCGGCGGCCTTCTGTAGATCTTCGTAAAGCTCCTGGCAGCGGCTACACGCGAATTCGTAAAGCGGCATCTCACTTCCGTATGAGGGGAAGGGGAGGAGGAAGGGACGGCATCAGGCGCGTCTTCTTCTCGGAGGGAGGTAGCCCTCCTCTCTCTATACGTCCCAGGTGGAACAGCCCGATGGCGACAGCATCCTTTGCGTCGTGTCCAAGGGTGTCCCAGATTGCCGTTTCTTCGGCGTTGAGAGCAGTGGCGACCCTCTTTTGGTGCGTGTTCTTGTTCGCGTTGCCCTTCCACATCATGGGCTGGTATGTACGAGAAAAGCCCTGCCGACCGAGGATACGAGGTATCGCCAGTCGACAGGACTCTACCCGGTCGAGGTCTTCATCGAATAGTGATTGGGCTGGGCGCTTGTGCATTCGCTCGGTTACGAGGTCGAAACCTCGGCCTGCTGCAGTTTGTTGGAGCCAGTCCACACTCACGTATGGGAGTTTGTCCTCGGGGGCCGCTATCGTGACAGCAGAGGTGAGCACCCCGCTTGTGAAACATGCGAGCCCCAGCTTGGTTGCGCCAGGGTCCATCGTGAATAACAAAGGGGGTGGGGTTTTCATGCGAGAAGCGCCGTGCAGATTACGTACATTGCCAGGGTAGGGAAGAGTGCCCAGATTACCAAGGTGAGGCAACCGAGCATCGTCCCGACGTTGTCCCTAAACCACTGTCGGATGCTTCTGAGGTCCTTCACTTCTTCACCGCCATACGGTAACGGAGGGCAGGGCGGCCCGCCATGCCGGGGATTCGGACGACGGGCGCTAACTCCACGTCCCCCGCCTTCAGGGCGTTCCTCAGATGTCGGGACAGCGCGTTGTTGCTGATCCCCAGGACATCTCCCAGGTCCTTCTTGGTGCAGACTTCCATCACGCCGATGAGTTCGACAACGAGAGGGTAGTTGGAGTCCGACCGGACCCGGCGAGATTCCGATGCTTCACTTTTCATTCAAGATCTCCTGCACGTCACTGGTGACTGTTGCCATGATAGCGGCAATCCTATCGCTCTTGGAGAGGAGGGGGATAGGCAGGCCCCACTCAACTCGGGCGGCGGTACCCATGAAGGTGCTCTCTGCTGTCTGGGCCATCGCCTGGATGCGGGCGGCAGCGCATCGGCGGGCGGCAGCGGCCTTGCCTGTGCCGGGGACGGAGGGGACGGTGACCACCTCGTAGGTACGGACGGTCGTGCTCTTCAACGAGCGGTCTCCACTCTTTGCAGTGTACGAGAGGGTGTATGGAACTTTGTAGCTTTCAGTCTTTGCGTCGGTCATTCTTTTCTCCAGGGGGTATTCTAATCTGTCTCGGCCATCATTGCAAGGCGGGTTGTTAATCTTTTATGCTTTTCTGCGAGTTCCTCGTATGCTGCCTCAAGGCGAAGAGCGGCTTTCTCGTACCGTTTCGCCTTCCATTTCCAACTGTTTGTCTGCTGCATCTGGAAGTCCATCGCTGCCACACTGGGGTGCGGACCCATCGAGACCTGCCGGTAGTGTAGGAAGCGGTCCCTGTCTGTGTACGCCCATGCGTCCGCTTCGGAAAAGACTACACACATCGGCTCTGTCTGCCGCATGACCACCCACGCAGGCATTAGTCCCACGCCCCTTCCGACAGCCCTGCCAGGATGTCGACGAGGGCGCGGATGTCATCGTCTTCCATATCCTCCTCGTCGTCCGGGGATGGCGTGCCCTCAAAACCGTATGTCACGAAGAGGTCCAGGGGCCTGGAGTGGACCTCGCAGGCATCCAATGGGTACACGGCGAGGTCTCCGTTGAACCCTACCCGAACCATGCGTTTACATGCCTCGAAGCCTCGCACAGTAGAATCCTCGGAGTCGTACACAACGGTGATAACGCGAGAGCCGATGTCTTCCCCTTCGGGGGTACCCATGTCGATGGCGGAGATGGCGAGGAAGGGGGGCTGCGTCAGGGGCGCAGAGATGGGGGTGCTCAGCCAGAGCTTGTAAGACTTCTCTTCGTCTGTGTGTGTCATGACGTCTCCTTCGCTACCACAGCGGCACGCGCGGCCTCCAACTTGGCGTCAGCGGTGGCCCACTTGGCGTGGGTGGCGGCCTGTAGGGCTTCGGCGGCTTCGTATGCGAGCCATGCCGCCTCTTCGGCCTGGATGTCGGCGGCTATGGTGTTGTCGCTCATGTCGTCTCCTTCAGGTATTCTATAATGTATTCAGGGCAGGAAGTCAACCAATTCATCGGGAGAGTTTCGCCCGATGGGCCACCGCGTTGCCTGTCGGAGAACTCCCAGGGCAAGTACTTGCCATTGGGCAGGACGTGAAGGTCCGCAGCTTTGTCCCAGCGGACGGACACAGTGGCCTCAGTCCGCATGTGCTTGTCTACGTCGGGGAAGTACCGGTTTGTGCAGGAGAGCATGATCTCCTGGGCAGCAGGCACCCAGATGTGGGCAGTGTCAGCAGGGCCCTCAAACATGAACTCGTCGTGGACGAAGTTCCAGATGCTGCAACCGAAGAGAGGGGAGGACTTGTCGACGAGGCATGCGTGGATGAGCTTGTACATGACTTCCTTACAGAAGTCTGCCGCACGTCCCTGGAAGTAGCTGTTGGCTCCTGAGCTGCTGCTACAGCCCCCGCGAATACGGTTGGACACGGGCTGGCGCATGGACCAGGGAGTGTCCCAGCCAGGAGCGCGGGACTTCAAGTCATCCAGCCACTCCCTCGACTCCAGTAGAACCTCATTCCACAGGCGGATGAGTTGCTCGGCTTCGTACAGGCTAAGCTCTACGCCCATGCCCAGCGCGTAGTCCACGAGGGTGGTAGGCTTCTGTAGCATACCAGGGCAGCCGAAGATAGGCACCTTGGCGAACTTCCGGCACTTGACGACCCTCTCCTCCTTCGCCTTGAGCCGCACCATGTACTCCTCCAGGGTGATGTCCTCGCTGTAGAAGGTCTGGAGGACGTGACGACCGAAGACGCTGTGGACATCGAGACCGGCGTTGAGCCACTCGGCCATGGTCGACACGCCGTAAAGCTCCAGGCAGTTCTGTGCCCAGGAGAACATCTCCAGCGTCGAGTAGTCGATGGAGACCACCACGTTGCCAGGGTTGGCGGTGAAGCAGCTACGGAAGTACCCGCGAGAGTCAGGGTTCTGCATGTTGGGGCTGCGGCATGCGGTGCGGCCCGAGCGGACCAGGAAGATGAACCAGGGGCGTACCTTCCCGACACGGGCTGCACGCTCCAGGAGGGGAACCTGCCGGGTTAGAGCGGCAGTTGCGGCCTTACCCTTGGCGTACTCCACCAGAAGAGGGTGGCCGGAGTACTTGAGGGTGTCGGTCGATGTCGACACTCCGCCTTTTGCAGTCTTGGGAGGGTCGCCGTTGTAGGCGAGGTCGACCCATGTCTTGAGTACGCCTGTGTCTGTGTTGCTCCAACTCTTGGGCTTCTCCCGGACGTTGGGGTCACGTCCACCGTCGCACATCTCGCAGTCGCGCAGGTTGGGAACGTCGCCCACCCGGCCTTTTCCCTGGCAGCCACGGCAGCCTGTGGTCTTGACCCAGCCGCCCTCCTGGGCGATGATTGCAGCCTGGGCGGCGACCTCCCGGATCTCTCCAGCGTACAGTTCGACACGCTCGGCATCGACGGAACAGCCGCTGCTGCGGATGACCTCCAGGCAAAGCGCCGCGCTGGTCTGGCGAAGCTCATCCCAGATCAAGTGGGTAGCGTCGTCCTGCACGATGCTGCCCTGCTGGGTGAGGGTGTCGGAGTTCTGCTGGTTCAGGAAGGCACGGCGGGTCCAGACGGAATCCATTGCGCTGTACGCCAGGGCCTTGATGGGCCATCGGGGGATGGATACTCCTACCAGTTCGTGGTACCGCAGCCGCCAGGACGTGGGGTCCTTCTTGTCGGCGGAGAGGTCGACGTTGAACCGGGCCTGGACGATGTCCGCGAGACTGTACGGGCCGATGAAGTCCTTCCGGCGAAGCCTGTGCTCAAAGGTGAACTTGCCCATGCAGCCGTGGGCGATAGCCCAGAGTTGCTCTCGTACCATCGTGTCGCGGAAGTTACCGCTGACCCAGTCAGGGAGCGTCTCCCAGCCTACGAGGTTCTCGCAGGTGACGCCGTACTCGTAGCAAAGGTTGTGGGCGACCCAGATGGCATCCTGGCGCATCTCAAAGAGGAGCTTACCTAACTCACCGCGAACGACGATAGCCCACTCGTCTGCCTGTAGGTCGACCTTCTCGCTCTCCCAGCACTCCGTACCGGCAGCAGCCTTGAAGGCATCACGGATGTGGAGGCTGTCGGCACCACCACACAGGCTAAGGCAGACAGGGTGAGGATGAGGGACAACCTCGGTGATGAGAGGCGTCTCGTAGTCGAAGCCGACGATGGGGAGGTTGGGGGTCATTAGGACTTCTTCATCTTGAGGGGCAGGTCGAGTTGAGCAGTAGGCTTGCATCGAGGGCAGCGGTACGTGCCGGGGTCGATAGGGTAATAGCCGCAGTGGCTGCAGTCAAATAGTTCTTCGACAGGTCCGAGAGGAGAGAAGGAGAGCCTGGGGAGAGGTAGCGGTATCTTCATGAGTGTGTCGCTCTGAGGAGGGATGTAGTGGGTGTGGGCCTCGCAGCCCAGCGGGAGTCAGAGGAATACTCCTACCTTTCACGTCGCTTAGAACGGGGTGGTGGCGGCAGAGACAGGGCCCATCTTGGCGCGGGCTTCCAGGATGTTCTTGTTCTTCCCGCTCTCGGGATGCCAAGCATCAATCTCGCTGTAGTTGCCGGAGGCGAAGAGGCGGACGATAATCTCCTGCCCGACGAGCGCGGCCTGCGTCTCGCTCTTGACAGCACGGCGGATGTCCTCCACGGTGATCTGCTTGTCGACCATCTCTACTCCCATCTCGGGCTCGGAGAATAGGGCAGCGAGCAGCTTCTTGGACCGGGCCAAGTTGTACTTGGCAGCAGTGGTCCAGCCGTTGCGGGTCTGCGAGAGATCATACCAGACCTTGACTTCCGCGCCCTTGGAGTTGGATGCCTCGATAGCCTGGGTCTTGTAGTGGCGGCTGGGGATGTTCTCCACCACCTCGGAGACCTCGAACTCGAAGACGATGAAGGGCTGGTTCTCCTTCTTGACCTGGGTGCCCAGGACGATGCCTTGGAGCTTGAGCTTGTACTCGCCGAAGCGAAGCTGCTGGCGGTCGCCAGACTGGGGGGCGGAGTTCTCAAGGGCGTCGGCGTTGCCGAAGATGTCGTCGCAAACGGAATCGGAAGAAGGGCGGGTGTCGTTCATCATGGTGTAGGTCCTATTGGTGTGTTGCTCTTGGAGCATCTGCATTCTAACATGCGTTGGGGTAGTCGTCAAGGCGAAGAGTCGAGTATTTTAATCAGGGTCTGTGGCGGAGTGTGTCGCCCCGTGAGGCTTCTTGGTTCTATCCCACGGGGCGGAAGGTGTCAACTGCATCTTGTGAGAATCTTTTCCACTGCTGGGGGTGCGTCCGTCCAGTTAGCCAGGAGCAACTTCTGCTTCTGCTGGGTGGAGTCTTGGATGTACTCCGAACGAAGTACGCACTTCTCAAGTCGTCGGTGCTGGGAATCGGTGTGTGCGAGTATCTCCCACTCACATGCCTCCTCCTGGCCGTTGCGGTGGTTCCGGCCAAGAAGCTGCTCGGTCATCTTACCCGACGACCACTGCTCCAGTACGAGGCAGTTGCGGTAGGGCTGCATGTTGTGGCCCTTGTGGAATACTTTCATCGGGAGGCAGGCTTGAGGCATCCGGCGGGGGTCAGGCTTTGGCTTGGCGGTCTTGACGGGCATGCCCATCAGGCTGAGACGCTCCCCTACCGCACGGCTGTAGTACCACAGGATAGCTGGTCCATCCTGGGAGTAGAGCCAGTCCCTGGCCCATATCAGGACTTCGTTGCTGACCCACGTCGTGATGGTCGGAGGGGCGTCCATGTCTCGGAGAGCATCCCATGTCCAGAATGCCTTGGACAGGTTGTTGCGGGGGTTCTCCTCTCGGACCCATCTCTCCACCAGGGCGGGGGAGTCGCAACCCTCGCGGGAGAAGTCCTTGAGGTATGCGCGGACTTCTGACGCCCAAGCCTTGCGGGCCTTATCCCACTCGGAGTCTGCGTCGACCGCGTCCCAGTCCCACTGGTTGAAGAAGCCGATGGAGAGGGTGCCCATGTGGCGGGCAAGCTCCGTCCCGTCGACGATGTCGTCTCCGTTGGGGAGTATCTCCTCTGTTGCTACCTGCTTAATGATCTCCCGGAGGTCCGGGCCGAAGTCAGGGGACACCACTGCGATGTTGAGGGCGGTGTCGGTTGAACTCTCGGTCGTCATTAGGACGCCGTATGTGGACGCGAGCCGGAGGTTGAATGCCTGTCGGCTGGCCTTACGTTGGGACGCTACGAGGTCAGCGTTGCTTGCCTCCCGCTCCGGCCATGGCACCTTGAACATGTCGCACAGGGGTTGCATCCGTCGTACATCATCCTTGTTGGGCCGCCCGTCCACGTCGATGACGGAGCGCCAACTATTGTAGTGGGGGTCCTTTGGCATCGGTATGAAGCTCAGGCGACGGACGGCGAGGCGGAGAAGGTGGGCGTACTCATGGATGGACTGGTCTGTAATGGTGCCAGTGAGGGCGATGAACCTGCAGTCAGGCTTGTCGTCGAAGTGCCGGAGGAATCGCTTGGTGCGGGCAGCGCCGGGGTTTCCCAGGTTCTGGGACTCGTCTGCAATGATCAGGTCAGGGTCGAGGTGGCGAAGGAGCGCGGAACTCTTGGCCTGCGACAACTGGCTGTACGGCAGGAAGATGGGCATGCGACCTTCGCTATCCCCCAGGTTGAAGTGCTCCCGCCACTTGAAGATCTCCCCTTCCATCTCCGTTACGAGGTCGGGGGGCAACAGCAACACGGTGGTCTTGACATCAGGGTACAGCATCGCGAAGAGGAGGATGGCGAGGGACTTGCCCGACCCCACTGCGGACTGGGCGAACATGCCACAGCCAGGGTACTTCGCAATGAGGCTCGCGGCCTCCAGCATTGCTGCCTGATTGGCGCGGAGCCCGAACTCTCCCGACTTCCCCTTCGTCACGAGGGGGTTCCACTTGGCACGGAGGCTGCCGTCTGTGTCCTTGGGGTCGATGTCGTGCTGTGGGAGCCGACTGACATGCCTCCAGAAGATAGTGTCGGTATTCTCGGGGGGAGGGGTCACTTGGTTGCCTGTCTATGGTACGGGTGGGATGAGGGGAGGATGCGGAGGATGTCCGCTGCAGTGACGGGAGTCGGTAGGTAGTAAGGGAAGCGTGTGCCCTGGTTCATCTCGGAGACTTCGCGCAGGGACGAAGGTGGAACGTGGCCAGCGTCTACGAGGTAGGCGAGGATGCGGAGGCTTTCGAGGTTGTCTGAGTCTACGGGCGTGTACATTGGGTGTCCTTATGGGGTAGCCCCACACCGGCCCCACTGGGCCTGGGTGGTGTAGCGTGGCTGTCGCTGCCTTGCGACCGGCGAGACACATGATTGCCAGGAGGCAGGCTATCTATAACCCAGTCAGATGCGGAGGTCAACCCCAATTTCCTTGGCGAAGTTTACAATCTCAGTCATCCGCCCGTCCAGGAGCAGCTTCGTTCCTGAGACACCCCATGACAGGTACAGGACGGGGGCCTTCTCCTGCTTGAGGACGGGGGCGGGGACAGGGGCGGGGGCCTCCGGCGTCATGATGTCTTCCAGCACGGCGGCTGGAGTCTCGACAGGGGCGACGACAGGGGAGGGGGCAGGAGCACCCAGGGGCTGGAGGGCACCATCCACCAGGGAGTATTGGATGTCTCCGTCGAGAAGGGCCTTGCTTATGAAGCGGGAGGTGACGCGACCGGAGATGCCAGCCTTGCGGATGGCTGCCTTCCAGGTATCAATGTTGATGTCGAACAAAGCAGCGGCTTCCAGGTAGGGACTGGTCGGAGGGGACAGGTCCTTTACTTCCTCTGGCTCCTCGTAGGTCGACAGTGCAGGGGCTGCCACAGGGGTGGGGGCTTCCACGGGGGCAGGAGTACTCAAGGTCTGGTACCCACCGTTGGGGAGGATGCTGCAGTCACCAGCGAGGACAACGTCCCCGCACAACGACTCCATGGTCCCCTTGGTCATGCGATGAATCTGGACCGGGGAGAAGCCCAGGGCCTTGAGTTCCCCGCCCAGCTTGCGCTGCGTCTCCCTCGCACCCTTGGGGCGGAAAGCGTCGAGGTCGGAGTCCATGGCGAAGCCCATGGTCTCGACAGCTACCTGGAAGGGGAAGACGTTGTACTTCTCACACACTGCCTCCACCATGCCGGATGGCAGGGGGATGACTCCGGCCAACTCTTTGGCTGCGGCAGCGATGTCATGGGGGCCGTCGCCTCTCTTGGGCTCGGTCTCGACAGCGACGGGGGCAGCGACGGGGGCAGCGACGGGGGAGGCAGCGGACACATCATCGAGGCCGGGGATGCTTACCCCTGCGGCCTTTAGCTCCTCAATCTGAGCAGGACTGTAGTTGGCGAGGTCTACGCGACCTGTGGCGAGGAGACGGGGCAGGGCCTTGGTGACGTGCATGCGGATGATGGTAGCAACGTCGGGAATCTTGATGGTCATAGTAGGTTATCCATGTTGGGGAGTCTGGTCGTAACGCGGGATGCTGGGCATGCCGAACAGATACTTGTGAATTCGCAGGGGCGGTTGTAGGAGTTGCATGCAGACTCAGGCCCGTAGGGCACTCTCTCTGCGTACTTGAGTTTGGGTGTCTCGTTCTCAGGGACAGCAAGCTGGTATAGGTCAGCGATAAAGGTGGCGGCTGGGACGACCGTCTCAAACCATGTGTCTTCGACCTGACTCCAGGGAGTGATAGCGGGAACTACCTCTATCCGGGGCTGGCCTGCACCAACGTAGACGTTGGCGTGCTCTACTTCTACCATGTCTGGGGGGTCGCTGGCAAGCAGAACATACGCATTCGACAAGAGTTGTACGTCTTCCGCCAGTTCATAGGATGTCTTGGCCCAGCGAAAAGACTTGTTGCTTGTGGTCTTCCAGTCTCTAATCCATCCGTCTCGGTGGAGGTCCACTCGACAGGTGAAGGGGACGAGAGGGTGGCAAGGGAAGTCACAGCGGGTCTCCACTCCCCAGCCGTCGGCGGGGTCGAGTCCCTCATCCAGGCTGTCTGGTAGGCCGGGGATGGTGCGGATAGCTCCGGCTGCGATAGCCCCGATGCGAGTGCCGTGGACGTTGATGTCTCGCCCGGTCAGCCCGTTCTCGATGGCCTCGTGTACGTCGTTGCCTGTCTTGGAGGACTTGCTTGCGGGCCGCCAGTGCCCCAGGACGGACTGGTAGTAGTATTTCCTGGGGCACCCGTCGTCGAGGTGGAGCGCTGTACTGATGGCGGAGGGGGAGACCCGGAGGTACCTCTCCTTCCCGTACAGGTAAGGTAGGGAGCGGAGCATCACAGCCCCTCAAAGAGGTGCTGCACGTTCTGCGGGTACCGTCCCGTTTTCTCCATCAGCACGGTGACGCGGTCTTCCGCTTCTTCCAAACGACGGGCACGTTCCTCGGGGTCGTCCCAAAGGCGCAAGGCCATCGCAGCGTCCTGCGCCTTTGTGATGTCCGCTGCGAGGTGGCCAGCGTTCAGCAACGCGAGTTGGTATTCCTCCCTTTCCCGGATGTTGATGAGGGTGTCGATTCCGTCATCCCCGCCCCCTTTTTCGCTGCCAAGGGCGCTGAGGACTTCATCCAGGAATACGCTGGCCTCGTTCCATGCGGCGCGAAGGTCAGGGTCGAGGGGCCGGTTGTCTTCCAGTATCTCGGAAGCGGCGCTTAGGATGTCGTGTCGGGTGATGGTCACTTGGAAGTCCAGGTCTTAGGGTTGTTTATCTTGTCTCGGGTAGTGTCGTCAAGCTCGCCGCTGTCGAACACTGTCTGCCAGGGGACGCGGAAGAACATCCGGTTGCCCTTGCCCTGCCCGTCGTCTGACCTATGAGTAACATCGTCAGAGAGAGAGTCAAGGGCACGGGTGAGAATAGTATGCCGTGGGGGGCTCATGTCCTGCCAAGTCTCCATGACCTTGCGGTGGAGGACGTGGATACCATCGGTGGTGGCGTAGGCCCCACGCAGGTAGCGACGTGGTCCCTGCATCAGGTCCTTAGCGATGGCGGCCAGGACCAGGGAGACCTCGGGCTTGATGCCCTGGTTGCGGACGAACTTGCGGTGCCAGTCAGTGACTTCACCCGACACGACGAACCGTCCGTCGGGAACGACATCCAACGAGTCGGCCAGCCAGACGAAGTGGCGAGTGATTACTCCACCGTGGACCCACCCTTTCTTGACTGCGGGGTCGGAGAAGAGTTCCCGGAGGTAGTCCCCTGCTGCCTGGGCCACACCTATCCAGACCACCCGCTCGACGATGGCGTCGATGCCTGCCTTGCCCAGCGTCTCCCGGAAGGGTAGCCCATCGGAGTTGTTGGCGGTGACGCCTACCCTGAAGTAGGCATTGACCTGGGCGGGGGACTTGTACTTCTCCTCAACGGTGTGGGAGAAGTTCGCGGTCAGGCTACGGAAGGTGGCGCTGGCACTGGACGGGCCGCCGCTGAACTTCTTGATGTTCACACCCTCGTCTGCTACGAGGAGAGGGGACTGTAGGAGACCGGTCTGGTGGGTTGCGTTGGTGATCTGGTTGTAGTCTCCCCGTGGTCCTTCCCATCTCCCATCCAAGGCGTGGAAGAAGAGGCTCTTGCCGCAGCCAGGATTCCCCTGGAGGTAGAGACACGCGATGGGGTTGTCTGCAGTCAGGTGGGCGACGGCCACCCACCTACACAGACGGCGGTACTGGTCCCCTGCCAGAAGTTGCATCCACTTCTCGACCTGGGCATTGTACTCCGGTTGCACTTCAGCGAGGCGGTGGCAGGGGAGTTCCAGGTTGCGTCGGTTGTTGGTGAACCGGGCGGAAGTCAGGCCGGAACGGTACGCGACACTGTCGACCATCCCTCCCACTTTGTCGAGGACCGCACTTGCGGTGTTGATGCCGCCCTTGGGGCCAAGGGTGACGTTGTCCAGGTCGATGGGGAGGTTCCGTTGCATGAGCCGCATGGTCACAACGGCCTGCTCGGCAGACACGTTCATGTAGGTGTACTCCCCGTTCCCACAGCGGGCGTCCAGCGCGAAGTAGTGCATGCCAGTGGTGAGCAGCAGGGGCCAGGAGCTTCGCAGTTCGTCGACCTCCTTGATTGCATCCACGCCCTGTTGCTTGGCCAGACGTGCCTGCCATGCAATCTCCGCAGCCTCGACGCAGACTTCCCACAGGTCCTGCTCCTTCTCTAAGCGCACGGCGGTCGTCTCCCGGAAGGACGCGAGGCAGAAGGCGTAGACCGTGCGGGGGTCCTCTGCGAGGGGGGTGGGGGCGAAGCTGCTGATGATCAGCTTCTGCAGCGCCTGGAACGGGGTGACCCGTGGGACCGAGATGGGGTACCCCTTGGCGAGGAGGCGGTAGCACTCCACCAGATAGTCCTTCCCTGCGCGGGCTGCAGCGGCCTTGGCTGCCTTCTTCCAGCTATCGCTGACCCTGGGCAGGGTCGAGGACTCGGGTGCCTCCAGCGGCCACGTAGGCTTGGCCTCGACAGTGGCGACCTTCTCCGCCTGTTGAGCACAGACCCAGCAGGCGAACCGCCAGAACTCGTCAGGCTCCCGGCCTGAAGCAATGAGGCTGTCCCACATGCAGGAGATGAGGACGACGGGGTCGACGATGTTTGCCTGACCGGCGATGTGGGCCATGGCGGAGCGGGCAGCGCGGAAGATGCTCCCGTCCCCGTCACTGGCGAACAGGGAGTCCCCCCTCGTAACTTCGGGGAAGAGGATGTTACGCTGCCAGATGTAGTCAGGGATCTCCATTGGCTTGGTGGGCATCGCCCCTTCGATAGGCGCGGCGACAGACTTGGACTCTGGTGTCAGGCCGAGCGCCTGATGGATGTCGAGGGGGAAGGTCTCGGGCTCCTCGTAGAACGCAGTCAGTGCCTTGCCATCGCGCACCACCTGGGGCAAGCGAAAGAGCCGGTTCCACTGGTAGCATGCCGCGTCTACGATGATGCCGACCTCTGCCAGCAGTACCTCTCCAATGTACTCCAGCAGGTGCCCAGCCACGTCCAGTTCGACAGGCTTGCCCAGGTGGAGGCAGATGCGGTAACCAGCGCGGGTCGTGTAGCCCCCGGCGTAGTCCCGGAAGGCCAGCGGCAGGATGTCGAGGGCCCCGTTTAGCGCCGACTGCGCAAGCTCCTCGGACTCCCAGGGCTGGTGGCTTGGGTTGTCGATGTCGAACATCAGCCAGTGCAGCTTGATTCCCTGGGCCATGGCCCAGTCTTGGCTGGTCTTGGACAAGCGCGGGTAGCTGTCGCCCCGGCGGGGCAGGTAGCCCACGGCGTGGGCGTCGGTGGGAAGGGGGCTCCAGGCTTTGTCAATGGGAAGGATGCTGCCGTGCGCTGCCATCGCTGGGGCGTTCACGTCCAAGCTCTTTTGGAACTTGGTGTCGAAGGTCAGGATATTCATAGGGTCTCTCAAGGTGTCGACGGACTACTAAAGCGGCGGGGTCTGGAGCGCAAGGGTTTATTTAAGAGAGTCTGCGGTGACTACCGCTCACCCAAGGGGGTGATGTCCAGGCCCTGCTTGAGTGCGCCGTGGTAGTTCAGCACGCTACTGGCCTGTAGGCAGACCGTCCGGTAGGCGGTCTTCAGGTCCTGGCAGTCAGCCTCGCGGGTCAGCGCGGCGTGCCGCGCCTGGACCTGGACGTATGTGCGGAGCACGTCCGGGGGGCTGCCCTGGGCGAAGAGGTCCCTCGCTCGCAGGCGGTTCCAGCGACACTGTGCTGGGCCGAGAGGTGCGTGCTGCTCTCGGAGGTCGAAGATCTCCTGCTCGAAGGCCAGCACGCTTGCGGCGAAGTCTCCGGCTGCGGCGATGCGGGCTTGGCGCTGGCCGCCTCCGGCTTTGTCCTGGATGGTGCCGACGAAGAGGAACCCTTCTGCGACGGGCTGCCCCTGGCGTGTGGTCTGGCCGTTGGTGGCTCGGGCGTAGTCGGAGATGAGATGGCTCTGGATGGTGCGGTTGACGACGATGGCGTGGGAAGGCTTGGTCATTGCTGAAGCTCCTGGTAGATGGCGTTGGTGGGGATGGTTCGGACGATAGGGGCTTGCCCCTCCCACCCTGTGTTGGCTCGGAAGGTCCAGACTGCGACTACGTCAGCGTCCGGTATGTCTATTTCCAAGCTATCCGACAGCGGTGGAGGCGTCAAGGCCCTAACCACAAGTAGTTCACAGGGCGGGTGCTCGGGCTCCTGCTCCAGCATGCGGCCCCAGAAGCCCTGGGCTGCCTTCAGGGGGTTGGAGTCGAACTCGTCAGCGTAGCCGACGCAGTACATGTCTTGGGGGTCGATGCCGATGTGGTACATGGGTGCTCCGTTATCTCAGAAAGGTGGTTGACAGATGGAGGCAAACCGACTACCCGCGCTACGTACAAAGTACTCTTTAGGATAGGACCTTGAATACTGTTCCCAGATCCTGTCCAGGGTAGAAAGAGTCGCGCACGCACGATTGCAGTTCCCGTGCCAAGGTGTAAGTGCCTGTAAGTAGGAGAGGGAGAATAAACCATGACATGGATGTCGTGGTGGGTGGGTCGGAAAGTATCCACGGGTTCTTATACCCCTTGGAAAGTCTTGTCACCTGTCAGGTTACCAATAGGTACCAAGGGGTGGATAAACTCAACTAAGAAATTATCTGCCGGACCAGCATACCCTCCCAGAGTTCCTGTTGTTTGGCCAGACGTGCCTGCCACGACTCGTAGTACGCTGCATTTACCGCGCCGTCAAAGCTTTCAGCGTCCTCAATGGAGCCATCTGGGAAGATGACCCAGGCTGCCCAGACTTTCTTGGTGGGGTGGATGCAGTAGACTGCGGACCATGTCCGGTCATCTACACAGTAGTTGGTTTGTTTGGAGACGTTGTTCATGCGGGCACCAGGGTTGGGGGCACTGGACATGTAGCCCGGTGGGTATCAGTTGGCAAGGAATTCTTCGAGTTGGTCGTGGTCGCAGCCATTGCCGTAGTCCAGCAGGCGGGGAGCTTCCTCCGATGTCCAGTTGCTGCGGTGGGTGTCGTGGATGCCCACGGCGATGGCCAGGGTGCCCTGCCTCCGGGGCCAGGATGTGCGCCCTGCACAGGAGATGTAGGGCATGACAGTCCAGCGACCGTGCGTGTCTGTCAGGACGGTGGGTACCAGTAGGGCTGCAATGCTGGTGCCTTCCACGCGGGCGAAGAGTTCGGCCTCTGCCATGTTGGCGAAGCTCATGTGAGCCCTGGCAAGCTTGTAGACCCACGCACCGTAGCGGTAGACCACGCGGGTGTCACCCTTCCCGACAAGCTGCAGCCCCCAGGCGGAGAGGTCGGGGGTCTCCAGGAACTGGGCCTGTCGTTGCTCCTGCCAGATGGCACGGATGAGACCAGCCAGGGCGGGGGTAGGGCGGGACGTACCCTTTGCAATGGCGGCGAACTCAAGCGCGTCGATGTGGCCGTAGTCCAGGATGCGCTGGCACTCCGAGACATTGGATGCGTGCAGGTCAGAGACTCCGCAGAAGCTCCGCTCTGCTCCCTCGTTGACGGTCAGTGGCGTACCCAGGATGCCGGTCAAGGGACCGATAGGGGACATTCCGAAGCTGTCCCCCTGGGGGGTGACCTGGGGGTAGATGGCCCACCGTCCGCAGGGGGACATCCACAACTGGGGAACCAGTATCCGCTGCAGGGGAGTGCCCTGTGCGATGGCTCCGTAGTACTCCTCGCACTCATTGTCCTTGGGGTCGAGGCAGACCTTGACCACCAGCCCCTCTCCGAGGGAGTAGACGACGCGGGAGTAGCCCGCGCCCAGTAGGCGGTCCTCGTACCGGGCTCCCTCGTAGCGGAGGTCCTCGGGGTAGGGGCGGTCCCCGTCCTCGTCTACCGTGCCCAAGAAGGTCAGGACGTACTCGGCGATGTCGGCTGCAAGGGTCTGGATGGCGGGGGTCATTGGCTTCTCGGGGTGGGAGGTTTCCCCCCATTTAACACGGGGGGAAGTCGGCGCAAGTGATTAAATAAAAGAGATGGAGGGGAGGAACTACGCCCAGGATACCATCAGCCCCCCTCCCAGGGCGTAGTCGATGAGACCCAAGAGCTTGGCGTATCGCCGCATGTCTTCCCGGCTCACGTCATCGCGGAGGGCGATGGCTGCAACATTGTCCCGCGCCTCCTGCAGAGCAGCCCCCCGGAGATCTCCGACGAGTTCCACGTCCCCCATGCAGGGGGTGGTGTGGGCCAAGATACGGCGGGCATTGGCATTGCTGAGGCCGAAGCTTGGGGCCTGGGTCTCCTCCACTCCCCCGCTACAGGTAGGGTGGCACTGGGCTGCTGCCCACAGGCAATGGTCGCAGCCTACGAGGGTGGTGGGGGCGTGGGGGCAATCGAATTGGACAGACATTAGCTTCTCTCTTGGGTAGGGTACGGGGTCTCTTGGGTAGGGGGCCCCTTTATCGGAGCCCTCATTAGGTGTCAAGGGATCTCTGCGTAGGCGGACTCTATCCGCTCCCTCTTTGCATGCTTCGTAGCTGTGTCAAGAGCCCCCCGGAGGACTACTTCCGCAGCCTGGGCGTGCCAGAAAACAGCCTCGGCTTTGCTCTTGGCGTGGTAGGCCTTATCCGCCGTAGCCTGGGCTGCCCGGTAGGCATCCTCAGCGGCAGCGTAGGCCTCCTCCGAGGCCCGCATGACCCGCCTACTGCAGCTGTAGGCTCTCTCGGCTATAAGGATGTCTCTACTGTCGTTGTGCATGTCTGTGTCCGAGGCTGGGTTGGGTTGGGTTGGGTTGGGTTGGGTTGGGTTTGGCTAAGGAAGGGTGCCGAGGGTGGGAGTCGAACCCACACAAAACTGGACGGTTGATTTCTCGCCCGTATATCCAGCCAGTACTCCTGCACTGTGTCACGAGAGACCGCACAGTCTCTCGAACTCTCTGCCCCTTTGTTGGTGTGCGCCAACTCAGGGCCTCGGAAAACTATGTCAAGTGATTAGATAAAAGAGCCAGCCAAAGGGTCGGCGCTCCACGTTTCATCCACAGGAGGGGTCGCACCTCCGCAGCGGGTTACCACACCCGCCGATCCTACTCTGACTCCTGACTGGCTTTTTTGGCCAGGGGAGCCCTGCGTCGTATATTCAGCAGCGCACCTGTTTGGTGCCACTGACTGACTCTTTTATCCATTCACCCTACGAGGGCGAAGATCAGGGAAAGGGTGAGGAAGATGCTCGCAAGGGCGTGGGTGTGGGTGGTGACGGTCATGGTGGGGTCTCTTAGTTAGGGGGAAGGGCAGGTGATTGGGTCGCCCTCTGCCATCCCTGGCAGGCGGGGGACCAGGATGATGGCACCAGTGGGAAGCTCTACGCTGCACACGTCGCCGTCGCACTGGTCCACCACACAGGGGCGGGGGGCCAGGAGCAGGAGGAGCAGGAGTCTCATGCCATCAGCCGGACAGCGAGCCCGTGGGCCTCTTCCAAATCATCCCACTGTACAGCCCCGTCGCCGTCGGTGTCGAATGCCTGCACCAGCAGGGATGCGGCAGCCTCCAGATCTCTGACCCTCATGTAGACGGCGGAGAGTTCCACGGCGTCCTGGCCCGATAGGGTAGGGCGGCCATCCAGCAGGGAGAGGACGGCGTCCAACACGATGCCGGGGTGGGCGGATACCCTGGGGAGGTGGGGGGCCACGAGGGCCTGGAGCGTGGGGGAACCGGGGGGGTTGTCGGAGTTCATTGTCATGGTCTGTGTCCTGGGGGGTTTTGGTCGGTTGGGGTGCCCCTACCTAATCCGGTGGGGGAGGGTGTCAAGGGTTTAGAGCATCGCCTTGAGTTCTTTCTTCACACGGCGGGCAGTGTCGCCTCGCCAACTCCCGGCGTTGGCCAGGAAGTAGCGGACCACGGACTGCCCGCTATCGAATCCGTAGGCGTCATCCACACGGCGGAGAGAGAACATCGCCTCAAGGTACGGGACGGCTGCGTAGTTCACCTTGGTCCAGTCGGACTGGATCTCCCAGGCGATGGCGGAGAGGGAGCGGGGGGTGGTTGTCTTGGTCTGTGGCATGGTAGGTATCCTGGGGGTCGGGGGGTTGGGGTTGGGGTTGGGGTTGGGGTTGGGGTTGGGGTTGGGGTTGGGGTTGGGGTTGGGGTTGGGGTTGGGGTGGGGGTTGGGGGTGGGGTGGGGGTGGGGGGTGGGGGT
>ENA-OSJC01001517-OSJC01001517.1-marine-metagenome-genome-assembly--contig:-NODE-1517-length-19011-cov-6.027517_pt1 | contig 19011 bp, 15 predicted proteins | sample MGYA00237885_ERZ534234 | MGnify/ENA primary metagenome ERZ534234 (study PRJEB26413, sample SAMN06343907) | marine metagenome | isolation source: coastal waters | place: Atlantic Ocean: West Antarctic... | reverse complement strand
ATATAAAAAAGCAAATTTTTCGTTTAATGGAAGAAAAATACCCATTACCCCAAGAACTTGTTGATGCTTTAAAATATGACTTAAAATTGAATCCCTTAGTTAGGTATGTTGATTTTACTAAAGCTGCAGCTACGGTTCCCCCCTCTTATGAAGTTACTCTTACAAACGGAGCTTCATTTTTTCTTATTTATGAATCCTATTCATTAGCTGTTGAATGTGAGGGTAAAAAATATTATTTAGGAGATTTAGAAGAATTAGCATTAGTTAAACGACATATTAATAGACTTTTAAAAGAACCCCAAATGCCCGTAGGTAAAAATACAGATGATGATTCAGAAAGTGAAGACACAGATGATGCATCATTTGAAGATGATGAAACAGACGAACCAGCTAAAGATGAATTATCATAATGGAGTTAAAAGAAGCCTTAGGAGAAATATATAAAAAAGCACAGGAGCAATTTAATATTCAAAATACTCCTAAACTTCATCTTAAACAAGATGAAGAAAATGCTCAAGGTATCTTTGGAAAAACAGCATATTACAACCCAGAGGACATGTCTGTTGTTTTATACGTTACAAATAGACATCCAAAAGATATTTGTAGATCGTTTGCACATGAATTAATTCACCATGTTCAAAATGAAAGAGGTGATTTAGAAATAGGAGACGCTTCTAGCCCAACATACGCTCAAGATGATAAACACATGAGAAAAATGGAAATGGAAGCTTATTTAAAAGGTAATATGTTATTTAGAGATTGGGAAGATTGGTTTAAAAATTATAAAGACACTAATAAAAAATAAATATTTTATATTTATAATAAAATAAAAAATGGCACAAATAAGATCATCATCCGCAGAGTTAATTGCATTTTTTGAAACAGGAGATATCCCTACAGCGGATAATTTTAGTGATTTAATTCAATCATTTGCTGTGTATGATGGTACTTTACCTCTTTTAAGTGGTAGTGCTATAAGTACAGGTTCTTTTGCTTTATTAAATACTTCTATTCTTACAGGTTCTAGTAATATAATATTACAAACAGGTTTAATCCCTGATGTAAATGGGGCTTATGATATAGGATCATCAACACTACAATTAAAAAATATATTTACATTAACTGCCTCAATGGGGCAAATAAGTTCTAGTATAATTCCAGATGCAGACAGTTCTCATGCTCTAGGTTCATCTACAGTTAAATTTTCAGAACTTCATGTAGATACAATTCCAACAGGAACTTTAGGAGTTATAAGTTCAAGTTTAATTCCTGATGGAGATGATAATCATAGTTTAGGTACAAGTGATTTACAATGGAAGGATCTTCACTTAGATGGAATAGCAAATATAGATTTAGGATTAATAGATAGTGCTTCAGTAGGAGTAATAAGTTCAAGTTTAATACCAGATGCAAATAATCATTACGATTTAGGTTCGACAACTGTAGGATGGAAAGATTTATATGTTAGTGGAACAGCTTTTTTAGGAACAGCATCTATAGACTCTTTAAGCAATAATGTCTCTATTACTGGAATTAGTAGTAGTACTCAATTATTATCTATAAGCGCTTCATTATTACCTAATACCGATGGAAATTATGATTTAGGATCTCCAAACCAAGAATGGAGAAATTTATTTATTAGTGGAACAGCTAATATAAGTACTATTTCGGCAAATAGTGCCTCAATTGAACATATAAGTTCAAGTTTAATACCTACTAAAGCTTCTAGTGATTTTAATTTAGGTGCTAGTGCTAAAAAATGGAATAATGCTTTTATAGGAGGAACAGCTAATATAGAAATAGCTTCAGTAGCTACTGCTAGTTTAACATCAGCAACAATCGTAACTGCTTCCATAGGAAATTTATCAGTTACAGGAAATGTAACAAGTAATTTTGGAGGATTTGTAGGAGGAATGAGTTTTGGAAACCCAACAACTATAACATCAGATACATCAATATTAGCAGGATATAATGTTGTAATGTGGACAACTAATCTTAATCCTGATATTACAATATCTTCAGGAGTAAATTATTCTATAGGTATAGGTGCTAATGTAAGAATGGTCAATATGGATAATTTTAGTAATGCCTTACAGAGTGTATAATCTTTTAAAATAAAATTATATTTATAATAAATAAAAAACAATGAGTAATATAAACGTAGATAATATCACCCCTTTAGCGGGAACCACAGGAACATTAAGTGTTTCTGGCTCTCTTCATGTAAGTGGATCAGTTACAGCAAATGGTAATATAATCCTAGGAAATGAAGTAGGAGATTCAGTTTCTTTAGGAGCAGAAGTAAGTTCAAGTATCATTCCTGATGCTAATAATACCTATGATTTAGGATCAAATGCTAAAACATGGAAAACTATGCACCAATCAACAGCCTCTATTGGGGTAGTTAGTGGAAGTGTAATTCCAGATTCAACAAATACTTATGATTTAGGAGCTTCAACATCACAGTGGAAAGATTTATATATTGATGGAATAGCATATATAGACGAAATAGGAGAAAATGTAAGTTCAAGTGGAAACATAACAGCTCTTAACTTTATAGCTACAGGTTCAGAAGGTAATATAACAGCTTCAGGAAATGTATTAATTAATGGAGAATTTTCAACAACAACAGATGTACTTCAATTAGGAATCAATGTAAGTGGTAGTTTAACTTCTACAGGCTCATTTGGTCATGCAGTTGCAACTACTTTAGGAGGAACTTTACTAACAGCGGCACAAACAAATATAACATCAGTTGGTAGTTTAACTTCAATAACTTCAACAGGAAATTCAATATTAGGTAATGCAGCAGCAGATACACATACTTTTACAGGAGACATAACAGCAAGTGGGAATATTAGTGCTTCAGGAACAGTATTTGCAGATAATTTCCAATCAACAGGAGGAGATGATCAAATATCTTTTAATGATAATATAAACTTAACAGGAAACTTAACAGCCTCAGGAGATATAAGCTCAAGTGGAACTTTAGACGTAACAGGAAATGTTAATTTTGATGGAGATTTAGATGTAGATGGAACTACAAACTTAGATATAGTAGATATTGATGGTGCTGTTGATATAGCAACAACTTTAACAGTTGCAGGCAATATAACCTCAAGTTTAACATCAACAGGTTCATTCGGTAATGTAATTACAACTACTTTAGGAGGAACTTTACTAACAGCGGCACAAACAAACATAACATCAGTTGGTAGTTTAACTTCGATAACATCAACAGGAAATTCAATATTAGGTAACGCAGCAGCAGATACACATACTTTTACAGGAGACATAACAGCCTCAGGTGGTATAAGTGCAAGTGGAACTATTATAGGTAATAAAATTGAAACAGATACATTATTTAGCCGTGCAGGAGATGCAAATACAGGATTACAATTTTCTTCAGATACAGTTAAAATTGAAGGTAATGACGGAATAATAGCTGTCTTTAATCAATCTAAAATTGAGCTTAATTCACCTATAACAGCCTCTGGTGATATAAGTGCAAGTGGAACAGTTACAGCAAATGCGTTTGTTGGTAATATTACTGGTGATTTAACAGGTGAAGCAGACACAGTAGCAACAATTGCAGGTTTAGCTCCAAATACAGCAACTACACAAGCAACTCAAGCAAGTATTACAACAGCCGCTAATTTAACAACAGTAGGTGCATTAGATGCAGGTTCAATAACTTCAGGTTTTACATCGATTGATGTAGGAGCAGGAGCTATTACAACAACTGGTGCAGTTTCTACTGGAGCAATAAATGCTACAGGAGCCGTAAGTGCAAGTACCACATTAACAGGTCTTAATTTAATAGTTACAGGTTCGGGTGCTACTCAAGGAAACATAACAGCCACAGGAACAGGTTCATTTGCACACATAATTGGTACCAAAATTGTAGGAGCTTTAACAGGAGATGTTGTTGGAGATGTAACAGGTGATTTAACAGGCGAAGCAGACACAGTAGCAACAATTGCAGGTTTAGCTCCAAATACAGCAACAACTCAAGCAACACAAGGAGCTATAACATCATTAGGAACTCTAACAGGATTAAATGTTGATGGTAATATAACAGCCTCAGGTGATATAAGTTCAAGTGGAACAGTAACAGGATTATCAGGTTCATTACAACATCTTTTTGTATCAGGTTCTGTAATAGTAAGATCAGAGGGAAGTGTAAATCCTGGAGATGCTGCATTAAAAATAATAGGAGGAGGAGGTGCTAATGATGATGCTACTTTATCATTAAGACAAAATTTAGGTACAGCAGGTTATGGTATAAGATATGATGGAGGAGTAGATCATTTTCAAATATTAGGTAATAATGAAACTCGTATAGATTTTGAAATAAAAAACTCTAATGGCCTAGTATCAATAGCGGGAGACATAAGTGGTAGTGGTGATTTACTAGTGGGGAAACAGTTAAATGTACTAGGTTCTATTACAGCCTCAGGTAATATAAGTTCAAGTGGAGATGTATATGCAGACGATTATTTGGTAAATAATGTTTCATCTTTAGATAATAATGGAACACAATTAAGACTTGGATACAATACTACTTATACAAAAATATCACTAGGAAGAGCATTAGCAACAACTCAAGTTGCTATAGAAGGTAACATAACGGCTTCAGGTGCTATAAGTGCAAGTGGTACCCTAATAGCTAACAGATATGTATCTAAAACAGAAACAGTAGCAGCCGCGGGTTCTGACATTTCAGATGCAGCATTATTACCTAAATCATCAGGAATAATATTTGTTACAACAGATGATGCAGCAAAAGGAGTTAAGCTTCCAGCAGTATCAACTGTAGCTATAGGATCTACTTATACTATACATAACACAGCTGCATCTACAGCATTAGAAATATACCCAACAGCAAATGATAAAATATTTCCTCTAGCTGATGATGCCCCAGCAACAGTAGCAGCTAACACAGCAATGGTAGTAACAGCATTTAGTGCAGATGGGTATGTAGGATATTTTACAACAGTAATTAGCTAATAAATGGCGGTAGAAATAGGTAAAAAATTCCCTAAAATTAAATGGGGCGAAAAAACAATTAATGGTATAGATGCTACCTTTAAATGGAATACAGCCCCTAATAATCCTTCTTATCCAAAATATACATGGGATGAAGTTGAATTAATTCAACTAGCGGCAGGTGATGCAATAAATGAACCATGGCAACAGTGGGAAGATAATAAGAAAGAAAAACTTATTAAGCTTATTTGCAAAGTTAAAGGTAAAACTTATAAAAAAACTAAATCTATTAAAGATTATAAAATTAAAATAAGTGATGTCAAATTAACAGCTAAAAACATATTAGGTATTGAAATAATGACTGAAAATATTAAGTTTTAGTATTTGTTTTATATTTATAACAAAACAACTTTATGTATAAATTATTTACTGACAAGTCTGAACTCTTTGAGTGTGATATTAAATTAGAGGGTGCTAGTCTAAGTAAATCAAAAGCACGTTTAGTAGTTGAAACATCAGACTACTCATTACTTTTTAACGGATCTATTAGTTCTGGAGGAAAGTGTGAAATTCCCATTAGAAAATTAAAAGGTTTAATAGATGAAAATACTTCAGGTAATATTCGTTTAGAAGTTATTGCTGAAGATACTTATTTTACACCATGGGAAAGTGATTTTGAAGTAGATGCAAGTAAAAAAGTAACTGTTGAAGTTAAATCACAAACAACTAAAAAACCTATTGTAGAAACTAAGATAAAGGTTAAAGTTAAAAATAAAAAACCAACAATTACTGAAACACAACACGTTATAAATTTATTCAAACTTTTAATAAAAGACGATATAAACGTAGACAATATTTCTTATAAGCGGAACGCACTGAACAACATAGTAGCAACGTACCTACAAGAAAATCGCGTGAAAAATACGGGTAAGGTGATAGATGGTGTATTAAAAGTTCTTGAAAAAAAGAAATAAAAATGGTTATAAATGGCAGTCAACGACTTTACAGGACAAAACATACAGGACACTTATCAAAAAGTAGTCCAAACAGATGGGACTAACCTAGCAGACGGAACAGGTAGTCTTCTTCCAATTTCATTTGATGGAAATAATGTAATAATTTCAGGTTCTTTAACAGCAACTGAATATAGTGTTTCTTCTTCTGTTACTAATATAGTAATTGCAACTTTATCAGGTTCAACTAAGTTTGGTGATTCTACAGATGACACACATACTTTTACAGGAGACATAACAGCCTCAGGCAATATAAGTTCAAGTGGAGATGTATATGCACATTCACGGTTTTATCTTCGTAACAGAGAAGCACTTGATGCATCACCTACTCTATTAGGAATTAATGAACAAAGTGATTTTACTGATGGTGTAATTATTAATAGAACAACTTCTCCAAAACCAATCCTTTTAAATGGTCATATAACAGCCTCAGGTAATATAAGTGCTAGTGGAACTATAGACGTGTCTAATTCTATCAGGACAGGTAATTCATTTATTATTAGTAGTGAAACAGGAACCGATTTAGAAGTTGCATCATTTAATGAACTATATACACCACCAACGCTACTTCTTGCAAATATTGCAAGTCCTATCGAAATAGGTAGATCTCCTCTTAGCCCAACCACATTTATAGGTAACATAACGGCTTCAGGTGCTATAAGTGCAAGTGGAATAATATCTGCAGAACAGTACAGGCTTTTGGATGGTACCGTATTAGCTCAACTGGAAACTGCAGCTGGACTAAAGACAACAGCAATTGGAATTGAAACTAATGATACTCTAATTGAGGGAACAAACATTATATTAAATGCATCAGTAACAGCCTCAGATAATATAAGTTCAAGTAGAACAATAATATCTAATCAATTACAATCTTTTGGTTCTAGTACTAATACATTAGCAGGACCAACTGCAATAGGTGGTTTTGTACCAGTACATCCTTCAAATGTTTTACATGTTGAGGGTTCATCAAAATTTATATCACACATAACAGCATCAGGAAATATAAGCGCAAGTGGTACAATAATAGCAACTGGTGGGTTTGGAACAATAAATGGAGGAACTTTTTAAATATTTATAATAGAATAAAAATAATATGGCAAGTACAATAATAACAAAAAATGGAACAGGATCCGCAGTACCTTCATCATTAACTCATGGAGAATTAGCTATTAATGTTGATCATGGTAATTTGTATTATGGGACCTCAGGCTCAACTGCTGTCTCATCTAGTTTTATTTTTACAGATATAAGCGCAAGTAACCTAAAAGTAACAAATGACATAACAGCATCTGGAAATATAAGTTCAAGCGGAACTATTATAGGTGGTGGGTTAAACATAAATGGTACAACAACATTTAATGATGGAAATATTACAAATGTAGGAGCAATTAACGTTGATGCTATAAATGATGATGCCTCAGGAGGTGATACTAATATTGCATTAACTAATACAACACTAAATATTGAAGTTGGTGGAGAAACACTTTTAGAAACAACAGGTACAACAGCTAAATTTAGTGTTCCAATTGAAACAACTTCACATATAACAGCCTCAGGTAATATAAGTGCAAGTGGCGATTTATATTCAGGTGATAAACTTTATATTAATAATAAAGAAGCACTAGAGGATCTGGGTTCTTTGTTAGGAATTAATGAACAGAGTGATTTTGGGGGAGTACAGATTAATAGATCTAATACCCCTAAGCCGACTATTTTATACGGTAATGTAACAGCCTCAGGTAATATAAGTGCAAGTGGGAATATTTTAGCAAACACGGGAACAGGATCATTTGGAAGAATAACAGCTGATATTGGTCTATTTGGTACTGCTACTACTACAATAGGCGATAATATAGACACAACAGGTAACATAACAGCCTCAGGACATATAAGCGCGGTAGACATAACAGCCTCAGGAGACTTTGTTGGTACTGATTGTGATCTTAGTCGTGATTTAACAGTTGGAAGAGACATAAGATTAATTCGTAATTTTAGTTCAAGTGGAAATATAACAGCTTTTAACTTTATAGCTACAGGTTCAGGTGCTGCTCAAGGAAACATAACAGCTACTGGGACAGGTTCATTTGCACACATAATTGGTACCAAAATTGTAGGAGCTTTAACAGGAGATGTTATTGGAGACGTTACAGGAGATTTAACAGGTGAAGCAGATACAGTAGCAACAATTGCAGGTTTAGCCCCAAATACAGCAACAACTCAAGCAACACAAGGTGCAATAACATCATTAGGAACACTAACAGGGTTAAATGTTGATGGTAATATAACAGCCTCAGGAGATATAAGTGCAAGTGGAGATGTGTATGCAGATCGAATTTTTTCAGAGGGAGAGAGATCAGTAGAATATAATGGCTCTTCTATATTAATAGGTAATACATCTACTCCTTTAATTTTAAGAGGATCATCAACTAACCTTAATCAAGCTGGAGGTCTATTTGTATCAGCAGGCCCCATAACTGCCTCAGGTAATATAAAAACAGGTGGAAATTTATTTTTATTAGCATCTTCAGGTCACATAACAGCCTCAGGTAATATAAGTTCAAGTGGAGATATTAGGGCAAATAACTTTTATGGTTATTATTACCAATCCTTCCCCTCAAATGCAACTCTTAATTCTAATAATACTTATTATTATCTTCCCTTAACAGGTCAGTCAACAGCAGAACATGTATCTAGTAATGCAAATGAACGAATACCTCTTACATTAGCTTTTGATTCTCATCCAGTAAAATCAATGATTAGAAGTACAAATGGAACTGCACTTAATAACACTGCAGTAACAATGAGTATCCATTTTGAACCTCCTTTTTCACATGGAGATTTTCTAGCTCAAGCTCCTAGTACAGCTAATCCTGGAGATACAACAGATGGTCATATACTTTATGCAGAAGTTCGTACAGTAGGAGTAGCATTAAACCATAGTGCTATAGTAATTGATTGGTTAAATCCTATGAGTGGATCTTTTAATGATGGAGTAGACAGTGCACCTGCTGGTCATGATATACCTTCAGGTAGTAGAATAACTTTATCATTTAAAACTGACCATAATGCAAGTGTTTGTTATGTTGTAGATAATACTTTTGCTATAGATAATTCAAATTTATATTAAAAATAAATAATGAGTATAAAAATAAAATATAGAACTCCTAATAAAAGTGAATTTACCTCTAATGATATTATAATTGATGTTAAAAATGGATGTTTATTTTATAAATCAGATAATGATATTTATAAAGTACAAGGAGATAATCTAAGTACAGAAGAGGTAGAAGGAGGAACAACCTACAATGGTAATACAACTACATTTACCACAGACGATCCCATAATTTTATCAGAAGTTCCCGGGATACCTTCAGATGGTTCTACTGTCCAAATAGGAAAAAGAAATAGTTCTGGTCAGGGTACTTTAAGTATTCAATCTTCTTTTGGTGCAGTTGACATAGGACATTGTAATGATAGTTTTGTCCATTTTTTTGAAACTGGTGCTTCACTAGGATATTATTTTGATTCTCAAATTACTAATGGTGCAGGTATATTTAGTTCTCATAATGGTAATACTCAAATACAGTGCAATAGAGATACAACTAAGTCAAGAATTAAAGTAATAAACAGCGTATCAAATCCCTTAGTAGAGATTTATGGTGATTTAATAGCTAAAGCTCATGGTACAAATGCTACAGGAAAGATGTCAGCTGAAAATGATGTTGTAGCATTTGCTTCAGACAAACGTTTAAAAGAAAATATTATAAAAATACCAGATCCCTTAGAAAAAATTAAACAACTAAGGGGCGTTTATTATGATTGGAAAAAAGATGTAAAAGAAAAAGGTTTTCACCCAACCAGAAAAACAAACGAAATTGGTATGATTGCTCAAGAAGTAGAAAAAGTAATTCCTCAAGCAATTGAACCTGCACCCTTTAATAATGAGTATAAAACTATTAAGTATGATAGAATTATCCCCTTACTAGTTGAATGTATAAAAGATCAACAAAAACAAATAGACGAACTTAAATTATTATATAAATCTTAAAGCATGCCAGATTATAGTACGTTAAATTCTCAAATAAGTGTATCAAATGTTTCTTCAAGTATAATTTTTATACCTAGAGGATCTAAAACAGATCCAGCTACTGCTATATCAGCTTCAATTCCTCAAATTTTAGCTATAACATGTTCTTCAAATTTTGAAAATAGATTAACAAAATTATCTACTATAAATGCTTTTGGGATAATTACTTTAGCTAGTAGTAGTAATGATACTCGAATAATTTTAAGATATTTACCTAGTGCTTCATTATCTTCAAATAATTTCATAAGAAAAGATACTAACCCCACAGAAAAAGAAGATAATTCATTTGATCTTAGATTTTCAGGTTCAAAATTGGGAGACACAATAATAGATATACCTTTAAATAATAATGATGATTCTTTTATAGTAGCATATAGAACAGTAGAAGCATTAAATAATTCAGGTCCTTTTGGTAACTCTTTTAGTGCTAGTTTAGAAGATGATGGTAGTGGATTAGCTCTTTTATCTGCTTCTTTAGGCAATATGTCTATAGGATCAGGTTTTCAAATTAGAAATTCAGCTTCTCTAAAAGATGGTATTGAAGGTAAATTTTTAATTCATAGTTTACGTAGTGGTGCTTTAGCAAATCCTGATTTTTCAGGAACCCAAACAGAAGTAGGAGGTATGCAGATAGGTACTTCATTTAAAATAGGAAGTTCTGAACCTACCTTTACCTTTCATGTAGTACAATCGGGTTCAGGTGTAATGAATCAAACTTTTTTTGCGGGTAAAGTACCAAATACATCTGCTTCTCTAATTCAAAGAATAGACCCCATAGATAATAAAAGTTTTGAATTTTTAATTCCTTCTCAATCAATAGAATCAGAAGAAGACTTAATACCTTTTTATATTTCAGCTTCAAAAGCATCTTCAGCATCTTTAATTGTAGGGATAGGAACTAAAGATCCTCTAACTGACGTTGATATTAGAGCAAATGAATTTCAAATTCAAAGAAAAACAGAACGAAGAGGAATAAAAATTAATAATGAAGGTAATGTTGAAAGTTTTGATAAAAATATAGCAACTGCAGGAACAGGTAGTGAATTTATTTTAAATTTTTCCAGGGGAGTTGAAGTAAATCAGGATTTAATGGAAACTGTAGCTGGATTCAATTTCCCTAATGATGCAGCAGCTGTAGTATTCTTTAATGCATTAAAGGCCGACGAACAACAAAAAATATTATTTCAAGCAGAATCTCAAGGTTTTATTAGACCCCCATTAATAGGTGATACATTAGGATCAATTAGGTGGGTATCAGAATCAGGCTCAATATCAAAACCTGGTTCTACAACTGGATTTGGAAATAGATCAACAGGTGAAACAGCTGTAATTAAAGCTGTAGTACATGATGCTGATGCATCTGGGATTCAAGCAGATTTAATTTTTAGTGTTGCTGGTAAATCAGGAGGAGGAAGTCAAAAGTTTTTACTAGATGCGGGAAACTTACATCAAATGACGGGTTCATTAGATGTTTCTGATGATATACTTTTGAGTTCAAATAACAAAACTATAAAATTAGATGGGTCAATTACACATAGAGATAATCAGAATACTCTTATTGATTTTAATGAGAATGACATCCAAATGGGTGCCGCAAATTCAACAAATATTCTAAAAATTCAAGGAGATAATTTTACAATTAATCCTAATAATTCTAACTTTCAAGATTTTTTTGTAAGGGGGGAGAATAATAATAATCTTATAGCTGCAATTGTAACTGGAAGTGGTAAAGTGGGAATAGGAACAGCTACACCAGGAGAAAAATTAGAAGTAATAGGTAATATAAAAGCTACTGGAAATATACTAGCTCAACAATATATTGTATCTTCATCTGTAACTGTTGTAACAACACAACAATTATCAGGATCAACAGTTTTTGGAGATGATATAACTGATACTCATAGATTTTCAGGAAGTTTATTTGTTTCAGGAAGCTTAACAGCTGATTCAATAGATGGTGGGTCTTTTTAATTTACATATATGTATATGCGAATATAAATAATAATAAAAGTTATGACAGTAAAAGATAAAATCCCAACCCCCTCAGACATTAAAAAAGGATCTATTCAATTCACAAATGAAGAAATTAAAATATTAAGAGATTTACAATCACGTGTTAATCAAACAACAATTAATTTTGGTCAACTAGCTATTAATAAACTTAAGCTAGAAGAAGCTGAAGTTATGTTAAAAAAACAATTAACGGAGTTAGAAGTAGAAGAAAGTAAGACAGCAAAATCTTTATCAGATAAATATGGTAAAGGATCTCTTGATATAGAAACAGGAACTTTTACTCCTATAGAATAGTTTTTAAAAAAGTCATTATATTTATTAATGAATGGGTTATAAAATTAATTACCCACTTTGTTTTGGTTTGTGTTTTTCTTTTATATTTATGATAGAACCAATCGAAGACATAACATTATTAAATAAAATATAAGATGGCAGAACAAATTATTTCACCAGGTGTATTTACAAGAGAAAACGACCTATCATTCTTACCACAAGGAATTGGCGCAATTGGCGCTGCAATTATTGGACCTACAGTTAAAGGACCAGCATTCGTACCAACAGTAGTAAGAAGTTTCGCAGAATATGAAAGACGATTTGGACCCTTAAGTGGAGATACTTATGTTCCCCAAACAGTTAGAGAATATTTAAAAAATGCAGGATCAGTTACAGTATGTAGAGTATTAGCTGGTGGTGGGTATACTTTTGCAACTGGTGGTGTAGAACCTATTGGTGTAATTGTATCATCATCAATTTTGACTTCACATACAGCATCTCAAGCCAGCGCTGAATTCCAAGCAGTATTAGTGGGTGTACTTTATCCTTCTAAAAATGCATCTACTCCTACATTAGCAGATTCTATAATTGCAGATGGTTTAGATGGAACTACAGCAGAAGCTTCACTAACTAGTAGTTTTGCAGTAACATTAAGTGGTTCGAATGTTACAACAACAGCCTTTAATGCATCCCTAAACCCAACAAATTCAGATTATTTATTTAAATATCTTGGATATAGTGCAGATAACAGTAAATCAGGAGCAAATGCATACGCAGGTACTCCTGGTTACACTTACTTAAATTTTAAAAACTTACAATCAGACATGGCAGCTTCAGCTAGTGTAAGTGGATATAATGCTGGAACAGGATCTGCAGTTGTTTTTTCAAAAATGAGTGCAACTAGTCAATTATTTGATGGAGTTGGCCAAACAGAAGGATATGGTTATTCATCCACTCCATTTATTCAAGGACAAATTGCTTTAGGACAAAAAGATTTATTTAAATTCCATACTTTAGATCATGGAAAACATTTATGTCATGAATATAAAATTTCAATCGCAAACTTTAAAGAACCAGGTGATATTGATGGTATTGAACAATATTCTCAATTCTCGGTTATTTTAAGAAGAACAAATGATACAGATAAATCACCAATTATCTTAGAACAATATAATAATGTAACTTTAAATCCAGATTCTCCACGTTATATTTCAAGAGTAATGGGGGATAGATATCCACAATATAATGATACTTTAGGAAAAGTTGAATTACTTGGAAATTATCCAAACATTTCAAATTATATTAGAGTAGAAACTTCAGCAGCAGTAGATGCAGGATCTACATCTCCTAAATTAACACCAAAAGGATTTAAAGCAGTACAAAACACATTCGCAGCAGCTGCTTTTGCTACTGGATGTGCTTTCCCTTCAGCTTCTTATGAAGGAACACAACAGTTAGGAACAGATGATAATTATAATACTAAAGGATATTTAGGATTTATGTTCGCAGATAAAGAATCTGACAATGAAAACTTTTTACAACCTTTACCAAATTCTGCTCCATCAAACGTAGCAGGTGCATTTAGTGTTGAAAATTTCTTCGGTCATCCAAGTTCGAGTTTAGACTTTTCAACAGGAGGATCTGGTTCATTAAGCGCCTCAATTGATTCAACAGGAGCTACAGGACCTACATCTAACCAACTTAAATTTTCAGTTCCTTTTCAAGGAGGTGATGATGGTATAGCACCATATAAAGTTAAACAAACAGGAGAATTTATTACAAATACAAATCTATATGGTTTTGATTTAAGTACAAATACATCTGTAGGATATACAGCTTATAAAAAAGCAATTGACATTATTTCAAATCAAGATGAATATGATATTAATATGTTAGCTATGCCTGGTGTTATTCATTCATTACATCCATTAGTTACAAATGCAGGTATTGATATGTGTGAAGAAAGAGGAGATGCATTTTTTGTAATGGACTTGAATGAAGTAAATTCCTCAGTAAACACCGCTATAAGCAACGTAAGTGGTATAGACACCAACTACGCTGCAGTTTATTATCCATGGGTTAAAGTATTAGATACTGCCAAGAATAAGCCAGTATTAGTACCGCCATCAGTAATTGTACCAGGAGCTATAGCAGCTTCAGATAGAATTGCAGCAGAATGGTTTGCACCAGCAGGTTTAAATAGAGGTGTATTAGGAAACGTAATTGAAGCTAAAATGAGATTAAACCAAGCTGAAAGAGATGTTTTATATGATAATAAAATTAATCCAATTGCAACATTCCCTCAAACTGGAGTTTGTATATGGGGTCAGAAAACATTACAAGAAAGATCAACAGCATTAGATAGAATTAATGTTCGTAGATTAATGATTGCTCTTAAGAAATTTATTGCAAGTTCATCAAGGTACTTAGTATTTGAACAAAATACACAAGCTACAAGAAATAGATTCTTAAATATTGTTAATCCTTATTTAGAATCAGTACAACAAAGACAAGGATTATATGCATTTAGAGTACAAATGGACGAAGGTAATAATACACCAGATGTAATCGATAGAAACCAATTAGTTGGCGCGATATATTTACAACCAGCTAAAACAGCAGAATTTATAGTATTAGACTTTAACGTATTACCTACAGGAGCTACATTTGATGGTGGTGGTGGAGCAGGTGGTGGTGGAGGTGGCGGAGGTTACTAAAAAGCTAAAAAGCATTATATTTATAATAGAACAATAAAAATAAAACAAAAAAGATGGCAATATTAAACACAAACGAAATGATGTTCACAGCATTTGAACCAAAGTTGCAAAACAGGTTCCTAATGTTCATCGATGGTATCCCAGCATACCTTATAAAAAAAATATCAAGACCAAGTATTTCATTTAATGAAGTAGTTCTTGATCACATTAACGTGAAAAGAAAAATTAAAGGAAAAGCTAACTGGGAAAATATTACATGTGATCTTTATGATCCAGTAACACCATCGGGAGCACAAGCTGTAATGGAGTGGGTTCGTTTGTCACACGAGTCAGTTACAGGTAGAGATGGTTATTCTGATTTTTATAAAAAAGATATTAGAATTAATACATTAGGTCCTGTAGGAGATGTAGTTGAAGAATGGATTTTAAAAGGTGCTTATTGTCAAGCTGCAAATTTTGGCGATATGGATTGGACATCAGACACACCAGCAAACATTAATATGACTATAGTAATGGATTATGCCATCTTAAATTACTAAAAATTAATTTATATAAAAAAGAAAGCGCCTATTTTGGCGCTTTTTTATTTCCTTTATATATGTATATCTGAACTAGTTTTTAATAAATAAATAACGTTATGGAACAAACAAAAAACCAATTTCCTTCAGAGGAAGTTACTCTACCTTCAAAAGGCCTATTGTACCCAATAGATTCATCCTTAAGTAAAGGAAAAATAGAAATGAAGTATATGACAGCTCGAGAAGAAGACATATTAACTAATCAAAACTTAATAGAAAATGGCACAGTAATTGATAAATTATTAGAATCTCTTATTATAACTAAAATAAATTATAATGATTTATTAGTAGGAGATAAAAATGCAATATTAGTTGCTGCTCGTATTTTAGGGTATGGTAAAGATTATTCATTTAATCATCAGGGAGAAGAAAAAACAATAGATCTTACTGATATTAAAGATAAAGAAATGGATGAATCTTTAATAGAAGGGGGTAAAAATGAATTTAATTTTACATTACCAACTGCAAAAACAGAAGTGACTTTTAAAATTTTAACTCACGGTGATGAACAAGCTATTGATAAAGAATTAAAAGGTCTTAAAAGACTTAATAAAAATATATCATATGACTTATCTACCAGAATGAAATATGTTATTACATCTGTTGGAGGGGATTATGAAGGAAAAACTATTAGAAATTTTGTTGATACTCAACTATTAGCTAGAGATTCTAGAGAATTAAGAAATTATATTAAAAAAATACAACCAGATATTAATTTAACATTTGAACATGAGGGTAAAAATGGAGACCTCAAAACTACATCAATTCCCATTGGCCTTCAGTTTTTTTGGCCTGACGCCGAGCTATAGGAATACATTATTCGCTCAGATTCACGACTTAGTGTACCATGGAGGCGGTGGATTCATACACTCGGAAGTATATAATATGCCCACTTGGATGAGATTATTTCATATTCAAAAAATAAGTGAGTTTAATAAAAAACAAAATAAAGAAATTGAAAAAGCTAATAAAAAACCAAGTTCTTCTAATAAACCAATGGGTCCCAATGTAAACCCATCATCAACATATAATTTTTAAGTAAAGACATCATACGATGTCTTTCTTTTTTTCATATTTATACACGAATAATTTTACACTATGACTGAGGAAGCAAACAAGAAATCAAGTAACGAAATAGATAAAGAAAATCAGAATCTTAATCACCAAGAAGACATTAGAAATAATATATCTAATATTCTTAGGGAAAATTTAGAACTTAATAGACTAAATGTTGATGAGCAAAAGGAAGAATTAAATATAGCTAAAGAATTAGGCCTAATAACATCTCTTCAATCTAGCGAAATTTTAAAAGCTAATAAGGATATAGCTAAAGTAACTTCAAAATTAGCTGCAAATGAAGATGATATCCAAAATCATAGAAGGTCATCAACAGACATAACTAAAGACATTTTAAAAAATGAAGATGCAATAAATAGAGCTAAATCTGAAGAATTACAATTACAATTACAATTAACCAACGCCAAAGAAGCGGATAAAGGGTATTATGAAGAGCTTATAAATACTTTACAAGAACAAATGAGGTTAGCTGATATTAATAAGGATAGTTTAAATTCAGAATTAAGTATTAGAAAAAAGATAGAAAACGCTACGGGCCTCACAGGCAAATCTTTAGCAGTAATAAATAAACTTACAGGTAACCAAATAGGAGACTTGGGGGAAATTAAACAAAATACACTTGATGAATTAGCATCATTACAAAAGAAAGACCAACTCCTAGGGGGGTTTTGGGGTAAAATGCAAGGTTTTGGGATTCAGGTAAAACATATAGGTAAATCTATCATGAAAAACATGAATGATCCTTTAGTTATCCTTCAATCACTAATGGACTTTAGTAACCAAACAAGAGATTTACAAAGAGGTTTAGGAATTAGTGGTAAAGAAGCTTATAAGTTTAGAAATGAATTGTCAATGGCAGCTGCAACATCTGGAGATTTATTAGCTACTTCTGCGGGTTTATTAGAAGCTAACCAAAAATTAAATCAAGTCAGAGGAACAGGAGTTATGTTTACTGAAAAACAACTCTTAGACACAAATAGGTTACTTAAAGCTGAAGTAATGACTGCAGAAGCAGCAGGAGAATTATCCAGATTAGCCAATGTAACAGGTCAAGGTATAAGAGAAGCTTACTTAAACCAAATAGATGGAGTATTAGCAGCAGAACAAGAATCTGGAGTAAGATTAGACATTAAATCAACATTAGAAGCTACAAACAAAGTATCAGGTCAAGTAAGAGCTCAATTAGGAGCTAACCCTAAAGCTTTAGGGGAAGCAGTTGCACAAGCAAAAGCCTTAGGGATGGAATTAAGTGATGTAGCAGCTGCAGGAAAATCAATATTAAATTTTGAATCATCTATTGAAGCAGAATTAACTGCAGAATTACTAACAGGAAAACAATTAAACCTTGAAAAAGCAAGATTAGCAGCATTAACAGGTGATTACAAAACATTAACAGAAGAAATTAATAAAAATGTAGGAGATTTTGGTGATTTTACTTCAATGAATGTATTACAACAAGATGCATTAGCAGCTTCCTTAGGTATGTCAACAGATGCTTTATCTGATCAATTACTTAAAAAAGCAGATTTAAATGCTTTAGCATCAGAAGCAAGAGCAGAAGGTAAAGAAGATGTAGCAGCTCAATTAGAAGCCTTATCAGCAAGTGATAAAATGAATGCTAGTGTAGAAAAATTAAAAGGGCTATTTGGTGATATAATGGGGATTATGGCCCCCATACTTGATGGCTTTGCTTCTTTAGTAGGATGGATTTCTGAATCAACTGTAGCAGCCTCCATTTTAGTAGGAGTAATAGGGGCATTAGCTGTAAAATCCCTAGTATCTGCAGTAACTACTTTATGGCAATCCTTTATGTCTATAGGACCTTGGGGGATAGCAGGAGCAATAGCGGGAACAGCGGTTCTTATGGGTTCTTACTCCAAAGCAAAAAGCCAAAAATTGGCAGAAGGTGGTGTAGTAAAACCATCACCTGGAGGTACTTTAGCTACAATTGGTGAAGCAGGTGAAGCAGAAGCAGTTGTACCCTTAAGTAAAGCAGCTGAGATGGGGTTTGGTGCATCTTTTATAACACCTAAAATCAATACAAATGAATCTAGTGGAATAAATAAAGATGATTTAATAACAGCTTTAAGAACAGTTGAAAAAGAAAAACCTAAACAACCAGTTATAATAAGAGAAAAAGATTCAAATTATTCTGATGCAAGTCCCTCAAACACCCAAGGAAACAATTATTCAATTAAATATGAAACAAGTTTTAGTTAATTTATACGTATAACCAACAATAAAATAATAAATTATGAGCA
>ENA-OSJC01001515-OSJC01001515.1-marine-metagenome-genome-assembly--contig:-NODE-1515-length-19018-cov-3.038066_pt1 | contig 19018 bp, 21 predicted proteins | sample MGYA00237885_ERZ534234 | MGnify/ENA primary metagenome ERZ534234 (study PRJEB26413, sample SAMN06343907) | marine metagenome | isolation source: coastal waters | place: Atlantic Ocean: West Antarctic... | reverse complement strand
TAGCCACCGATGGGTTTGTCTCTCTGGATGTCCTGATTCTGGGTAATCTGGGTATCGCTCTTTGCGCCGGCTCAGCTGCTGCGGTAAACCATATTGTCGATCGCAAGATTGATGACACCAGGGCCCGCACCCACAACCGCCCTATTGCTCGGGGTCGCATCAGTCCCAAAGAAGCGATTCTATTTGCCGCCCTCACTGGCTTCGCCGGGATGCTTATCTTGCTGGTGTTTATCAACCAGATTACCGCTTGGTTGACCCTGGCGTCATCGATTGGCTACGCCTTTGTTTACACCATGTATCTCAAGCGCGCGACGCCGCAGAATATTGTCATTGGTGGTTTGGCTGGCGCAGCGCCACCGCTGTTGGGTTGGACTGCAGTGACCGGCGAAGTGCACTACAACGCCCTACTCCTAGTGCTGATTATCTACGCCTGGACGCCACCGCATTTCTGGGCGTTGGCCTTGTTCGTGAAGTCTGATTACGGCGATGCGGGCGTGCCGATGTTGACCGAAACCCACGGTCGCGATGTTACCCGCCGTCATGTGATCGTCTATGCGGTACTGCTGGTGCCTGTCGCCGTAGGCCTTGGGTTCACATCGATCGGCGGCCCGATCTATCTGGTCACATCGCTGCTGTTGAACGCATGGTTCCTGAAGGGCTGCTTTGACATCTGGCGCCGTGATGACGCCGCGGCCAACGCCGACAATTACACTGTCGAGCGGCAGGTGTTCAAAGTCTCGTTATACTACCTATTTGGGCACTTTGGTGCGTTGCTGGCCGAAGCCGTTGTGCGCGCTTCTGGCTTTGGAGGCTTATAAGATGGCGATTAGAGTCGAACACGAAGTCCACCAGCGTCGCAAGGGCCGAAATTTCGGCGTTGGCATATTGCTTGCAAGTTTTATCGGTCTGATCTTTGCGTTGACTGTCGTCAAAGTTATCCAATTGGGCGATGCGCGACAATTTGAGAGCTTTGATCATGTGGCCCGACCTGCGATTATCCCGCAGGAAGGAGTAACTGAATGAAAATTTTCCCAAACTTGCAGGGCCCAAACCGTACGCTTGCACAAACCGTGAGCGTTGTGGTTGTGATGGGCGCTCTGGCTTGGGCATCTGTCCCGTTTTATGACTGGTTCTGCCGTGTCACTGGCTTTGGTGGCATCACCAACGTGGCCGAGTACGAATCGGATGTTATTCTGGATCAGACCATCAAGATCCGGTTTGATGCCTCTCTTGACCGCGATATGCCGTGGACGTTTAAGCCTGCGCAACGCGAAATGACGTTGCGCATTGGTGAAACTGGTCTGGCGTTTTACGAGGCGCATAACCCGACTGACCGTGTGGTTGCTGGTTCTGCGGCCTACAACGTTACCCCTTACGAGGCGGGTGGGTTTTTCGACAAGATCGCCTGTTTCTGTTTTGAAGAGCAGATTTTGCAGCCCGGTGAAACCGTTATGATGCCAGTGTCGTTCTTTGTGGACCCTGCCATCGTGGATGACCGCGAAGGCCAATATGTGCACACGATCACACTGGGCTACACGTTTTACGAAATTGACCTGTCCGAAGATGAATTGCAGGCGGCGCTTAATTTGCCATCTACTTTGACCCGTTCTACTTTGACATCGGCGACTGAAATCGCCATAGACTCCAACTAAGACGACAAGCCCTGAGGGAATTTACGCATGGCGCATGAGAAAAACCACGATTACCATATTTTACCACCGTCCATCTGGCCGCTGTTTGGTGCGCTAGGCGCATTTATCATGTTGTTTGGCATGGTTCTTTGGATGCCAAAGCAGGGCGGCGGTCCTTGGATGTTCTTGATCGGCCTCGCGATGGTATTGTACGTTATGTACGCATGGTGGGCAGAAGTTGTTGTCGAAAGCCATTCTGGCGATCACACCCCGGTGGTCCGGATTGGTCTGCGCTATGGTTTCATCATGTTTATCATGTCCGAGGTTATGTTCTTTGCGGCATGGTTCTGGTCGTTCTTTAAGCACGCGATGTACCCGATGAACCCTGATGGCACGTCGCCACTGGTTGATGGCGTTTGGCCGCCTGTCGGGATCGAGACATTTGATCCGTGGCACTTGCCGTTGATCAACACGCTGATCCTGCTGTGTTCTGGTATGGCCGCGACTTGGGCGCACCACGCGTTGGTCCATGAAAATAACCGCCAAGATATGAAGTGGGGCTTGATCCTTGCTGTCGCATTGGGCGCGCTGTTCACCGTGTTTCAGGTGTATGAGTATTCTCACGCAGCGTTTGGTTTCTCGGGAAACATTTACGGCGCCAACTTCTTTATGGCGACGGGTTTCCACGGGTTCCATGTGTTGATCGGCACGATCTTCTTGCTGGTTTGCTTGCTGCGATTGAACCGTGGCCACTTTACCCCAGAAAAGCACGTCGGTTTTGAAGCCGCCGCTTGGTATTGGCACTTTGTTGATGTGGTTTGGCTGTTCTTGTTTGCAGCCGTGTACATCTGGGGCGGCTAACGGTGCAGATGGGTCAAGACCCATCCTACCCCCCAAAACATACTAAGGCGCACGTGGGTATCTGCGGGCGCCTTTGTCTATCACAGGACATGGATATCATTCGTGCGTAGATTTATTTTTCCTCTTTTGCTTGGCCTAAGTGGTGTCGCGGTTCTGCTGGCGCTGGGCTTTTGGCAATTGGAGCGCCTGACTTGGAAAGAGGCGGTTCTTGCGGATATTGATGCCCGCATTATGGCCGCGCCAATTGCGATTCCTGAGAACCCTGTTGAGGTCACCGATGAATATACTGCGGTGCGGATGTCGGGCACGCCGGATCGTGCCGAGCTGCATGTTCTGACATCTGGCACGGCGGCTGGCACTGGTTACCGCGTGATCCGTGCATTTGATCTGGCCGACGGCGATCGCATACTGATCGATCTTGGGTTGCTTGCGCTGGATGCCAAAGCCGAGGTTGCGACGCTTGGCCTGACGGATGTGGTTGGCAATTTAATCTGGCCGGACGACATGAATTCGTCAACGCCTGTTCCGGACCTACCTAAGAACATTTGGTTCGGTCGTGATTTGGCGGCGATGGCCGATGCATTGGACGCACAACCGCTGATGGTTGTTGCCGCCCAGATGACGCCAGCCGATCCGCGCACGACGTTGTTGCCTGTTAATACAACCAATATCAAAAACGACCATCTTGCTTATGCCGTGACGTGGTTTGGGCTGGCCCTTGTTTGGGCGGCGATGACATTCTTTCTGATTTTCCGCGTCTCAAAGACCAAGGACACCTAACCGATGCGTTATATTTCGACCCGTGGTGGCGCCCCTGCGCTGACATTTGAACAAGCCATGATGACAGGTCTTGCGACCGATGGTGGCCTGTATGTGCCCGAGACGGTGCCGACGCTGACCACCGATCAGATCGCCGCAATGGCGGGTCAATCGTACGAGCAGATCGCGTTCACCGTGATGCGTCCGTTCATTGGTGACACGTTCACTGACGATGAATTTCGTGCCATGATTGACCGTGCTTATGCGGGCTTTGGCCATGATGCCCGCGCCCCGCTGGTCCAGCTTGCCCCGAACCATTTTCTGTTGGAATTGTTCCACGGTCCCACGCTTGCATTCAAAGATTTTGCGATGCAGTTGATTGGTCAGATGTTCCAAGCGTCCCTGACCCGTTCAGGTGAGCGGATCACGATTGTTGGTGCCACGTCTGGTGACACCGGATCAGCCGCGATTGAGGCGTTCCGTGGTCTTGATAATGTCGATGTATTTATCCTGTTCCCGCATGGTCGTGTGTCCGAGGTGCAGCGCCGTCAGATGACGACGCCCAACGAGGCCAACGTGCATGCGCTCGCGATGGATGGCGACTTTGACGATTGTCAGGCGATGTTGAAGGATATGTTCAACGACACGCCGTTCCGCGACGGTGTCCGTCTTGCAGGGGTGAACAGCATCAATTGGGGCCGCGTTTTGGCGCAGGTTGTGTATTACTTTAGCAGTGCAGTGAGCCTTGGTGCGCCGCACCGCGAGATTAGTTTTACCGTTCCAACCGGCAATTTTGGCGATATTTTTGCGGGCTATATTGCCAAGCAGATGGGCCTTCCGATTGCTGATCTGGTGGTCGCTACGAACCAGAACGATATCCTGCACCGTACGCTGGAAACTGGCGCCTATACCAAAGAAGGCGTCACCCCGTCGATCAGCCCGTCGATGGATATTCAGGTGTCATCCAATTTTGAGCGCGCGTTGTTTTATGCCTATGGCGGCGATGGTGCTGCGGTTGCCGCCCAGATGGATGATTTGAAATCCGGTGGCTTTGAGATTTCCCAAGGTGCGTATCAGTATTTGCGGGATACGTTCATGTCGGGCCGTGCGTCGGAGGAAGAAACCTCTGCTGCGATCAAGACCTATTTGGCCAAGCATGGCGAATTGCTGTGCCCGCATTCGGCGGTAGGTGTGCATGTCGCCGAAGACCATTTGGGTGCGACCCCGATGATTACGTTGGCGACCGCCCATCCTGCCAAATTCCCCGATGCTGTGAATGCCGCGAGCGGTATAAAACCGCCGCTTCCGCCGCGCATGGCTGACCTATATGACCGCGATGAGCGCGTCACACGTGTGGCCAATGATTTTGACGCCATTGCCACGCTTATCAAAGAACGGATCGCCCTTTGACAATTCAAACGCACACCTTGTCCAACGGTTTTCAGATCGTCACCGAGCATATGCCTGGTTTGCAATCTGCCAGTGTCGGAATTTGGGTTGATGTTGGCGGCCGCCATGAACGGCTTGACCAAAACGGCATTGCCCATTTCCTAGAGCATATGGCGTTTAAGGGCACACCGACCCGCACTGCGTTGCAGATTGCAGAGGCGATTGAAGATGTGGGTGGATTTCTGAACGCCTATACCAGCCGCGAAAACACCGCATATTACGCCCGCGTACTGGAGGAAGATGTGCCGCTGGCGTTGGATGTCATTGGTGACATTTTGCTGGAGCCGTTGTTCGACCCTGCTGATGTCGACATCGAGCGTGGCGTGATCTTGCAAGAAATTGGCATGACCAACGACACCCCCGACGATATTGTGTTCGATTGGCTGCAAGAGGTGGCGTATCCCGATCAGGCGCTTGGGCGGTCAATTCTTGGGCCCAATGAGCGTGTGTCCTCGTTTCAGGCGGATGATTTGCGCGGCTTTGTGGCCGAGCATTATGGCCCAGGTCAGATGGTTTTGGCCGCTGCTGGCGCCGTTGATCACGATGCAATTTGCAAGCAGGCCGAGGCGATGTTTGGTGGCATGACCCCGATTGTCCGCCCTGCGACGTTGATTGAACCTGCCGTGTTTGGTGGTGGCGAGTTGCGCCGCAATAAGGACCTTGAGCAGGTGCATTTTGCGCTGGCGTTTGAGGGGCCTAATTATCTTGATCCGGCGATCTATACTGCTCAGATTTATGCATCCGTGATGGGCGGCGGCGTGTCGTCGCGTTTGTTCCAAGAGGTTCGCGAAAAGCGCGGTTTGTGTTATTCGATCTTTGCACAGGCTGGTGCTTATGAAGATACTGGTCTGACGACGATTTATGCAGGCACGAGTGCCGAAGAAATCGCCGAGCTGGCGAATGTCACGATGGACGAGATGAAGCGCGCCGCTGATGATATGTCGGAGGTCGAGGTTGCCCGTGCGCGTGCCCAGATGAAGGCCGGATTGCTGATGGGGCTTGAGAGTCCGTCGAACCGTGCGGAACGCCTTGCGCGGCTTTGGTCGATGTGGGGCCGTATTCCGCCGCTGCATGAGACCATCGCGAATGTCGATGCGGTGACGACTGCGGATGTGAAAGCGTTTGCCGAGCATATGGCGGGGCAGGCGGGGTCTGCGATGGCGCTTTATGGTCCTGCTGAGGCTGCACCAAGTTTGGATGACCTTAAGGCCCGTTTGGTGGCCTGATGCTGGGGATGCGCAAAAAAGTCCGACTGGAAACAGAGCGGATGACGTTGCGCCCTCCGGTGCATGGCGACTTTCGTGCGTGGGCTGCACTGCGCAGTGATAGCGAAGAATTTTTGACCGCCTGGGAGCCGAAGTGGGCTGGGGACCATCTGTCGCGCAAGGCGTTTACCAATCGCGTTTACTGGGCGCAGCGGTCGATTACCAATGGCAACGCGGTGCCGTTGTTTTTGGTACGCCGGTCCGATGACATGCTGCTGGGGGCAATCACGCTGGACAATATTCGCCGTGGTCCTGCGCAGGCTGGCACGACTGGATATTGGATCGGTCAGCCGTTCGCGCGCAATGGCTATATGAAAGAGGCGATCGAGGCGGTGGTGCATTACGCGTTTCGCACGCTGGACCTTAGCCGCGTTGAGGCGGGGTGTTTGCCCGAAAATGCGCCGTCTCGCCGCTTGCTGGAACAATGTAGTTTTAAGTACGAGGGCGTTGCCCAAAGCTATTTGCAGATCGACGGGCGGTGGCGCAACCATGTGCTGTACGCGAATTTACGCAGTGACCGCCGTGGTAAGACCGACGCCGGTTAATCCGGTTTCCATTTTGCTGAATTTTTCCACACATCGCCGTTGACACAGGGCGGGCGGATACATAAGTTCCGGTTGTTGTCACTCACGGATGGTGAGTGCTAACCCAAGATTAACACGAAACTGGAGACGTTCTTAAGATGGCATTTACACCACTTCACGACCGCGTTCTCGTCCGTCGCATCGAAGGCGACGACGTAACTAAGGGCGGTCTGATCATTCCAGACGCCGCAAAAGAAAAACCTGCTGAGGGCGAAATCGTCTCTTGTGGCGCTGGCGCACGCAAAGACAGCGGCGAGCTGATCCCGATGGATGTCAAAGCTGGCGACAAAGTTCTGTTCGGCAAATGGTCCGGCACAGAAGTTAAGATCGACGGCGAAGACCTGCTGATCATGAAAGAAAGCGATATTCTGGGTACCCTGTAAGGATCCCTGACTGACCTTTCGATCAATTATTCATTTATGAAGGAGCTAATCAATGGCTGCTAAAGACGTAAAATTCGGCACAGATGCCCGCAACCGTATGTTGAACGGTGTGAACATTCTGGCAGACGCCGTTAAAGTAACACTGGGCCCAAAAGGCCGTAACGTTGTTCTGGACAAATCGTTCGGCGCACCGCGCATCACCAAAGATGGTGTATCCGTGGCCAAAGAAATCGAACTGGAAGACAAGTTCGAGAACATGGGCGCACAGATGGTTAAGGAAGTTGCTTCCCGTACCAATGACGAAGCTGGCGACGGCACAACAACAGCTACAGTTCTGGCCCAAGCGATCGTTCGCGAAGGCATGAAGTCTGTTGCTGCTGGCATGAACCCAATGGACCTGAAGCGCGGTATCGACCTTGCGACAACTAAAGTTGTTGAAGCGATCATCGCAATGGCCCGTCCAGTATCCGACAGCGACGAAGTTGCGCAGGTTGGTACAATCTCTGCAAACGGCGAAGCGGATATCGGTCAGCAGATCGCAGACGCAATGCAGCGTGTTGGCAACGAAGGCGTCATCACTGTTGAAGAGAACAAAGGTCTGGAAACAGAAACCGATGTTGTTGAAGGCATGCAGTTCGACCGCGGCTACCTGTCCCCTTACTTTGTGACTAACACAGAGAAGATGACTGTCGAGCTGGAAGATGCTATCATCTTGTTGCACGAAAAGAAGCTTGGCTCTTTGCAGCCAATGGTTCCACTGCTGGAAGCTGTTATTCAGTCCGGTAAGCCGTTGTTGATCATTGCAGAAGATGTTGAAGGCGAAGCGCTTGCAACATTGGTTGTGAACAAACTGCGCGGCGGCCTGAAGATTGCTGCTGTTAAGGCACCTGGTTTTGGTGATCGTCGTAAATCCATGCTGCAGGACATCGCTGTTCTGACAGGTGGTCAGGTGATTTCCGAAGATCTTGGCATGAAGCTTGAGAACGTCACAATTGACATGCTTGGTTCCGCTAAGCGCGTTGCGATCACGAAAGATGAAACAACCATCATCGATGGTGCTGGCGACAAAGCTGAAATCGAAGCACGCGTCATGCAGATCCGTGGTCAGATTGAAGAAACAACATCCGATTACGACCGTGAAAAGCTGCAAGAACGCGTTGCCAAATTGGCTGGCGGTGTTGCTGTTATCCGCGTTGGTGGCATGTCCGAAGTGGAAGTCAAAGAGCGTAAAGACCGCGTTGACGATGCACTGAACGCGACACGCGCTGCGGTTCAAGAAGGTATCGTTGTTGGCGGTGGTGTTGCTTTGATCCAAGCTGCTAAGGTTCTTGACGGTCTTGAGGGCGCAAACCCTGATCAAAGCGTTGGTATTTCGATCATCCGTAAGGCGATTGAATCACCACTGCGTCAGATTGCTGAAAACTCTGGTGTTGACGGGTCTGTCGTTGCTGGCAAAATCCGTGAATCTGATGACAAGGCGTTTGGTTTCAACGCGCAGACTGAAGAATATGGCGACATGTTCAAATTTGGCGTTATTGATCCAGCTAAAGTTGTCCGTACTGCGCTGCAGGACGCTGCATCCGTTGCAGGCCTGTTGATCACAACCGAAGCTATGGTTGCTGATAAGCCTACCAAAGACGGTGGCGGCGGTGGCGGCATGCCTGACATGGGCGGCATGGGCGGCATGATGTAAGAACCGGCTTGGGCTTCGCCCAAACGGTTTTACAGGCGGCAGGTGAATTCGAAGAAATCACCGAGAACCGCACTGTCGATCAATAATGAAGGGCGGTCCTTAACTGGGCCGCCCTTTTTCGTATCCCCACTTGTCGTCCGAACCGCACAGCGTAGGATAGGTTTTAACCCATCATCCCTAAAGGATTTTACATGTTCAACATGCCCAGTTTTGCCCGTGACCTAAAACGCGGAGAAGAGCCTTTGGTGGACGATCTGATTGCAGCAGCATTTGGCAGCACGGACGAGGTTATGTTGGTTCACAAGCTGCGCAAGTCCGGTTTGATTGCGGGCGAACAGGTGATGCCAATGGGCGACCAGATTGTTGGCTATTACGCTCTGTCTTATATGATCAAACCAAAGGGCTGGCTTTGTCTTGCCCCTGTCGCGATTGCCCCTGATGTGCAGCGCCGCGGGTACGGCAAGCGCATGATGGGGATGTTGACCGAGTGGGCCCGTCTAACGGGAACACCAATTGTCGTGTTGGGCCCGCAAGAATTTTATGGCAAGACAGGGTTTTCACATGATGCGGCGGCGAAATTGCGTGGCCCTTATCCGCAAGAACACTTGGCCTTGGCTGGTGTCACGGGCGTCCCTGAACAAGCATTGGTTTATCCAACCGCCTTTGGCGGAGCGTGATGGGTTGAAACCCATGCTACGTCGGCGCACACATCACAAATGAAACTCTTTTTCCTTGTTGCTGTCACCATGACGGCCTTTGCGGCCAATTCGGTTTTGAACCGCGTGGGTGTGGCCACATTTGGCATGGACCCGTTTGTGTTTGCTGTCATTCGTGTGGCTGCGGGGGCTGCAATGCTGGCTGTTCTCGTGACCCTGCGCGGCCAATCCCCGTTTGTTGATCTGCCAAATCGCTGCCGCGGTGCGTTGGCACTAGCTGTCTATATGATAGGATTTTCATGGGCTTACCTGAGCCTTGGCGCTGGTTTGGGCGCGCTTATTTTGTTTGGCGTTTTGCAGATGATGATGTTCGGTTGGGCCGTCTTTAAGCGACAGTCGGTGCCCGCGATGCGTTGGGTCGGTGCCGCGTTTGCGTTGGTTGGTTTGGCCGTGTTGTTGTGGCCCAGCGGTCCGGCTGTGGTCCCGTTTGCAGGCACGCTTGCGATGATCGCGGCCACAGCGGGTTGGGCGGCCTATACGATTTTGGGGCAGGGTGTGCGCGATCCGCTTGCTGTATCTGCAGGCAATTTCATTTTGTGTTTACCGCTGGTCGCACTCAGCCTGTTGTTGGCGAGCGGCGGAGTCTTATCAGTCGGCGGCGTCGCTGCGGCGATTGTGGCGGGGGCAGTCACGTCTGGGATGGGCTACGCGTTGTGGTACCGCGTGTTGCCAGAATTGCCGACGACAGTCGCTGCTGTTGCCCAGCTCAGCGTGCCTGTGATCGCAGTGCTGGCCGGCGTTATCTTTTTGGCCGAGCCTGTGAGCGTTCGCTTGATCGCCGCCGGCGTATTGGTATTGGGCGGCATCGCCGTGTCTAACGTACGATGGGTTCCAGCGCGTCATAGCTGATTGCGTCTGTCTCATTCCATGCTACGGATGCGAGGCTGTCGGGTTTGATGTGCAAGGTATCCATCTGCGCCCGCGTCGCCCATTTGCGCTGTGTCACGATGCCTTCAGGGTCGACCCATGCGTCGCTGATTTCGCCGCCTGTAATAGAGCACCGAAAGTAGATATCGGTTTGGTGGAAACTGCCATTGGGGTCGTGAAATTCGTTGATCAGGCACACATCGCCCACGCTTACGGTGAGGCCGGTTTCTTCCATGACTTCGCGAGCCAGATTGTCGGGAAGACTGCTATGCGGTTCCGCCCCACCACCGGGTGCGCACCACAGGTCGGATCGGTCTTTCCACGCGTTCACCAGCAGCAGCCGGTTCTCAAACATGATGATGGCGCGGGTCGTGAGGCGAATGGGGCGTTTCATCCCGCTATGTGGCAGGGATTTGCCAAAAGACGCAAGGTCAGTTCTCGTATCCCTTTAATAACGATCTGCCGATGTTATCTGTTGAGAATGAAGATGATTTTATCGGCTATCGCCCTGATCCTGTCCCCGCTGACGGCCATTGCCCAAGAGCAATGCATCGTGATGTTACACGGCCTTGCCCGCACGGAAACTTCGTTTGCCCCGATGGCATTGGTTTTGGAAAGCAACGGTTACACTGTGGTGAACAGCGGCTATCCATCGACAGAGGAAACGACCCAGCAGTTGGTTGATAAAAACCTGCCTGCAGATGTTGCCGCGTGCGGTGATGCTACTGTGAATTTCGTCACCCATTCGATGGGTGGCATATTGGTGCGCGCGTGGCTGAACAACAATCGCCCCGAAAATATGGGCCGCGTGGTAATGTTGGGCCCACCAAATAGCGGGTCTGAACTGGTTGATATTTTTGGTGATTTTGAGCCGTTTCAGTGGGTGAATGGCCCAGCTGGATTGCAGCTAGGAACCGAGGATAGCAGCCTGCCTAATTCGCTTGGATTGGCCGAAGTCGAGGTAGGCATCATCGCCGGAAATCGCAGTTTGAACCCTGTCTATTCCGCGCTGATTGATGGTCCTGATGATGGCAAGGTGTCGGTTGAAAGCACCCATTTGCTTGGTGAGGTTGATCATCTTGTCATGCCGGTCACGCACACATTTATGATGAATAACCCTGTGGTGATGGCCCAAGTCATGGCGTTTTTGGAGCTTGGTCGCTTTGACCGCGGGCTGAGCCTTAGCGATGTGATTTTTGGATCCAATTGAGCCTTATTTGCTGGGTTTGACGTGGTTCACGTGGCCCATTTTGCGCCCCGTTTTAACGTCTGCCTTGCCGTAAAGGTGCAGGGCTGCTGTGGTCTTTGCCAGTTCAGGCAGACGATCCATGTCATCCCCGATCAGGTTTTCCATGACAACATCGCTGTGCCGCGATCCGTCGCCTAATGGCCAGCCTGCAACTGCCCTGATGTGCTGTTCGAACTGATCGATGGTGCAGCCGTTTTGCGTCCAATGCCCAGAGTTGTGAACCCGTGGTGCGATCTCGTTCACGATAAGCCCTTGTGGTGTAACGAATAATTCGACCCCCATGACCCCAACGTAGTCGAGTTCGTTCAAGATGCGTGCCGCGATTAATACCGCGTCGGTCCGTTGGGATGGCGTCAGTTTTGCCGGCACTGTGGTCGTGCGCAAGATGCCGTCGACGTGTACGTTTTCACCCGGATCGAAACAGGCGACGGCGCCGTCTGCGCTGCGTGCCCCGATGATTGATACTTCATGGCTGAAGTTCACGAAGCCTTCGAGGATCGCGGGCGCGCCCGCCATGTCCGCCAATGCTTGGGCTGCGTCATCGGGCGACTTGATCCGTGCTTGACCCTTGCCGTCATAACCCATGGTGCGGGTTTTCATGATAGCGGGCGTGCCGATTTGCGAGATGGCTGCGTGGAGATCAGCCGCGTTGTCGACCGTTGCGAAGGGCGCTGTTTGCAGGCCGAGTGATTGCAAGAAATTCTTTTCGACCAATCGATCTTGGGATGTCGCGAGCGCCTGCCTGCCGGGGTTGATCGGACGCAGTGTTTCGAGCAGATCAAGCGCGGATGTTGGGATGTTTTCGAATTCATATGTGATAACGTCGACGGACTGTGCGAATGCAGTCAGCGCTGCGCGGTCATCGTAGGATGCGGTTGTCACCGCATCTGCTACATGGGCTGCAGGCGGGTTGGCTCCTGGTTCAAAGATGTGGGTTTTAAGCCCCAGACGGCTAGCTGCCACCGATAACATCCGCCCAAGTTGACCGCCGCCCAAGATCCCAATTGTTGTCACGTTAGTCATCGGTTGGTTCATCCGGAATTGAGGCCGACAGATCGGCGCGCCATTGGTCAAGTCGTGCGGCTAAATTACTGTCTTGTAGCGCGAGGATACCAGCGGCCATCAGCCCTGCGTTGGCAGCCCCAGCTGCCCCGATTGCCATTGTCGCAACAGGAAAGCCACGCGGCATTTGCAGAATCGAATAGAGGCTATCGACCCCTGACAATGCCTTGGTTTGCACGGGCACACCGACGACGGGCACACGGGTTTTGGATGCCATCATGCCGGGCAGGTGTGCTGCACCGCCTGCGCCTGCGATAATGACTTGCAGCCCACGATCCGCTGCGGTTTTGCCGTAGTCCCAAAGTCTGTCGGGTGTCCGATGCGCCGAGACAATCTTTTTCTCGTAGGGAATGCCAAGCGCGTCGAGCATATCTGCCGCTTCGCGCATGGTGGGCCAATCGGATTGGCTGCCCATAATGATGCCGACCAAAGGTTGGGTCATGGTGATCCCCTGCTAGTTAAGAAAGCGGCACTATACCCGCGCGAACAGGCCGCGCAATACTGTTCACGCAATGATATCAGGGGTGACTTTGTCTTCCAACGCATAGATCTTGTCTTTCAGCGCAAGCTTTTGCTTTTTAAGTCGTTTAATGGATAAAACATCGGCTGCATGCCGGTCTTGCAGGGCGCTGATTGCATCGTCGAGGTCACGGTGTTGTTGGCGCAGTACCGCAAGCTCAATGCGCAGCACGTCAATCTGTTCCATATTGGCTGAACTGTTCATGAAATTGGGGCCTTCGTCACCGCTGTAAGCCTTGCTGATACGCGCATTGCGGTGATTCCTCCTAATGGTTCCTCTTGCAGGCGGGCGGTTTGGTCCCCATATTTCTGGTATGGGTCGCCGCAACGGGGCCCAAACAGATATGTCGCTTGGATTTAAGGACACATGTGATGACAAAATTGGCTTTGGGAACCCATCCGTTCCTATTGGGGTTTGAACAGCTTGAACGGCTGGTCGAACGCACGGCAAAAACCGGCAACGACGGCTACCCCCCGTATAATATTGAACAGGCGTCAGAGAATTCTTATCGCATCACGCTGGCCGTGGCTGGATTTGCGATGGCTGATCTGTCGATTACGGTCGAGGACAATGCGCTGGTGATCCGTGGCCGTCAGGTCGATGATGCCGAGGGCCGCGTGTTCTTGCATCGCGGCATTGCTGCGCGTCAGTTCCAGCGATCATTCGTTTTGGCTGACGGTGTTGATGTCGGCGAGGCGATTATGGAAAACGGCTTGCTGCACGTAGATCTTAACAGGTCCGTCCCAGAGCGCGTCGTTCAAACAGTCATTATTCGGAAAGGATAATCTGATGAATACGAAATTTGATCTTGCTGCGATGGCCGCAAAGACGGTGTACGTCAAACCGATTGAGGTGGCTGATTTGTCAGATGAGCTGCGCGAACAGGCAGGTGATTTGGAGCAGTTGTTTGCCGTGCATAATGCCAAGGGCGAGCAGCTGGCGCTGGTAGCGACCAATGAAATGGCGGTTCATTTGGCGTTGGAAAATGACATGCAGCCAGTCGCGCTGCATTAAGCGTTAACGGAGCGCGTAGGATGGGTTTTAACCCATCCAAACAAAAGCGCCGGCTGCAGTGATGCAGCGGGCGCTTTGACGTTTCGTATCAAGCTTAGGCTTTGATTAGGCCCATTGATTCCAGTTTCAAGATGATCTGATGTGCGCAATTGTCGACTTCGACGTTCTCGGTTTCCATGCTCATCTCTGGGTTTGTAGGGACGTCATAGGGATCGGAGATTCCTGTGAACTCTTTGATCTTGCCTGCGCGCGCGAGCTTATACAGGCCTTTGCGGTCCCGACGTTCACATTCCTCGATGGACGTGGCGACGTGGATTTCGATGAATGCACCGAAGCCTTCGATGTCTTCACGTACAGCCCGACGTGTCGTTGCATATGGCGCGATTGGCGCACAGATCGCGATGCCGCCGTTTTTGGTGATCTCGGATGCTACATAACCGATCCGGCGGATGTTCAGGTCGCGGTGTTCTTTGCTAAAGCCCAGCTCGGATGACAGATTTTTACGCACGATGTCGCCATCAAGCAGTGTCACCGGACGGCCACCCATTTCCATCAGTTTGACCATCAACGCGTTTGCGATGGTGGATTTGCCTGAGCCAGAGAAGCCAGTCAGGAACACGGTGAACCCTTGTTTGTCGCGCGCTGGCTTAGTCTTACGCAGCTCGGCCACAACTTGTGGGAACGAGAACCATTCAGGGATTTCCAGACCTTCGACCAAGCGACGACGCAGCTCAGTACCAGAGATGTTCAAGATCGTGACGTCTTCCTTGTCTTTGATCTCGTCCATTGCCTCGTATTGCGCACGCTCGGACACCCAAACCATGTGTTTGAAATCGACCATGATGATGCCCATTTCTTCTTGATGCTCGCGGAACAGGTCCTGTGCATCGTACGGCCCGTAGAAGTCTTCGCCTTGGGAGTTGTTGCCGGGGCCCGCGTGGTCACGGCCAACGATGAAGTGGGTGCAGCCGTGGTTTTTACGGATTAGGCCGTGCCAAACGGCTTCACGTGGACCAGCCATACGCATCGCGAGGTTCAGCAGGGACATCGCGGTGGTGGATGAAGGATACTGATCCAAAACGGCTTCGTAGCAACGCACGCGGGTGAAGTGATCGACGTCGCCCGGCTTTGTTAGACCAACAACTGGGTGGATCAGCAGATTTGCTTGGGCTTCTTTGGCCGCACGGAACGTTAGTTCCTGATGTGCGCGGTGCAGTGGGTTGCGTGTTTGGAACGCAACAACTTTGCGCCAGCCCATTTTGCGAAAATAAGCCCGCAATTCGTTTGGCGTGTCGCGACGTGCGCGGAAATCATAGTGCACTGGCTGCTGGATACCTGTGACTGGGCCGCCAAGGTAGACGTCGCCTGCTGTGTTGTGCAGGTAGTTGACTGCTGGATGTGCAGAATCGTCAGCGCCAAAAACCTTTTCGGCTTCATGCGCTTTGTTTGGCGTCCATTTGTCGGTTACGGTCATGGTGCCCAAGATCACGCCTTCTTGGTCGCGCAGTGCGATATCTTGGCCGATCTCAACTGTGTCTGCATAATCTGCTTTCACGTCGAGCGTGATCGGCATTGGCCACAATGTGCCGTCAGCAAGGCGCATGTTGTCGACGACGCCGTTATAATCGGCCTCGGACAAGAAGCCCTTAAGCGGGTTAAACCCACCGTTCATCAACAATTCCAAATCGCAGATTTGACGTGGTGTCAGGTCGTGGCTTGTCAGGTCGGCCGCTTCGAGCTTCATCTTTTGCGAGCTGTCATAAGAGACGTAAAGCTCTGGAACGGGGGCGAGGTTATTCTGCATGAGCTTGGTCCTATGCTTAAATGGGGAAAGCCCAGATGTGGTGCCGGTCAGTTCGGCGTGAAGTGCATCGTATTCTGTGAATTTGCGTTTCAAAAACGCGTCTGTCAGGCGGTTCTTTTCAGAGCCACCGCGCAGCGTAATGACGTAGGCAAAGCGTTTGCGCTTGTCTGTGTCGTCGCGGTCTGTGATTTTGATAAGTCCTGCGTCTGCTGCGACCCGCAATTGCGCGTTTAGCCGCCCAAGCGAAATACCCAACGCCGTTGCCGTCGCCCGCTGCGATGCCTGAGGCGCAATGTCGAGCTGACGCAAAAGACGGAAGAGGTGATCTTCGTCTTCGACAGAGCGATTTTGCGCAAGGATTGACATTGAGGCGACTCGTTAATTGTTCACGAGTGAACCTATGTCGCAAAAAGTTTGTTCAACCTAGAACAAACCTTCCGATCGGCGAATTACACGCAAGTGTTTGCGTGTTGTTGTCAGAATGCAACGCCCGTCTCATGCTGCATTGCGCAACATATCAGTCTTGTTCGGCAAGGAATTTTTCTGCGTCCAGTGCTGCCATGCAACCCATGCCTGCCGATGTGACCGCTTGCCGGTAAATGTGGTCCGTCAGATCGCCTGCTGCGAACACGCCAGGAATGGCAGTGCGCGTTGACCCTGCTTCAACGTTCACATAGCCACCGCTGTGCAATTCAAGCTGATCTTTGACCAATTCGGATGCTGGCGCGTGGCCGATCGCAATGAACACGCCTTTGACCGGAAGATCAGTGATTTCGTCAGTTTTTGTGTGTTTGACTTTGATTCCTTCAACCCCTAGCGGGCTGTCGGTGCCGTAGACTTCTTCTAATTCGTGGAACCACAGGGTTTCGATCTTGGGGTTCTTGAGCAGTCGATGTTCAAGGATCTTTTCGCAGCGCAATTCGTCGCGGCGGTGGATCAGCGTGACTTTGGACGCGAAGTTGGTCAGGAACAGTGCTTCTTCAACAGCGGTGTTTCCGCCGCCGATGACCGCGATTTCCATGCCACGGTAAAAGAACCCGTCGCAGGTCGCACAGGCCGATACGCCGAAGCCTTTGAATTTCTCTTCTGTTGGCAGCCCAAGCCATTTTGCCCGCGCACCTGTGCACATGATCACAGCGTCTGCTGTGTAGACGGTGCCGCTGTCGGACTGCGCTGTGAATGGCCGCTTGGATAGGTCGAGCGATGTGATGATGTCGCCGACAATGTCGCAGCCCATGGCGCGTGCGTGTGCTTCCATCCGGATCATCAGGTCGGGACCTTGGACTTCGGTGTCGCCGGGCCAGTTTTCGACTTCGGTGGTCGTGGTCAACTGCCCGCCCGGTTCAATGCCTTGCACAAGCAGGGGTTCCAGCATGGCGCGTGCAGCATAGACGCCTGCGGAGTAACCTGCGGGGCCGGAGCCGATGATCAGAACTTTGGTGTGGCGAGTGACAGACATGACGGCGCGTTCCTTTGATGGTGTTTGCACCGATATAGCCGTGGCGCGGGTGTGTTGGAACCCCGCTTGACTGCGCTGTGATCTTTGTTCTCGTATCATTTTGTTGCGCAAGTGTGAAACATTATTGCGCATAGGCTTCGTCGGGCGTAGTCTTTGCAAAACCAACGAGGGGATGCTGACATGCCGGGCGCAAAGCTTGATGAGATTGATCGTATGATTCTGGCTGAGTTGCAGGCAGATGGCCGTATGACCAACGTAGAGCTGGCGCGTCGGGTTGGAATTTCTGCGCCACCTTGTTTGCGCCGCGTGCGTACACTCGAAGAGCAGGGCTACATCCGCGGTTATCACGCCGAAGTGGATGCCCGCGAGCTAGGTTTCGAAGTACAGGTGTTTGCGATGGTTGGGCTGGTCAGTCAGGCCGAGGTTGATCTAACTGCGTTTGAAGCCAAGTGTTTGCAATGGCCGCTGGTGCGCGAATGCCATATGTTGAACGGTGAGGTCGATTTTGTTCTGAAGTGCGTCGCTCCAGACTTGCGCACGTTCCAGCGGTTCCTGACCGAAGATCTGACGAGCGCCGACAATGTCGCAAGCGTCAAGACGTCACTGGTTATCCGCGGTGCAAAAGATGAACCGGGTGTGCCGTTTGACGTGCTTGAGGCCCGTTTGGCGCAGAACGCTTAGGCTGCCATTACCAAATCAATATCAGCCTTGTTCAGGCGTGGTGCGGTCAGCGGTCCAAAGTCTGTCAAATTGCGCATATGTGGAAACATGGCCATAAGGTGTGGCAGCAAATCTGGCCCAAGCCCAATAGCGTGCGCCGGACCAGGATGGAGCGTTTCCACGTCGATCCCGTTGACGTTGACGCAGGCGTGTTCTGCAAACCCAAGCTGGTAGCAATGCACGGGTGCGATGGGTCGCAGTTCGATCAATTGATCGCCATCGATAAAGTCGCGCACGGGGATCAGTGCAGCGTCGGCACCGGTTAGAATGCGTGTCGCAGGTGATCGGTGCAGCATCCGCGCTGCTGGCCCAAGTACCAGATCAGGGGCAGGGCGCCCAAAACCAAGTGCATCAGCCGTGATCCGCGTCATCGTCCCGATTTCAGGCCGTGGGTTCCGTGCGCCGGGCACGATGGACATGGTCCCGTGCCAAAGCAGCGTCTGATAGCCGTGATCAGTCAGCACATTGTCACCGGGTAACAGATCTTCAACGGCCATCATGCCAGATTGCGTCCGCAAGATAGCGCCACGTCCGAAGGCGGCAAATGCGTCTTCAAACACGGGCATAGCTGGTGCGATTTTGGAGAAGTCTTCTATGGTTTTGGAGGGTGTCAGGTGGGCAACTTCATACCTGCGCATTAGGTGCTTTGCGCGGAGAGGTTGCCCACTTGGACTAGCAGTGCCCCGACCCATATGGGTCGGAGACGTATAGGGTGCCACCGCGAGGCCTGCGGTGGTGTTTGGGGTCTTATTCATGCGTCGCACCAACTTGGTTTGTCACATCATCTGTCGGCCCCACCGACAACATCTGAGGAGATGATTGCTGTTGAGACTGAATGTGACCCAAAGGTGCCCGCACTGTCAAAGAAATTTGATTTTGAGCCGGTTTGGCGCATCAATCGGATGCAGATGCCCAAGATTGTTCACACTACGCGGTTTAATCCGCCACATTTGCCATGGTCTTTGTGCGAATCACGGTCTTA
>ENA-OSJC01001511-OSJC01001511.1-marine-metagenome-genome-assembly--contig:-NODE-1511-length-19043-cov-3.565749_pt1 | contig 19043 bp, 19 predicted proteins | sample MGYA00237885_ERZ534234 | MGnify/ENA primary metagenome ERZ534234 (study PRJEB26413, sample SAMN06343907) | marine metagenome | isolation source: coastal waters | place: Atlantic Ocean: West Antarctic... | reverse complement strand
AACAACAAGTTGTCAAGGCAATAAACAATCTAAGTAAAGATATAACTAACATTTTAATTGCACATCGTTTGAGTAACGTTAAGAAATGTGATAAGATTTATCTAATTGAAAAAGGTAAGTTAAAAAATAAAGGGACATTTGAAGAGTTAATTAAAATTGATGCTAATTTTCGGGCTTCAGTCACCTCTACTTAAAAAATGATAAAAAACTCTTCTATACTAATTACTGGTGGAACAGGATCGTTTGGCCATACTTTTGTGCCACTTACACTTAAAAAATACAATCCTAAACGCTTAGTTATTTTATCACGTGATGAAATGAAACAATGGGATATGGCAAAACTATATAAGGATGATTCAAGGGTACGTTTTTTTATTGGTGATGTGCGTGACAGAAATAGACTTCATCGTGCCTTACATGGTGTAGATTTTGTTGTCCACGCGGCAGCAACTAAAATTGTCCCTACTGCAGAATATAATCCTTTTGAGTGTATTAAAACAAATGTTGATGGTGCAATGAATCTAATTGACGCCTGTATTGATCAAGGTGTTAAACGAGTGGTAGCTCTTTCAACTGATAAAGCTAGCAGTCCGATTAACCTTTATGGAGCAACAAAGTTAGCTTCCGACAAGTTGTTTGTTGCAAGTAATTCATCTTATGCTGGTGATGATCAAACTCGCTTTTCTGTTGTGAGATATGGTAACGTTATGGGCTCCAGAGGTTCTGTAATACCATTTTTTTTGTCATTAAAAGATCAGGAAGAACTACCCATTACTGATGAACGAATGACACGTTTCATGATTTCACTTGATCAAGCTGTTAAATTTGTATGGCATGCTTTTGAGGATATGGTGGGAGGTGAAGTTTATGTTAAAAAAATTCCATCTATGAAAGTAACAGATATTGCTAAGGTGATTGCACCTAAAGCTAGGCTTAAAATTATAGGTATTCGTCCTGGAGAAAAATTACATGAACAAATGATTAGCAGTGATGATAGTTATTCAACATATAAATATTCTAACTACTATAAAATTTTACCACAGATTTATGAATGGGGAAAAGATAATTTACGTATTAAAGATGGAAAAAAAGTCTCTGAAAATTTTGATTATAGTAGTGATAATAATCAAGAATGGATGACAAAAATTGATTTTCAAAAATGGATTGAGTCGAATCTAAAATTTATTGGTAAAATTTAAATTATGATACCTTATGGTAGGCAAGAAATAACTGAAGCAGATATTGCTGAAGTTGAAAAAATTTTACGATCAGATTTTTTAACACAAGGCCCAACTGTTCCAAAGTTTGAAAAATCAGTAGCTAATTATTGTGGAGTCTCTCATGCGGTTGCAGTAAATAGCGCAACGAGCGCACTCCATCTTGCCTGCCTTACACTTGATTTAGGCCCAGGGGACTGGCTGTGGACCTCACCTAATACTTTTGTAGCTTCTGCAAATTGTGGTCGTTATTGTGGTGCAAATGTGGACTTTGTTGATATTGATACAAAAACTTACAATATGAGTGTTGAAGCATTATCAGAAAAATTAAGACAAGCAGAAAAGTTTGGTAAATTACCAAAAGTAGTAATACCAGTGCATTTTGCAGGTCAACCCAGTGATATGCCTAAAATTCATACCTTATCAAAAAAATATGGCTTTAAGATTATAGAAGATGCATCACATGCAATTGGCGCATCCTATAAAAAAGATAAAGTTGGATCATGTACTTATAGCGACATTACAGTCTTTAGTTTTCATCCGGTCAAAATTATCACAACTGCTGAAGGGGGTATGGCATTAACAAATGATAAAAATATTGCAGATAAACTTTTTAGATTACGAACTCATGGAATTACAAATGATAAGATGAAAATGAAGCAACAGCCTAAGGATGAAATCTGGAATTATCAGCAAATTGATCTTGGCTTTAATTATAGAATGAACGATATTCAAGCAGCATTGGGCCTCAGTCAAATAAAGCGATTAGATAAATTTATTAAGTATCGTCATAAAATAGCTAAATATTACAATACTAAACTTAAAGATTTGCCACTGACATTACCTTGGCAGTCTCCTTCAATTTACTCCAGCTATCATCTTTATCCAATTCTTATCAATGTTAGTTCAACCACCAAAACTCAAAAACAAGTTTACAATGAACTAAGAAAAAATGGTATTGCAGTAAACTTGCATTATATACCAGTTCACCGACATCCGTATTATGAGAATTTAGGTTTTAAAAAAAATGATTTTCCTAAAGCAGAAAAATTTCATCAAGAAGTTATTAGCATTCCGATGTATGCCATACTAAAAGATGCCCACCAAAAATATGTTGTGGAGACTTTAAAAAAAGTAATAACAAAATGAACCTTTGTGTGATACCTGCGAGAGGTGGGAGTAAACGAATTCATAAGAAGAATATAAAAACTTTTTGTGGAAAACCAATTATTGCTTGGTCTATCAATCAAGCTATTGCCAGTAAATGCTTTGATAAAATTATTGTTAGTACAGATGATCCTGAAATAGCCGAAATGTCAAAAAGTTATGGAGCTGATGTGCCATTTTTGCGTTCAAAAAAACTTTCAGATGATTACACCGGAACAGTTCCTGTAATTTCACATGCTGTAAAATGGCAAATTGAAAATGGTCAAAAACCACTTTATGTTTGCTGTATTTATGCAACTGCTCCTTTTATTAAATCAAATGATTTAAAATATGGTTTAAAAATTTTGAAAAATTTAAGTCCTAAATATACTTTTTCAGCAACCAATTATACTTATCCAATTCAAAGATCGTTCAGGATAAAAAAAAATAAAACAATAGAGATGATCTATCCAGAACATTATAATTCTAGAACTCAAGATTTAGAGGAAACCTTCCATGATGCTGGTCAATTTTATTGGGGGACAGCAGATGCTTGGTTAAAAAATAAACCGATAATAAGTAAAAATGCTATACCTGTATTGATAAGCCCTGATCGTGTACATGATATTGACACACTCAAAGACTGGCAAATTGCCGAAGCAAAGTTTAAATCAATTAATAAAAAAAAATTGTAATTCTTCTTATAAATTCATATCTTAATAAATTAACAGTTGTCATAAAATTGTAGCGTGGTGCCGGCTAATGAAATCAGAGCTTAATGTTAGTTGATATTATATATTCTTTGTAAGTTGCTTTGCTAAATTATTTAGCTTTTTATCCTCTTTGTAAATCTCTGCTAAAACTTTGGCAGCTTCATTTGGAGCATGGCTAAAGGCTATTCTTAAAATATCCATCCAGTTTTTATTATTTTTTTTTCTTACATTTTCGATCTTGTTTATGACTGATAAATGATTGGATTTTTTTTTCATTTTTATTTATGATTAATTTATAGTATATAGGATAAAAAAATAAAAAGATCAAATGAAGACTTATTAATCTAATTACTAGTTCTCAAAACTTAATTTTTTTAAAAAACATGTATGAACAATATTAATCAAATTAAATACTGCAAAAAATGTATTATTCCTGAGACGCGCCCTCATACTGAGATAGGTGAAGATGGTATTTGCTCTGGATGCAAGTATTTTGATCAAAGAAAAAATATTGATTGGGATAAAAGAAAATCTGAACTTGTAAAAGTTTTTAATAAATATAAAAATAAAAGTAGCAATAATTATGACTGCATAATACCATCAAGTGGAGGTAAGGATAGTACCTATCAAGCCCTTAAAGTTTTAGAATTTGGTTTAAGACCTCTGCTTATTACGGTTACAACTGACATGCTCACACCAATTGGAAGAAAAAATATCGACAACTTAAAGAATAAAGGAGTTGATTACCTAGAATTTAGTCCTAATTCAGTTCTAAGAAAAAAAATAAATAAATTAGCACTAGATACTGTTGGAGATATAACTTGGACCGAAGAGGTTGCTGTGTCTTGTACTGTAACGAGATTTTCTATTAAAATGGGTATTCCACTAATAATTTGGGGTGAAAACCCAGAAAACGAAAATGGAGGCCCTAAAGAAAATTCAGATTTTTTTGATGATATTATCCAAAAACATGACGACGAATGGTTTGAAACATTTAGAACTAATGGTCTAAAAAGTTCAGATATTTTGGATTTTTGGAAAAAAGAAGGCGTTAAAGATATTGATTTACAGCCATACACTTTCCCGGATAAAAATGAAATTCAAAAAAATGGAACTGTAGGCATTTTTTTAGGACACTACTTACCTTGGGATGGTCATAAAAATGCTGAATTTTCAATCAAAAATGGACTTACTACTTACGATAAATGGGTTGAAGGAAGCATAGTTAGTTATGAAAATTTAGACAACTATCAAATGAGAATTCATGATTATTTTAAATTTTTAAAATATGGTTATGATAGAGTGTCAGATTGGAGTTCATTAGCCATTAGAAGAGGAAGAATGAGCAGAAAAGAAGCTGTTGAACTTTCACGAACTGTGGGTGGAAAATATCCCGACACATACCTAGGGAAAGGTTTGGAAGAAATTCTTGATTATGCGGGGTTAACAAAAAAAGAGTTTGACAATATTTGTGATAAATTTACAAATAAAAAAATTTTTAAAAAAAATTTAGATGGTACACTTCAGAATGATAACAAGGGAAATTTAATTAAAAACAATTACGACAATATTGAATAATAAAAAAATTGTAATAATAGACTCCAATATTGGAAATGTAGGCTCAGTTAAAAGAGCAGTAAATCATTTTGGATATCAAGCTATAATATCTAATAAACATGAGGATATTAATAGTGCTAGTCACTTAATATTACCCGGCGTAGGGTCTTTTGATGAGGGTATGAAAAAAATTCATGACAATCAAATAGCGGATGTATTAATAGAAGCCACAACAATAAAAAAAACTCCTGTGTTAGGAATTTGCTTGGGTATGCATTTACTTGCAACCAAGGGATATGAAAATAATAAAGAAACAAATGGATTAAATATTATTCCTGGATTAGTAAAAAAGTTAAAAAAAAATTCTGAGTTCAAGCTACCCCACATTGGATGGAATCAAATTATAATTAAAGAAAAAAATAAAATTTTCAAGAATATTTTAGATAATACTGACTTTTATTTTGTTCATTCTTATGAATTCATATGTGAAGATGAGTTGAATATTATAGGAATTTCAAATTATTGTAGTGAATTTACTTCGATAATTAATCAGAATAATGTTTATGGAGTTCAGTTTCATCCCGAAAAAAGTTTAGATCATGGATTACAGATTATAAAAAATTTTTTAGAGATTTAATATATAAAAATGCTTAGAAAAAGAATTATACCCACTCTGTTATTTAAAGATAATAAATTAGTTAAAGGGATAAATTTTAATAGCTGGAGAACTGTTGGGAGTATAATGCAATCAGTTAGAATATATAAATTGAGAAAAGTGGATGAGTTAATTTTATTAGATATTTCAGCAACAAACTTAGGTAAAAGAATTGATTTAGACTTAATCAACGAAGTAGCTAATGAGTGCTTTATGCCTTTAACTTTTGGTGGTGGAATAAAAACCATAGAAGACATTTCCTGTATCTTAAAATCAGGTGCAGATAAAGTTTGTATAAATACCGCATCAATAAATAACTTAAGATTTATCGAAGAGGCTTGTAAAATTTTTGGAAGTCAGGCAATTATTATTTCTGTTGACTATAAAAGAAAAGGTAAAATAATAGAAATATGGTCAAATTCTGGTCAAGTAAAATCAAACTTAGTTTTTGAAGATTATCTAAAGGAATTAGAAAGTATTGGTGTTGGGGAAATAATCTTAACATCTATCGACAAAGATGGAACTATGGATGGTTATGATATAGAAACAATTACAAAAGTTAACAAGCTTCTAAACATACCAATTATTGCATCAGGAGGAGCTGGAAATTTTGAAAATATGTTAGATTTAATAAAATCCACAAATGTATCAGCATTAGCAGCAGCAAGTATTTATCATTTTACAAAAAAAACTCCTTTAGATGTCAAAAAATACTTAAAAGAAAAAAAAATACCTGTTAGATTATAGTCATGAAAGTTTTAAAAAAAGATTTTATAAATAACAATAGTGGTCCTTTTATAATAGCAGAAGTTTCTGGAAACCATAGTGGTTCATTAAAAAAAATGCTTAAAATTGTTGAAGAGGTAGCAAAGACTGGCGCAAGTGCAATTAAACTTCAAACTTTAAAACCAGAAAACATAACCCTAGATTCCAACTCTAAAGAATTTATTATTACAGACAAAAAAAGTAAATGGCATAATCTGAAACTATATGATCTATATAAAAAATCTCAAACACCCTGGGAATGGCATAAAATTATTTTTGAAAAAGCAAAAAAATTAGGATTGTATGCATTTAGTACGCCCTTTGATTTAACTGCTGTAGATTTTTTAGAGCAACTTAAAGTGCCAATGTACAAAATTGCTTCTTTTGAAAATAACCATCTTCCATTAATAAGCCATGTTGCACAAACTAAAAAGCCTCTAATAATATCTACAGGTATGGCTTCGATTCAAGAAATATCTGAGATGGTCAAATGCGCAAGAAATAATGGTTGCAAAAATCTTACACTCTTAAAGTGTACTAGTTCATACCCAGCTCAAATTGAAGAAAGCAATATATTAACAATTCCAGATATGAAAAAAAAATTTAGTTGTAATATAGGACTATCAGATCATACTCCGGGTGTGGGAGCAGCTATTGCTGCTGTTGCTAATGGAGCTACCGTAATAGAGAAACACTTTACACTTAGCAAAAAAGACAAGGCTGTTGATAGTTTTTTTTCTTTAGAACCACAAGAATTCAAGCTTCTTGTTACTGAGTGTGAAAGGGCATTTAGAAGTTTGGGAAAAATTTTTTATGGCCCTACTGCAAATGAAAAAAGATCAATAATATTTAGAAGGTCTATATACATTACCAAAAATGTTAAAAAAAATGAAAGCATAACAGATCAAAACATTAAAATTGTTAGACCAGCTAAAGGTCTAGAACCAAAGTATTATTATAAATTAATATCAAAAAAATTTAAAAAAGATATCAAAAAAAATACTGCACTTAATTGGAATCATGTTAAGTAAATTTTAGTAATAATGAAAGTATTAGTTACTGGATCAACTGGATTTTTAGGTAGAGAAGTCTGTAAAATACTAAAATTAAAAAAAATGGATGTATATAAAATATCCTCAAAAAAAAATAAAGGACACATCAGCTGTAACCTTGAAAACCAAAAAAAAATAAAAAAAATTTTGGAAGAAATAAGGCCTGACATAATAATTAATATGGCAGCAATAATTGATTTTAAAAAAAAAAATATAGAGCAATTTAAACTTAATTATGAGTTACCAGGAATTTTTGCAGATTACAGTAAAAAATTTAAAAAATTTTTAATACATGTTTCGACAGTATATGTGCATGGTGAAAAAAAAAAATACTCAATCAAATCAAAATTTGATAATTCAACAGCTTATGGTCGCTCTAAATTAAAAGGTGACAACAAAATATTAAAATCAAATTGTAATTATGCGATAATTAGGTTTCCTGGAATTTTTGGTCAAGATGGTCCAAATCATCTTTACATAAACAAAATATTAAAAGAAGGTCTAAAAAAAAAGTCGATAGAATTGAATAATAGTGGAAATCAAAAAAGAAATTATATTTATTTAAAAGACGCTGCAAAGTTTATTTTTGATTGTATAAATAAAGAACTTAAAGGTATATTTTATGTATGTGGGGAAACTTTAAGCATTAGGGCAATGCTAAACAATATACAAAAAAAATATAATCTAAAAATAATTTTTATGAATGATAAAGAACAAAAAGATGACCAAATAGTTATTCCAAATTATAAAATAAATTATACGAAGTTTAAACTTGCAATAAAAAAGATATAAAATGAAAATATGTATTTTATCCGATATCCATGGAAATTACGACGCTATGAAAAAATGCATCCTAGAAGCAAAAAAAGAAGGCGTTAAGACAATTTTATGTCTTGGAGACTATGTTGGTTATTATTATGAACCAGAAAAATGTATTGATCTCCTTATAAAAGAAAAAGCAATTTGCATTAAAGGGAATCATGAGGATATATTTCTTGAATTACTAAAAAATAAAAAAAAACTACCCTTATTTATTACTAAATATGGTAATGGAATAAACTTAGCTATAAAAAAACTTAAAACCAAACATATTAATTTCATAAAAAAATTAAAAAATAATAAAGAAATAGTTATTGATAATTTAAAATTTTTACTATCGCATGGCTCACCATGGGATCCTAACCTTTATATTTATCCAAATAAATTTCAAAATTATATTGATACATTTAAAAAATATAAATGTGATTTTATTTTACTAGGACATACGCATATACAAATGAAAAAAAAAATAAAAAAAAATATTGTTTTAAACCCTGGTTCTGTGGGGCAACCAAGAGATGGTGATGATTTGGCAAAATGGGCAATTATTGATACAATAACAAAAAAAATAATTTTTAAAAAAACTAAATTTAATTCAACGAATTTAATTAAAAAAATAAACAAGTATGATCCCAACAACAAAAAATTAATAAAATATTTTTAAAATGAAATTTTTAATTACTGGAGCACATGGTGACATTGCCCAATCAATATTTAGAATATTGAGATCAAGTTATAAAAAGTCTATAATTCATGGTACTGATTTAGAAATATCTGGCCCTAGTGAATTTTTATTTAATAAAATATATAAAGTTAATTATCCTTCTAACAAAAATTATCTTAGACATATAAAAAAAATATCAAATAATTATCAAATAATCATACCAACTACTGAATCTGAAATTATTTTTTTTTCCAAAAATTTAAAGAAGTTCAAAAATAATTTTATTCTTATAAATACACCTGAAATAATTGATACTTTCTCTAATCAATTAAAAACTCACACTTTTTTAAAAAAGAAAAACTTTTCTGTTCCAAGTTTTTGTTTAAAACTAAGTGATATCAAAAAATTTTCTAACACTTTTTTTTTAAAAAAAAACTTTGGTCATGGAAATCAAGGATATAAAATAATTGATTCTCAAAAAGAATTTAAGAAACTTAATAAATTAAAAAAAGATGATTGGATTATACAAGAGTTTCTAGATGATAATTATAAAGAATATACATGCGCCGTCACACAATTGGGAGAGTTTAAAGATGTTATAATTTTAAACAGAAGATTGAATAAAGGATATACTTACTTTGTTGAAGAGGTTAATAACATAGCTCTTAAAAATACTTTGCTAGAACTAGCTAAAAAGATTAATTTAAATGGCTCCATAAATGTGCAACTTAAGATTAAAAAAAATAAGTATGCTATTTTTGAAATTAATCCTAGACTGTCTGGTACAGTTATGATGAGACATTTATTGGGTTTTAAAGATTGCGTGTGGTGGATAGATTACATTATTAATAATAAACTTCCTAAATATCGTTATAAAGTTAAAAGTAGAAGATTACTTAAGTTCTTTGATGAAAAATATGTATAGATTTTAAGCTATATTTAACTATATTTTGGTTATATGTGGTAATGACCTTTCCGTCGAAAACCCCTAGCGACTGACAATTCTCAACATATTTCTTAAATAAAGATTAATAAACAACATAAATAACTACTAATATATAAGTACATCATATAATAAAAGTTAATAAAATTAGTCAATCTTAATAATTCATATGAATAAAACAAACTTTGATTTAGCATTAAAAAAAGGGTCAAAAAAATTACATATTAAAAGACAAAAACAACTTAATAAGGCTTATGATTATCACAAATTTTTTCATGATAAAAATGGAAATATTGATTCAAAATATTTAGAATTAAGAAATTGTCCAATTTGTAATAAAAACAACTTTGTTTTTTTGTTTAAAAAAAATGGTGGCAATTATGTGCTGTGTAAAAATAAAAGTTGTCAATTAGTATATCTAAATCCTTGCTTTACAGATGAACACCTAGAAAGTTATTACAAAAATATGGGCATTGCGCAGTCTATTACTGTAAAAGATGAAAGTCTTTTTTATAGAAAAATATATTCTTATGGAATTACAAATATTAATAAATTTATAAAACCTAAAAAAGAAATAAACATTCTTGATTTAGGTTGTTCCACTGGCTTTTTTCTAGATATTGCAAAGGAAAAAGGGTGGAAAACATTTGGGATAGAATTAAATGAAAAAGAAATTGATATTGCAAAAAAAAATCATAATGTTAAAAATATCAATTTACATGAAGTTCAAGAAAAATTGAATTATAAATTTAATGTTATTACCATGTGGGATGTTATTGAACACATAAAGGATCCTCACTATCTTCTTAAAACAATAAAAAAAAGTCTAAAACCTGGTGGACTATTTTTTTTTCAAACACCGAATGTAAATTCTTTAGCTGCAAGAATTTTGCAGCAAAAGTGTAATGTTTTTGATGGAATTGAACATGTTAATCTTTTTAATGAAAATAATATTTACAATATTGCAAAAAAAAACAAGTTTAAGGTTCTTTTGGTCGAGTCTATAATCTCAGAAATTCCAATTATTTCAAATTATTTAAATTATGATCATCCGTATTTGGGAAGTTCTAAAGAAAAAAATTTTTTAGGAATATTTGATGATAAAATTTTACATAAAAAATATCTAGGTTATAAAATGCAAGTAGTTTTTAAATCAATCTAATATTGACTAACAAACATAATTAGATGCAATATTGGTTATTAAAATCAGAACCTGATGTTTGTTCAATTGATCAACAAAAAAAAAACTGGTGCTAAAGCTGCAATGGAAAAACTGGAATACTAGTAAGAAAATTTTTTCATTTTCTTAAAAAATAAATTTTTATGAATTTTTTTGAACTTTTAAGTCGATCAAAATTAGCACTATCTAAAGAAAATGAGATTGAGTTGAATTATTTCTTATCACAAAACAATATAGATGAGGTTCTTAGAGAAGATATAAAAACAAAACAAAAATTCAAAGGTATTTTTCTTCAAAGTTTGTTATTTTTTTATAGAATTTTAAATAATCTAAGCTTGTTTGAAAAAAAAATATCTACCAAGCCTGTCTATGCTGTTTTAGGAACTTATAACCAGTTTATTAGCCTTAAAAGTACACTCGAAGCTTTAAAAGAAAATGGTGATAAATTTTTACTATCAATTAATAAAAATGTATTTAATAAGAATTATTATCCTAAAGATTTTGAGCCAGTAAAATTTAACTTTAAAGTTGCTCTGTGTGGCCTTGTGTTATTTTTTTCACATCTATTGCCACTTTACTTAAAATTAAAAAGAAAGAATAAAGAATATGCAATTGATACGAAGTTTAATCTATTTTGTGAAGCCTATATACTCATACCTTTTTACATTGATATGCTTAAAAAGGTACAACCAAAAATTATTATTGTTTCGAACGACCACCATGTTATAAATCGATGTTTACGCCTTTCAGCAGAAATAATGGATGTTAAAACACTTTATTTACAACATGCAGCAGTAAACGAACTTTTTCCACCTTTAGAATTTAATTATGCACTTTTAGATGGTAATATTGCTCATCAATTTTATATTCAATCTTATAAAATTCAACAAAGAACCATCGATCGTGTAGAAAAAAATATTGGAAATTGCCAAGTAATTTTGACAGGCCAAAAAAAATTGGTTGTCAAAATAAATGAAGAAAAGAAGTTAAAAGGGCTTCATATTGGTATAGCAGTTAATCCTTTTGATGATTTTGATTATTTAAAAAAATTATTAGATCAACTTTCTCCCATGAAGGTAAAATGTGTTGTAAGAACTCATCAAGGTCAGAGTCAATTTTTTTTAAAACAACTTAGAATATATATAAGAGACAAAAATTGGATTAGTTGGTCAGATTCTCGAGAACATCTGATTTCAAATTATTTTATGCAGGTAAACTTACTTATTGCAAACAATTCTAGCATTCATCTAGAGGCTGCTCTAGCTGATTTGCCAACTTTTCATTATCAGATGTGTAGAGAAAGTTTTGAGGATGAGTATGGGTACATAAGAAATGGTATTTCAAAAATATTAGAAAAAAATTTCTCTTTTGAATTGTTAAAAAACTTTGTAAATAGTGAACATAAAGATTTACAACGAATAAAGTCTATCAAAAATTATAGCGAAACTTACGGTACAGCTTGGCAAAATCAAGAGGGTAAATTGTCTGCGCTAATTATTAATCGAATTTTAAATGATAAGCCATTGGATGATTTATTTCAGATAGAAAAATCTAAAATTTATAAATCTGTTAATTTTTTAAAATAGAATTAAAAATTTTTTTTAAAATAAATCTAAAAGTTTTGGATGTAATTTATGTTGCGTATGTTAAAAAATAAGTGTTTAATGTATAATTAGATGACCAAGGATTATTCATGAAATTTATTATTACGGGTGGTGCAGGTTTTATTGGATCAACAGTTATTAGAAATATAATCAATAATACAGATTATCAGATTTTAAATATTGATAAACTAACTTACGCTGGAAATTTAGACTCATTAAAAAGTATAAATGATAGTAGAAGATATTCATTTAAAAAAATTGATATTTGCTCATCAATAGATGTCAGAGAAGTATTTAATAAATATCAACCAGATAGTGTAATACATTTAGCCGCTGAAAGTCATGTTGATAGATCAATAGACTCTCCTGCAGAATTTATTAAAACTAATATTTTTGGCACATATACTTTGCTTGAGGAGTCAAAAAACTATTTATCCAAAATAGATAAAGTTAAAAAAAAAATTTTTAGATTTCTTCATGTTTCTACCGACGAGGTTTATGGTGATTTAAAAAAAAATGATAAATTATTCACTGAAAAAACTGCATATGCGCCAAGTTCTCCTTATGCTGCTTCTAAAGCAAGTTCTGATCATTTGGTGCGTGCATGGCAAAGAACTTACAACTTTCCTGCACTTATCACTAATTGTTCTAATAATTATGGACCTTATCAGTTTCCAGAAAAGCTTATTCCAGTTATTATTCTTAATGCTCTAGAGGGCAAAAGTATACCTGTCTATGGTGATGGAAAACAAATAAGAGATTGGTTATATGTTGAAGATCATGCGGAGGCACTATTAGAAACAGTTCTTAATGGTAAAATTGGGGAGACATATAATATTGGTGGACACAATGAAATACAAAACATTGATGTTGTAAAAACTATTTGTAGAATTTTAGAAAAAATAGTTCCTGTTAAACCTGAAGGGATTAAAAAATATGAACAACTAATTGAATATGTGCAAGATAGATCGGGACACGATGTTAGATACGCTATTGATGCATCTAAAATTTATAATGAATTAAATTGGAAACCAAAAGAGTCTTTTAAAACAGGAATAGAAAAAACTATTAAGTGGTATCTAAATAACATTGATTGGTGTAACAAAGTTAAAAATGGAAACTATCAAGGCGAGAGGTTAGGGGTTTTAAAAAAATGAAAGGAATTATTTTAGCAGGTGGTCTTGGAACTAGATTATATCCTATTACAAAAGCTGTATCTAAACAGCTATTGCCTATTTACGACAAGCCAATGATTTATTATCCTATTTCTGTTCTTATGTTAGCTGGAATTAAGGAAATATTAATAATATCAACTCCAAATGATATAGATAAATATCAGAACCTTTTAGGAAATGGAAGTTGGTTAGGAATTAAATTTCAATATAAAGTCCAACCATTTCCAGATGGACTAGCTCAAGCTTTTATTTTAGGTGAGGAATTTATAGATAAAGATAACGTATGTTTAGTTTTAGGAGACAACATTTTTTATGGAAGTGGTTTACCAGATATGTTGAGAAAAATATTTTCAAATGATCGTCAGGGAGCAGTTATATTTGGCAATCAAGTTAAGGATCCAGAAAGATATGGCATAGTCGAAGTTGATAATAAAAAAAATATAATAAGTATTGAGGAAAAACCTATAAAACCAAAATCAAATATTGCGGTAACGGGGCTTTATTTCTATGATAATACAGTAATTGAAAAAGCTAAAAATCTTAAACCATCTCATAGAGGGGAATTAGAAATTACATCTTTAAATGAGAAGTATCTTATGGAGGGGCAACTAGATCTTCAACATCTTGGTCGAGGTTTTGTTTGGCTTGACTCTGGCACATATGATAGCTTGCTAGAAGCTAGCATGTTTATAAAATCCATTGAACAATCTCATGGGTATAAAGTAGCCTGCTTAGAGGAGATTTCATATAAAAACGGCTGGATATCAAAGTTAGAATTAGTTAATCTTGCACAACATTTAAAAAATAGTGAATATGGCAAATATCTTTTAAAAATTTCAGAGGGGTTGATTTAAAGCTTATATGCAAATTATTTTTATAAAATCTATAGTTTGCATAGATCATCATAGCTGTTTTTTAGAAAAATTTAGAAGAGACATAAATTAAAAATTATGATTAATGCAGTAAGGAAAAATTCATCTCTTTTATTATTTTTGATTTTTATTTCTGCGATATTATATTCATGTGCTATTTTGAATAGGTGGATTGTCACTGACTTAGGCCTTGTGTCTTTTAATAGATTGTGGCAATTAAATATTTCTTACACCGATTTTGGTTTTATTAGACGTGGGCTTGTGGGAACCTTATTATCTGAGAGTAGATTTAATTCTCTCTTTTCTAACGAATATTTTGCTGCATTATTTATTCATGCTATTTCTATTTTTATTATGACAAGTTTAATAGCCTACTATTGCTTTAGAAAAAATATAAAGAATTTTCTTTTTGTTATAGGGATTGCTTTTTCTCCAGCACTTATAATTCATCAAGGCTATAATACTGGTAATTTAGATGTATTTGTTTTAATAATTTCGATAATTAACATATTTTTTGTAAGAAATTACATTATTTTCAGTCTGCTTCTATTTATTGGTGTATTAATCCATGAGATTTTTATTTTTACATTACCTGCTCAATTTTTTGCATTCTACTTATATAATAGGTCCAATAAATTAAAAATTTTAGATGTTGCTACTATTATACCCGTGATAACTTCACTTTCTGCGATAGTGATTATTTTGTTTTTTGGTAAATTAGATATTTCTGAATTAGAGTTTAAAGATCTAATGCAAAATAAACTTCCAAATGCTTATATGAAGCATATACTTTGGAGTGGTTTTTATGAAGTGAGCACTTCTGGACAACTTAACTTATCTCTTTCAATGGAATATCATTTTGATCATATTAAAGACGGTAGATTTATTTATGCTCTTCTACCTTTATCTTATGTTGGTATTTTAATATTGAGAGCTACGCAGAATAATCATTCTAGAAGAGAAGTATTTTTTCTTGTTTTTGCAATATTGTTTCCTTTACTCATAGCCTTCGTTGCTATGGATATTTATAGATGGATTGCTATGAGCGCTAACATGGCACTTTTACTTACCTTAAAGATAGTTGCAAAAAGTGGCCACACATATTCTAAATGGAACATACTAATTGCTATTTTTTGTCTTTTAGCACCATTTGGAGCAGCAGGGTATGCTCGTCCATTTCCCATACATCAATTTGTGTTAGAAAAATTTTTTTTCTAGTAAGAACTTTAAATTTAATTAATTATTAGTTCTCAATTTTTGGATAAGGTAAAGGAACTATAAATTTACCTTTAAAACCTTTTTTTCTTAAATTATTTTTTAACTCATCTTTTATATGCCAAGAAAATAGCAATAAATAATCAGGGTTTTTTTTATTTAAAATATTTTCGTTTATTATTGGTATCTTCGTTCCGGGTATATAGTTTCCGATTTTATAAGAACCGTTAATTTCTAAAACACAATCAATTATATCTTGATCTAATCGTAAATAATTAATTAATGTTGAAGCTCTTGATGGCGCACCCACACCAAATATAGTTTTGTTTGAATTTTTAATTTTATCGATAATATTAAATAATTTAATCTTAGAATTAACTACTTTTTTTTTAAATTTATCAAAATTATTTTTATTCAGTTTTTTATTTTCTTTTTTTAATTGTAATTTTACATTTTTTGATACTTTATAAACACCTTTTCTGGCCGCATAAACTCTAATTGATCCTCCGTGAGTAGAAATTTCTTTTGTATCAATTATTTCTAAATTATGTTTTTTTAATAAATAGTTTAGACTTTGAACCGAATAATATCTTAAATGTTCATGATATATTGTGTCATATTGAACAGTTTCTATAAGTGGTAATAAATAATGTGACTCTGAAATAAAAATACCATCCTTATCTAATGTGTTTAAAATATTTCTGACTATCTCATTTATATTATCTATATGTGCAAAAACATTTGTTGCAGTTATTATTTTAGCCTTTCCATATTTTTTTAAAATTTTTATTGATGTTTTTTTATTAAAATAATCTAGTATTGTAGGTATTCCTTTTTTTATTGCTATATTACCAATTTTCTCTGGTGTAACCCCAAGAACTTTGTGATTATTTTGAAAATTACTTAACAAATTTCCATCATTTGATCCAATATCTATTACTAAATCATCTTTTCTGAGATTAATTTTTTTTCGCACATCCTTATAAAGATCTGCAAAATTGTCCCTCAAAATTTTTGTAGTACTACTTGTGTATGGGTATGAAGTTGGAAAAAGTATTTCCTTGTTAACTATGCAGCCTAATTGAGCTAACTTTGATTTTTTACAGTACAAAAGTTCTGCTGGAAATGTGACTTCTTCTTTAAGAGTTGAACCTATTTTATGTAAAGTATTTACTGATGGTAAATATCCTAAGAAAATTATTGACTCCAATTCTTTAGAATTTGAAATTTGACATTTTGTTACTTCTTTTGAACTTTTTTTAATCATGAAAAATAATTTTTTTAAGACCTTCCTTTAAACTAATATTTGGTTTAAATCCAATTTTTTTTATTTTATTTATATTAGGACACCTTTTGCTTGGGCTACCCTTTAAAAGTTTTTTTTTATCAATTATAATTTTTTTATTAAAAATTTCAGATAAAATTTTTACTAAATTAATAATCTTAATTTTTTTATCAGTTCCAATATTATAAATTTCTAAATTTTTTCCTTTTTGATAAATATGATCAAATCCTTTAACAAAATCATCAATATAAATAAAAGATCTGATTTCGTTACCAGAGCCTTGAATTGTAAATTTACTATTATTACGAGTTTTCTTGAATCTTTTAATAAATTCAGGAATTACATGCTCATTACCCATATCTTTACCATAAACGTTATGTGGTCTAAATATTATGAATTTTTTAAAATAAATCTTTGCAAAATGAATACCATATAGTTCAGAAATAATCTTCCCTCCCCCATATGAATACCTTGGATTGTGTATATCTGGTATTTTTAGCATCTCATTTTCATCAGTAGGTATTTTTAATGGTGTTTGATAAACTTCAGAACTTGATGCTAAATAAAAATTTTTTACTTTTTTTTTCTTTGAAAATTTTAAAACATTTAATAAACCATTTACTGCAATATCTAATATTTCAAATGGTTTTTTATAAAAAAATTTTGTGCCATTAACATATGCTAGATGAATTACGGTATCAATTTTACCTTTTATAATATTTAAATCATCTTCATTTCTTATATCACCTTTTATAAATGTAATTTTTTTCTTAATATCTATAAGTCTAGAACTTTTTCCACGGGAATTATTGTCAAAAACTATTACATTATTATTTTGATTTTTTACAAGATGTTTAACAATGGCAGAGCCTATAAAACCACTTCCACCAGTTACGAGTATATTTTGTGTCAATTTTTTTTTCTTAGCCATGTTGTTGCAAGACCATATCTATACCATTTTAAATATTGTGGAAGCCATTTAAATACTTTAAATCTACTTGACCCTACACTGCGCTCTTCCCATTTTGCCGGTATTTCGGTAATTTTATAATTTAGTCTGTTACATTTTACCAAAATTTCTAATGAGTATGCAAAACCAACCTTAGACTCTATTCTAATTGCATCCAAAACTTTTCTTGAAAATAATCTAAATCCATTACTAGCATCTTTAATGGGTATGCTTGAGAGGTGGTAAAGGGAGTATGAGGCGGCTCTTACTAAGAAAGATTTTATTAAAGGACAGTCCTTCATAGAACCACCTTTGATGAATCTACTAGCTGCAACAATTTCGCTACCCGCTTTAAAATCATTATACATCTTGTCTAGGATATTAAAATTTAAGAAATCATCTGCTGGGTATACAATTACACATTCCGAATTACTCATTATAAAACCTTGCTTGATTGCTGCACATGGCCCCTTATTTGGATTTTTTATAAGCTTTATATCAAAATTAAATTCTTGAAATTTTTCCGTATAAGCAAAAATATTATCATCATCACTATCATAACAAAATAAAACTCGAAATTTATTTGATATGTGATTTTCAAATAATTTAAGGAGTTCGTAAATCTTTTCACCTTCATTATATATTGGGATTATTATATCTATAGGAATCTTTAGCATATAATTTTCTTCATTTTACTTAGGTCAAGAGATGCATCAGTTGCAATTTTTAAATTTAAATTTTTAATAATTTTACTTTTATCACAAGACTTTATTGTTTTTTTAAATTTTTTATATAATTTAAAATCAGATATTTTATTTCTTCCAATATTAATAGTACCTTTAAATTTTTTTTGAATTAACTTAAAAATATATTTAACTAATTTTTCAACCTCTAAAGACGAAGTAAAAATATTATCAGCATAATATTTGAATCTAATATTTGTCTTATCAAAAAAACGAGTTCTTATAATCATATAATTTTTAAGTTTTTTAACTTTTTTTTCACCTTCAATCTTTGTTGTTCCATAAAAATTGTATGCTAAAAGTTTATCAGTTTCTATATATCCTCCACTACTTGACTCGTAAACAGCATCGCTTGAAATAAAAATTAGTTTAATATTTTTTTTATAATTTTTATTTATCTTCAAAATTGTTTTTACAATATTTGATGTACCTTGAACGTTGATTTTAAAAGCTTTTTTTTTGTTACTTTGACACGCTCTAACTCTTGCT
>ENA-OSJC01001509-OSJC01001509.1-marine-metagenome-genome-assembly--contig:-NODE-1509-length-19068-cov-5.215523_pt1 | contig 19068 bp, 16 predicted proteins | sample MGYA00237885_ERZ534234 | MGnify/ENA primary metagenome ERZ534234 (study PRJEB26413, sample SAMN06343907) | marine metagenome | isolation source: coastal waters | place: Atlantic Ocean: West Antarctic... | reverse complement strand
CATAGGAAATTTGTTCTAAATCACTCATATCATTATTCATTTATTCATATCCTTAGTATAATTATCAATTTGACTTAGGCATAATTCCTTACATCTTATAGTCTTTAATTGCTCTTCTTTATGCCACTCAACTATTTTTAATAATGATTGATCTAAACTCCATTTAGGTTGCCAATTTAACTCAGTAAATGCCTTTTTACAATCCAATTTAAGAAAAGTAGCCTCATGATGAGAGGCACTATCATCTGTTAACCATCTTGAATTATTTCCCCATAAATCAGCAATTTTCTCAACAATCCATTTAACAGGACGTGCATCTTCTTCTACTGGTCCAAAATTCCATGCCTCAGCATACTTAGAACCTTTATTATTAAGCAATTCTGCCAGTTGAATATACCCGGCCAATGGCTCTAATACATGCTGCCAAGGCCTAATAGCATTTGGATTTCTAATTTTAACTTTTTCCGTTTTTTGAAAAGAGCGAATAATATCAGGGATAAGTCTATCTTTTGCCCAGTCCCCACCTCCAATAACATTACCTGCTCGTACAGAGGCAATAGCAGTTCTATGTTCATCAAAACTTAAAGCTGAAAAAAAGCTATTTCTATATGATGCGATTAATAATTCTGCTGCTCCCTTACTGCTACTATATGGATCATAACCACCCATAGGATTATTTTCACTATAAGCAACATCCTTCTCATAATTTTCATAGCATTTATCTGAAGTAACCATAACTGCAGCTCTCACATTATCTATACATCGAATTCCCTCAAGTATATTTAATGTACCCATAACATTTGTTTCATAGGTTTCAACTGGGTTAAGGTATGAGTATCTTACAAGTGATTGAGCTGCTAAATGGAAAACAATTTCAGGCTTATATTTTTTAAAAATTTTTTTTATAGCACCAAGATCACGAATATCTTGCTTAAGGCTTTGAACTTCTTCAGAAATATTGGCTTTCACATATAAACTTGGCTTGGAGGGAGGGTCGAGTGAAACACCAATGACTTCAGCACCAAGATGCGTGAGCCAAAGAGAAAGCCAACTACCTTTAAATCCTGTATGGCCTGTAATAAGAACTTTCTTATTCTTCCAAAAACTTTTAGTCACTTCCAAACTCGCCATGGTGCTTTAGCATTTGACCAGAGATCCTCGAGATGATTTTTATCTCTTAAAGTGTCCATTGGTTGCCAAAACCCATCATGATTGAAGGCATTCATTTGACCATCTTGAGCAAGAGCTTCCATGGGCTCATGCTCCCAGAAAGTAGTATCATCTGAGATTAAATCAATAACTTTGGGTGAAAGCACAAAGAAACCACCATTAATTCTTGTTCCATCTCCTCTTGGTTTTTCTTTAAATGTTTCTACTTGACCATTTAATATTTCTAAAGCACCAAAGCGACCCGGTGAGAAAACTGCAGTTAACGTTGCTAATTTTTTATTTTTTTTATGATTCTCTATAAGCGAAGAAATATCAACATCACTTACACCATCGCCATAAGTAAGACAGAATGCCTCCTCATCTTTTACATAATCTATGACACGTTTAATTCTTCCACCAGTCATAGTATTTTCACCAGTATCAACAAGGGTTACTGTCCAGGGTTCTGCTCTTTCTTGATGAACATGCATTTTATTGTTTTTCATATCAAAAGTAACATCAGACATATGAAGAAAATAATTAGCAAAATACTCTTTTATTAAATAACCCCTATACCCACAGCATATAATGAAATCATTTACTCCATGATAAGAATAAAGCTTCATAATATGCCAAAGTATAGGTTTATTACCAATTTGAATCATTGGTTTAGGAATATTATCAGTTTCTTCACTAATTCTTGTTCCAAAGCCACCGGCTAAAATTACTGCTTTCATGAAATTAATCCTTAAATAATTTAGATATTTTAGCTTAATATTTTTGTGTTACTCGGTCATTAGAGAAATCAACTCTCTATAATTACTAAATACTAGATCAGGTTTTGATATTCCAGATTCGATAACTTCAACACCATAATGATTTTTTTGAATTTTTACCATGCCCATTTCACCAGCACCTGCCATATCACTCTTTGGATTATCACCAATCATCCAAATATTTTTTGGTGCTATTTGAAGTTTTTCCAACGCAACCTCAAATGGTCTTTTATCAGGTTTATCAGCTCCAGCCTCCTCAGAAGTAACAACATAATCAAAAAGTTCATCTAAACCAAAATAGACTAACTTTCGAAATTGAATTTGAGCAGTTAAATCAGTAATATTTGCAGTAATAATGCCTTTACTTTTTATAAGATGTATAAAGCTCAAAGCATCAGGAAAGAGCCTACAATTATTAAGAAAAGTTCGCCAATAAGTTTGTTCTAGATCAAGAGATAATAAGATTCTAGTTCCAAGCCCTAAATTCTCTAATGTCCTTTGCATATATAAAAGTCGACTATGAGAGCTAGCTACATTCCCAAGCCTCTTCTTAATTTCATTACGGGAATTTATAAATGCTAAACGAAAAACTTCTTTCTTTATTCCAAGCATTTTTTCTATTTTCAACTCCACTTCTTTAGTAGCTTCAGAATGAGCCGGATCATATGGATATAAAGTATTATCCGTATCAAAAATAATAGCTTCAGGAAGTCCAATAGACTTTAAGATATTTTTTTGTTCACTATTCAACTGCTTCTCCTTCTTTTCAATGCCTCATCCATTTCCATTAATGCAATAATCTGCATAATCCCTTGAGTACCAGAAGAAAACTCTGCACTATAATCAAATAGCTCCTCCATATGAGGCACTAAAATATGAACTGCAAGATTAATATCTTCTGGAGAAACATCTCCAGCAATCTCAAGAACTACTTCACCCCTCTCATCAATTGAATCTATATTAACCTGAAGACCACAAACACCAATTAATACTTTTAAAAGTTCATCATAATAAATGCCATTTCGCATACATACTCTTACCTTTAGACTAGGATTACCAGAATGTTCTTCACCAACTAAATCATAATTAACTGGTAATATTGTAAAAACTACGTCTGCTCTTTTTGATTGAGGCTTTATATATTTTTCACTATCGTATTTTCGTCGCTCAATCTCAATTAAAACTTCATCTTTAGAGTGACCTCTTTCAATAATATCCCGATTCATTCTTAAGAAAAGTCTTAAAGATTCATCCATCTCAATAAAGATACGAACATCAAGTTCTTCTATTAGCTGCTTAGGATAAAGAGCATGTAAACCATCAACAAGAATTACATTCCTACTTTCTCTGATTTTTCTAGGAAGAAAGTTTCCAGTTTTATGATCATAACTTCTTGCAAGGACTGGATCTCCATCCATTAAACTTCGAACATCTTTTACTAGTTGAAACAATCTATTTGCTTTTGGATTAAGGTGAGTCATCGTTTTCCACATCGGCGATGACCTGTCCCAGATATGATAATCATCTCCAGATATTTTTGCTAATGATCGCCCGCCAAATATTTTTGCTAAACCCTCAGAAAAAGTACTTTTACCTACCCCAGAATCTCCAGAAATTCCAAGAGATACAGGCCTATTTCCAACACGGTAGTAATCATTTTCACGAACTCCAAGACGTAATATTTGAATTATAATTAATAAACCAAATCCCAACATTAAAGTGAAATGAATTGATTGAAACATTAAAATTTTGAAATCAAATAAGCTATATAACCCTAAATTAAAAAGAATTAGATATGATCCACTAGTATAAATAAAATGATACGAAATAAAAAATATACTAAATAAGCTAACTAATATAACTGCACCTAATCCATATCTACTTTGATGGATAGCAAGAATTGGTACCAACCATAAATACCACCCAGGTGGTGAAGGGGTCATGAGAATAATAATGCCAAATGCAACTCCCAAAATAGCCATTAAAAGATCAAAATTAACTCTTTTTATCCTCCAAAAAAAGTATAGTAATAATAAATAAGTTATTAAAGTTAAATAAATATAGTTTCCACTCCCCATATCAATAAATAACCAATAGAGCTTTTCAATTTCTGGACTTTGTAAAACCATAATATAAAATCCATTAGACAGAAGAAATGGCATTTCAATAATTAAAAATGAAGAGATAAATATAATTAAAAAACGTTGAAATTCTCTATGAACACCATTATGAGACCAAAGATACAAAAGAATAAATGGAACACCTATGATCATGCTATGTTTTGCAGCAAGAGAGCACGCTAATAGTAAGCCAACAGCAGGAAAACTTCCTTTCTTAAGAAAAGTTAGTGCTGCAATAAATAAAACCACAGGAATAAGATCAGTCTGTCCATGCCAATACGTAATAAAAATGATAAGAGGGGAGAGCCAATAGTATTTTAATAAACGTTTCCAATTATTTTCAAAAAGCTGCAATAGAAATATTAACAAAAACATATCTGCAATTAAGAGGCTCAAACGAAATCCAATATTTGAAAAATAACTTAGCCCAAATATATAATCGATAAACCAACCTAAACCTGTAGTTGGAAGATGGGATAAAAACATAACAGGTCCGTAAGGAAAAGCCATTTGATCGCCACCTTTAGAAAGGTGGGCAGACCATGGAAGCATATTTGGATTCTCAATCCAATTAGTAATAAATGGGACAAACCATTCTTGCTGAATTATAGGAACTAAAAAGATAATTAATAATATCTTAACAGTAAGGCCTATTTGAAAAATAGGCTCTTTCCATAGGTCAGACCATATTAAAGCCAGAGGTCTGGATACTTGGTGCATACAGCATCTCCAATAATATCTAATGATTCGATTTTACGTCGAAATTCTAACACATGACTCTGATCTGAACGACCCTGAAGTTCTGGTGAAACTATACATATTTTAAAATTCGCATTTTTCAATCGTGCATAGTTTTTAATATCTAATGGGAAATCATTAAAACAATCAACCCAAACCCATTCCACCAAACCAGATAAAGATAATGCAGTTTCAATATGCTCATACTCAGAAATACGAACTGCACACCTTTTCTCTCCCATTAATGCTGTTTTTCTTAAGAAAGGAAATGATTGATCGAGAAAGAAAAAATTATTTATGCTATATTTTTTCATTAATTTAAGAATAGGATCTTCCAAGCCTTCTTCTTTGACATTCAAAATAATAGTCCCATGATTATAATAATTTAACCATTGCTCAAATAATTCTCCATCTTTAAAAGGGTCATGATGCATAATTAATTTATTATTATTTGAGCGAATATCAACTTCTATACCAAATTCTATAGGTGTGTTTTTTAATAACTCTTTAGTATTTATTCTATGTAGTATTTTATGCATCTTATTTAAGTCTATTATGCAACTTCAAACTATACAAAAGAGTTCTTTTAATAAAGTTGTATTTAGATGCAAAGTTTATATTCCAATGAGAAACTCCATAAGTCCTATCGCTAAACAGAACTGGAAAACGCTTAATTTCTAGATTTTCTTTTTTTGCCATATAATAAACAAATAAATCTAAAGAAAAGTCATAAGGAGGTGAATTCCAAGTTAAAAAAAAGTTACGATGAAACATAGTTGGCTGTGCGTTAATATCCCACATATATTTACGTAGAAGAAGAGTTTCAAAAATACTCATCCCTATCGTAAAAATTATATCTAAGAATGGGCGGCCATAACGCTTGCCTTTTACAAATAATAATTCCATATTTGCATTACTTTTAAAGAAATTAAATCCATTTAATAAATCAACAGGGTCAGTCTGCAAATCAGCATGAGTCCAACTAAGAATTTCACCTTTTGCAACTTGAAGTCCAGATAAAATTCCATAGCCATAGCCCTTATTAACCTTTACATTAACAGTTTTTATAAAAGAAAGTTTAGAAGTTAACTCCTTAATTACAACTTGAGTGTCATCAGTTGAGCCGTTATCTACAATAATAAACTCTACATTCTTTTCTAAAGCAACTACTTTTTCACACCTACTAATTAATAATGGTAGGCTTTTAGCTTCGTTATAACAAGGAATTATTACCGATAATTTTTTCATATTAATTGAATATTTTATCTTAAAGAACTAGTTTTTTTTATAACAACTTTTCTACCCATTGCAAATATTTCAGGAAAAAAGAAAATAAGCAACCTATCAATATAATCAAATATCGTTAATATTAAAGAAGGAATTTCAAAGATACTTTTTTTAGAAACAACTCCTCCAGATAGTGGGAAGATAGAAAATTCAGTTTTCTTTTGGTAATGAATCTTTAATTCTGGAAAAAAATTATTGAACTTAGCTTCATCTTCAAATAATAACTGAGGAATTGCACAATTAGCAGACCATAAATCATCCTTGTCATTACAAATAGACTGATAATTAAAGACATCTACATCATAAGAATAACCCTCATGTCTCATCAACTTTAGAATTATTCTCATAGATAAACTCGTATTTATTTCGCTTATTAATATAATGCCATTTTGAGTTAAAACCCGACTGCACTCTTTAAAAAACTTAGCAGGATTATGGAAATGATGAATAGTATGAGATGCAACTATTACATCAATAGAAGAATCTTCAAAATCCATATCAGTTGCATCAATAAATTTTTCAACCCAATCATTATTTGCAGCATCAGTTAAAAGAATATCTTCGGATAAAAATAGTTTAGATAGGCCTCCTCCACAACCAATTTCAACAATTTTCATTTTAGGTTTTAAATATTCATTCATCCACTCATATCTTTTTCTTAGTAAAAAGTCTAGATTATTAAATCTTGTTTTTAAAAATAAGCTTCGAGATTCAGAAAGATTGCCTTCATTGACCATATGATTGTCCTCATGTTTTGGAAAAAATGTTTTTGAAAAAAACCACTTTTTTCCTAAACCAAATATTATGTATTTCATGCCAATAAAGTTTAATACAGCAGAAGCAATTGTCGCAGTCAGATAAGCAAAAGCATAAGAAAAGAAAGAGAAAGAGAAAGTATTAGCAAGTAGAATTACTTCATTTATTCCAACATTAACTGAAAGGGTTAAAGAATATAAAATTACAAAAAAGATAAATCTTTTTGAGCCTCCTCTATTAGTTTTAAATGTAATTTTTTTATTAGCATAATATGCAAATATTGTTACAATTACATAACTTAATCCTTTTGCCCAAAATGTATCAAAACCAATATTAAAAAGTAAAAAATATAATGTCAAATCGACAAGAATAGTTACAAATCCAACAGCCAGAAATCTAACTAATTCATATTCATTTAAACCTGTTAAATTGTTTTTTATTTTCATATTCAAAAATTTAAATTATTTTTTTGTTTAAAAAATTGATATCTTTAGTTAATTCATAAGGGTGACTCTCCCAAGAGTTAAAACAAGATTGCCAATATTCAAATGTACGAAGATCATTTGGAGTTCCCCAGCAAATATAACTATCTATTTCAAATAATACACATCGAAGTCCAAGCTTGATTGCGTCATTAATAAGAGTATCAACATAATACTCACCATTTATTTTAGACCCTCTATTTTTCATTCTATGATAGCTCTCTATAAAGTACTCTAGTTTTTTAAAAGTAAATGTTCCTATTACAATTGGATCTTGTGTGGGATCAGATAAAGGAGTCTTAACTGATACACTGTTAATTATATTTTCATTACCAACATCAAGCCAGCCATACATTTCAGGTGATCGAATTGCTCCAGGGTATCCCCTTGCTCCCCATACTATGATATCTATATCTTTTGAGTTCATTAGTGAATGGAAGTTATTTGAGTCATAAATCATTCCATTATCGCAGGCAGCAATTGTTACTGGATCAACATGTGTAATTCCACTTAATCCTTTAAAGCATGTGCTTGCCTGTCCATCTGTCATATGATCTAAAAAAATAAAATCACCATTTGATGAATTAATTTTAAGTGTTTCTTCAAGCTCATTATTACCTAGCATATCTTTTCGTATAATAAAATTTTGCTTTTCAGTTTCTGGCAGGTCCATTAGGGCTTGAACTGCCATAGCTTTTCCTGATACTTCAATAAGTGGCTTGGGAGTTTTATAGCCATCTTTTTGAAAACGACTCCCTAAACCAACCATTGGAAGAATAAGAGCTCCGTTATGTTTGGGTGGTTTTGTTTCATTAATAATTGAATTAAATATATTTGACCAATAGCAATACTCCTCAAGATCAGATGGTGTACCCCATTGCATGAAATGGTTTAACTCATAAACTTGAATTTCTAACCCATCATCTATCATTGGCTTATAAACCATACTTACATAATACTCACCAGCCACAGTTAGATTTTCAAAGATACAGCGCTCAAAATATTCCAGCATAATAGAGCCATTTCTAAAGTAATAAGTCCCACTTGATGCAAACTCTTCTCTAGGAGAATCAGTAAATGGCTTTTTTTCTTGAATATCTGTTGCTAACATATTCTTTTCAGGGACATATGCATAATAATTACTCCAAAGAGTATGAGGATGAAACCCTCTATAACATGGAATTGCACCATCGCATCGTGAACTATCAACTTTTTTACAAAAATCTGCATAACTCCAGTCACAAGTGAAATCTGCATAATTTATAATTACTTGTTGTTTAAGATCAATATAATTAATTGCCTTTAATACTGCATGGACTGGACCTAACTTATGAGGTTCAATTGGAACAATCTTTCCTTTAGGAGCAATCCTTTTCAGTATTTGTTCCATATTATATGATGGCTCACTCAGGTGATCCTTATTACAAATAAATATAAAGTTAGTTGCACCAGGATACATTTCAACGATATATTCAATAATAGGCTTATTATCAATACAAATCAAAGGCTTAGGAATATCATATCCTGCCTTCCGAAAGCGCTCACCAAATCCTGACATAGGAATTACTATTTGCATAAAATCTACCTTTGAATTGATTTACGATACTTTTCAGCATCCCAACCAAGAAGTTCAGTTTCTTGATTTTGGGTAAGATGTTGTAAATCATCATTAGATTGAAGTCTCAGCAAAACATTAGCAAAACAATGCAGCATTTCCTCTGCATTTTCACTTAAATTTTGATTCACAACTGCTCCAATGTCTTTTATAACAATAACCTTATAATTTAAAGACTTCTGAAATGACTCCTTAATAAATTTTTCATGAGTCATTATTGGAATTGAACCTGGTCCAAGAAAAATAACGTGATCAGGATACAGTGCATTTTTAATCATTACTTGGAGTGAAAGACTATCTTTTGCCAAAGAATGGCTTAAATCATGCTTTGGCAACTTATAATTTGAAGAATCAATTATAGTTGAAAGTGCCAGATTATCCGTTTTCGAAAAATTTCCCCGAACTGGTCGATTTAATCTTATTTCAACTTGATTAAACAAATCCAATACCTCTTTTTTTGTTTCTCCACCAACTACAAGACCATGATTAGCAAGAATAACGACGTCAAAATCATATATATTCATTTGCTTTAGCATCATTGTAAGAGGTAATCCAGGCCTAACATAAGGCACCCATAACCAATTCATTCCTTGAAGTTTTTGGCTTATTGCCTCCTTACCATTCTTTAAAACTGCATATGAAATCACATTAACTGAGTGGGCATGTACTACAAATTTATGTCGCATTAATGCATGCAAAGTAGTCTCAATAGAAGGCCTTATATTTTTGTCTTGACTTTCATAGATTTGTGCAGAACTTAAATCTTCAATTTCTAAATTAATTTTGTCCAAAACCATTTGCCTATCTAAAGGAATAAATATATTTTTAATCTCAGCATCTGATAACCAATAACCTGAGGCCTTTACCCATAAAACTCCATTATCTTTAACTGAGGTATTACCTCCAGCACCCTGAATCCAATCAATATTACTACCTAAAAAAAAAGATAAATCCCTTAACTCTTTTAGTAATAAATTATTAGTTCTCATTTTCTTCATATGCTAAATTATTTAGACTCAAATAATATTGTAAATAAATGCTCTTAAAAAATATAAATAATGCCCTAATCAACTCAGTTAATCTTTAATTAAAATATAATTATCGATTAAAACAACATTGAAAATTATATTATTTAACCAATATACTAATATAAATTAATTAATTATCACGAATAACCCCTATCACCACATTATCTCCAATAGGAGAAAAAATATTCCAATCCTTCCAGCCTAGAAGTAACAAGTTTTTTCTGAGATTATCTTGATTGCTTGCAAATGACATTTCTGTCATTAGTACTAATTTAACTTCTGGTTCGTTATTAATAAGTTCTGCACTTGCAGAAAGCCAGCCTCCAAACATTAATTTTTTATTTAGCTCAATTGATTGTTTAACTTCTTTAATTGTAAAACCAGACAAAATTTGTGGTAGTGCGCCATAAGTTACACCAACTAACAAAGTTTTACCTGCTAATCCTGAATTTTTAGCATCAATTAGTGCAGTCTTATAATCATAAATCTGCTCTGACTGTCTCATAATATTATCTTGACCTATCCCTATCATATCGGGTTTAATTGAATAATTATGAAACCCTATAACACCACTATAGATCAAAAAAAGTGAAAGTAATGGTATTAAAAAATTCTGATTCCAGATTTCATGAATCTTACAAAAAAATAAATAACCACCCGAAACAATAAATGGAATTAAGTATTCAGCTTGATAACGATCAACACCCCATAATCCAGGTCCAATTGAAAAAAACATTTCAATAGCCAAAATTAGAAATACAATAATAATGGCTCTATTAAAAAAATAGTTTTTTTCATCTTTAAGTTTGATAAAAATTCCAAGTATTGGAAATAGCCAGGCAGCATTAATATTACTTAAGACAATATCAAAAAATAACCCACTCTTAAATATATAAATAATATTATTAAAAACAAAAAATTTATTAGTAACTAATTCTGTTTCTGCTCCAATAGATCCTGGAGTACCAATAAAAATACTTACAGCTAAAAAAGGCAAGCATATTAAAAAGGGAGATACAAAATGAACAAAGTCTTTCTTACTTTTTAAAAATAAAGGCCAATTATATTTCATAAATAGAATAAAAATTAATGGGTAAGCAATGAATGAAGTTATTCTAAGTAAAATAAAAATTGATATAATTGAAGTTAAGCTAAACCAGTAAATAGAGTCATGGCCGCGCATTAAGGGAATTTGAATTAGTAAAAATATCCATAAAATTGATGTCCAAATTGAACCTTCAACAAGTGTTGAGACATGTATAAAAAGTGGAATAGAACAGAGCGCTGTTGCAGCAAAGATAGAATTAATATAACCTAATCTTTTTACTAATACCAGGTGAATCATAAAAGAGCAGCCGATCAAGCCAACAAATTGAGCAATTCGAAATGTTAAATCACTAAGGCCAAAAATACTAGTTGAAAGCCATATTGGAAATAATTGAAAAGGTGGATGAGGATTCATCCCCCCTCCCAAACTTAAGCTAGCAAACCTCATAATAAGTAAAACTAATATGGTTAGGAAAATAGTTGAAACTAAATTAAATTTTAATAAACGACTTATAAATATAAGGAATATAGAAAATATAATTATTAAGATGTCTACAAGATATATAGCATCTTTAAATATGATATTTTCAATATTTATAAATTTGCTTAAAATTAAAAGTGAAAATAGCTCATGCTTTATTGCACCTAAACCATGGTAGAATTGATCACCAACTAAAGGCTGGTTGAGTTTTTCAAATGCAATAATCATCCAAAAAGTTGCTATGAAAAATAAGATTAAAAAATCTTTAATCAAAAAAGTAAGCTTTAATGTACTAAACTTTTTCTTTTTGAAACCAATGAATAATAAATAAGTTGTAACCCCAATCAAATAGAGCGAAAATCCTATCTGAAAGAAAAATGACTTTAAACCAATTGCCCCTTGGTAGCCATATGACCATAAAAAAACAAAAATCAAAACATATGGCCAATTTATAGTTATAACTAGCTCTTTACTAATAATTGATTTAGTTTTTTTTAAGCTTTCTTCATAATAGTTTCTTATTTCTTTAAAAAAATATTCCATACTTAAATTATATAGTTTAACTTTTAAATATTTTTATAGTTTATTTTGATATTAAGTAATATTTATTATCTTTATGCACTCTTCAAAAGTTCTGAGTTTAGTTATAATATGATTCTTAAAACTAAGGTTAATAAAATTGATAAAAAAATGTCTTTTCCCAGCTGCAGGATATGGAACTCGTTTTTTACCTGCAACAAAAGCTGTTCCTAAAGAAATGCTGCCAATTCTTAACAAGCCTCTACTTCAGTATGGAGTTGAAGAAGCTTTATCAGCTGGTATTTCAAACATGGCAATAGTAACTGGAAGAGGAAAGCGAGCGATTGAAGATCACTTTGATAATGCATATGAATTAGAATCTCAACTCAAAGGAACTTCAAAAGAATCTTATTTATCAGAAATCAAGAACATTATCAAGAGCTGCACATTTACTTATGTTCGCCAACAAGAGATGCTAGGTTTAGGTCACGCTATTCTTACTGGAGAGCCTCTTATTGGAAATGAACCTTTTGCTGTAATCTTGGCTGATGATTTATGTTATTACAAAGAGCAAAGCGTTCTTTCACAAATGATTAGCACATTCAACCAATATAAATGTTCAGTTATAGCTATTGAAGAAGTCCCTATTAACCAAATTAATAGATATGGCATTATTACTGGTAAGTTACTAGATAACTCAGTTGACACATATCAAGTTAGTGATATGGTGGAAAAGCCTGATAATTCTGATAGTAATTTAGCTATTATTGGTCGTTATATACTTACACCAGATATTTTCGAAATTCTAAAAAAAGTACAGCCAGATAAAAATGGTGAAATACAAATTACGGATGCTTTACTTGCTCAAGCTAAAGAAGGCAATGTTGTCGCACTTAAATTTAAAGGGGAGCGTTTTGATTGTGGAAGTATAGAGGGATTTGTTGATGCAACAAATCATTTTGCTAAAAAACTCAATATCTGAATCTTTTTCATAAAAAAAATTATAATGCTAACTATTCTCTATATAGTAAGTCCACAATTTTAGATTGAGGAGAAAATTCTGGGACTATCTCTATAAGAATCTCTCGAATTTTTTCATATTCACTTCTTTTTAAAGAACTCTTAAGTTTTTCTAAAAGCAAATTTAAATCCTGCCAATTAATCATCTCCTCTTGAGCTCGCATAATTGATTTATTATCAGTTTTAAAGGTATTCTCGCCAACTAGTAACTCTTCATAAAGTTTTTCACCTGGCCTTAAACCAGTAAACTTAATCTCAATATCACCTTCTGGATTATCTTCATTAAGAATTTGAAGGCCACTTAATCTTATCATCTTAGAAGCTAAATCATAAATTCTAACTGGCTTGCCCATATCCAATACAAACATATCCCCACCTTTTGCCATAGCTCCAGCTTGAATGACCAACTCAACTGCCTCAGGAATAGTCATAAAATAGCGAACAATATTAATATCAGTAACAGTTACTGGGCCACCTTGCTTAATTTGTTTTTCAAACAAAGGTATAACTGATCCGCTAGATCCAAGAACATTTCCAAAGCGAACCATACTAAACAAAGTATTATTTTTTTCGACTGACAAAGCTTGAATAATTAATTCTGCACATCGCTTCGAGGCGCCCATAGTATTTGTTGGTCTAACAGCCTTATCAGTTGAGATAAGAACAAAAGTCTCAACTTTCTCATCAATTGCAGCCAGTGCACATTTCAATGTCCCAAATACATTATTGTAAACTCCTTCAGTACTATTATATTCAACCATTGGAACATGCTTATAAGCTGCCGCATGATAAACTGTATTAACGCTAAAGTGTTTGAGTATATCCCTAAATCTCCGCTGATTATTAACACTTCCTAATACTGGGTAAACATTGATATTAGATAAATTAAGACTATTTAATTCATTTTCAATGTTATATAGTGCTAACTCACTCATTTCATATAGAATAATGGCTTTAGGTTTTAAATATATAATTTGTCTAGAGAGTTCTGAACCTATTGACCCTCCAGCTCCAGTAATCATGACAACTTTACTGGTGATATTTGCTCCCAATAATTTTTTATTAGGCTCAGCAATATTTCTGCCTAGTAAATCTTTAATACTAACCTTCCTTAAATCACCAATACTGACTTTTCCTTGAGCTAACTCTGACATCCCAGGAAGTATTCTAACCACTACTGGATATTGCTCTAATTTATTAAGAATATAACGTCTTGTAGTCCTAGGTACTGAAGGCATTGCAATTAAAATTTCATCAACTTTGAGCTTAATTATTAAACTTTCTATTTTTTCTACTGAAAAAATATTTAATCCAGAAACTTGATTATTTTGAAGTTCTTTTGAATCATCAATAAATCCAACTGGATTATATTGAGATGATCGCATCAATGCAGAAACCAACTGAAGCCCTGCATCACCAGCACCATAAATTAATACATTGATGCCACGATTATTTTCTCTTTTAAATTTTGAACCATAAAGCACCCATCGAGCTGTAATACGAAGCCCACCAATTGCAAATATTGACTGAATCCAATTGATTAAAATTACTGAACGAGGAAGATCATAAACACCACTCATTAATCCAATTACACCCCATATAAGTGCATAAAGCGAGGCGGCTTTCGATACTCGCCATAATGCATCAAATCCAATGTATTGAATAACTGCTGTATATAAACCAAAATATATAAAAACAGGTATGGCAATTATTGGAGCGCTAAATATCAACACAGTTAAATCATTACTTGGTAAATACCAATAACCTAGTCTTACAGAAAATGATGCTAAAAGAACCATAACAAGAACTAAGGAGTCTGCAAAGCACATAATTAATTGCTTATTGAGTCTAGAAAGTTTTTTTAGTTTATAAAACATTTCTTTATTTTGAGGCCCTATCCATTACAGATTTAATTACGTCGCACGTTTTTTGAATTTCTTTATTACTAAGAGTTGGATGAACTAAAAACATCAAAGATTCTTCGCCTAATTTTTTTGCATTTGGCAAACTCACTTTTGGTTTCATACTTGAATTATTAAAAGATTTTTCTAAGTACACTTCAGAACATGAGCCTGAATAACATGGCACACCTTTTAATTTGATTTCTTCGATAATACGCTCACGGTTCCAATCTACTTTTAAAAGATTAGTGTTAACAAAGACATAGCATTTATAAGCAGCATGCTCAATATAATTATTAACCACTGGAACCCTTAAACCTTTGCATTTACTTGAAGCACTCCAAATTTTATTTGCATTTTTAAGGCGCTTATCATGCCAATCATTCATTCTTTTAAGTTGGATTCTACCTATTACTGCTTGAATTTCAGTCATACGCCAGTTGGTTCCAAAAGAGTCATGAATATAACGATATACGCTTGAAGGTACACTTTGATGTGCTGATTGATAATTTTTACCATGGTCTTTATAGGACCAAATTTTAGTCCATAAAAGTTCACTATTAGTTGTCACCATTCCACCTTCCCCACCAGTAGAGATAATCTTATCTTGACAAAAACTCCAACAACCAATATCTCCAATTGAACCTACAGACTTATCTTTATATTTAGCTCCATGAGCCTGTGAACAGTCTTCAATAACATATAAATTATTTTCATTAGCTATTTTCATTATTTCATCCATTTCACATGGCCAGCCAGCTAAATGAACACAGACGATTGCTTTGGTATTATTTGTAATACATTCACGTATGGAGTTGGGATAAATATTTTGAGAGTCAAGATCAACATCAGCAAATATTGGTGTTGCTCCAGCATTAACAATAGATGAAACAGAGGCAATAAATGTTCTAGAGGTTACAATTACCTCGTCACCAGCTTTCAGGTTTATGGCCATAAAAGCACTATCTAATGCTAGAGTTCCATTGGCCAATGCAACTGAGAATTTAACATTACACCAATCAGAAAATTCTTTTTCAAATTCACGACATTTTGACCCTGTCCAATAATTCACCTTATTAGATAAAAGGACATTAGATACTGCATCAACCTCTTCTTTAGTAAAAGATGGCCATGGAGCAAAGTTAGTATTTAGCATTATAATTTAATCTTCGAAGGAACGCCAAAAGCAGTAACATTATTAGGGAGATCTTCGAGCACAACAGAGCCAATACCTAATATAACATTATTCCCAATAATAATGTTTTGCTTAACTGATGATCCAATTCCAATCCATGTCTCGTTCCCAATAGACACACCTCCAGCAATTGCAGCATTTGGACTTATATGAACACCATCACCAATTAAACAATCATGCTCTACTGTTGAATTAGTATTAATTATGCAAGAAATGCCAATATTCACAAATGGGTTGATTACGGCTCCAGCCATCACAACCGTTCCTTCTTGAACTTTTGAATATAAGCTCACAGTTGCAAGTGGATGAATTAAAGAAATTATATTTGCATTATTTGACAAGAGTAGATTAATTTTTTCCATTCTTATTTTGTTATCTCCAATTGCAACAAAACAAGCATCAAAGACTGGTAACTTAGAAATTAGATTTTTTGTATCACCATGAATTTCCCAAGATTCAAAAATCGCATCAATTTTTACGTCATCAAAGAAAACTATTTTCTGGAAACCACATAGTTCAGCAATTTCAGCAACAACTTTTCCATGCCCACTAGCCCCAAGAATAGCAATACTTTTCATTTCTTTGTTCCAGTAAATTTGGACATAGTTGCCTCCCCTTGAGAAGAAATACCATCACGTTTAATAACTTTAACTACTGTCAACAATATTATTTTTATATCAAGTAAAAAAGACTGATTATCCACATACCATTGATCATAATCAAACTTATCCTCCCAGCTAATAGAATTTCTTCCATTTATTTGGGCCCAACCTGTAATTCCAGGTCTCACATTATGCCGTCGTGCCTGATCCTGAGAATAAAGAGGCATATATTCCTCTAGTAATGGCCGAGGGCCTACAATACTCATACTTCCATTTAATACGTTCCATAATTCTGGTAACTCATCAAGGCTTGTTGAGCGCAAAAACTTACCAAATTTCATTAACCTTTTGCTGTCAGAAAATGGATTACCAAATTCATCTGTTTTATTCGTCATAGTTCTAAATTTAATCAAATTAAATACTTCACCATTTAATCCAGGACGTGTTTGTTTAAAAAAAATTGGCGAACCCAACTTTATTTTAATAAGCATGGCAATCAAAATATATGCAGGGATTAGGAGTGGCAAACCTACAAAAATTATAAATATATCGGTAAGTCTTTTCATTATTTCATAATACCTTTATAAAGGTCCATCAGAAGAAGCGTAAGAATCTCTTGAGAGAAGTTTTCTTGAGCATTATAGCGTGCCATATTACCCATTTTTAACCGTAGATCATCATTATCCAATAATTTAATCATTGCTTCTTCTAAAAATTTTTCAGATCTTACTGGAACTAATATTCCAGTTTTACCATCCTTAATAGCATCACTTAAACCATATATATTTGAGCCTATAGATGGTATTCCACATGATGCAGACTCGATAACAACACTTCCAAAACCTTCTCTATAACTAGGAATAACAAAAATATCAGACGCCATCATATATACTTCAGGAGAATTAGTAAAATCAATAAACCTAGTATATTTGATAGATGAGTCCAGAATATCTGTTAACTCACTAGAAAGATTATCCTCATCTGGCCCTACAATTAATAAAACAGTATTAGTATATTTTTTTGAAATATTTTTAAAAGCTCTAACAAGTTCAAATATTCCCTTATCTTTTTTTATTCTTCCAACAAATAAAAAAACTACATCATCACTAGAAATATTTAGTTTATTACGCAATGACTCTTTTTTTTCATTTGAGGGCTTAAACCTTTGTAAATCTACTCCACTCAATGACCCCTTACCTAAAACTAAAGCGTCTTCCAGATTAATTAGATTTTCATTAATTAAAAATTCTTTCTGAGAAATACTGTCAACTAGAATTAAAGTATTAAGCATTACAATTAATTTATCTAGTGATTTTAATAACCATCTGTTAGGGCCTTTTTTAGTAACCCAAACCTGGCCAGTAAATGTATGTAAGCGATTTGGAATTCTTGCAATCCAAGCTGCGATAGCAGACAATAGACCAGCCTTAGGAGAAATTGAATGAACTAAAGAGAATTTTTTTTTACGGAACAGTATTATTAGTAAAAACAACACATAAAAGTCATAGAAAAGATTAATATTTCTCTTTATTGGAAGGTGAATAATATCAACTTCATCAGAAATATTATCTAAAAAATTACTTTCACCTTGCATATTTGTAATAATTGAAACATCATATAGAATGGATAGGGAATTAATCTGATTAGCAAGAAAAACTCTTACAGCCATAGGCGTGCTTAAAATAATAGCTATTTTACTTTTATGAATAATTTAAATCTCTCCTCTTTAATTATGAATCAACTTAAGTACAAGTTAGTCATAGAAAAACTTATATTCTCAATTCTAGACAAATAAGCTATACATTTCTTTTTCTTCGTTTTCAATTCTTTGGCCATCAAGTGCTACTGCCCTATTAAAAGCCTTTTCTTCTAAATTTTTTCTATAGTGAGGATTACCTAATATTTTATTAAATGCTAGTTTAAAAGCTAGTGGTTCGTTTTTTACAACTAGACCACAACCACCAAGAACTTCAGGCAATGAACAAACATTTGCTACTACAACAGGCTTTGAGGCTGCCATACCTTCAAGGACAGGAATACAAAAACCTTCATAGTATGGTGAAAGAGCAACAATGTCACAGTTGCTATAATAATCTGGTAATTCACTATTTGGCACTGAATCAATAAATTCAATCATATGATTACAATTAAGTTTTACTGCGAGGTTCTGAAGAATTTCTTTTCTTGGGCCACGGCCAATTATTTGTAACTTCAATTTTTCACCAGCAACTGCCCTTATCAAAACATCTTGGTTTTTTCTTGAGATTAGACTTCCTACAGTTAAAATAACAGGCGTCAAATTGGCTTTATTTTGATTCACTTTAGTAACAAAATTATTTACATAGACTTTGT
>ENA-OSJC01001506-OSJC01001506.1-marine-metagenome-genome-assembly--contig:-NODE-1506-length-19080-cov-12.457296_pt1 | contig 19080 bp, 16 predicted proteins | sample MGYA00237885_ERZ534234 | MGnify/ENA primary metagenome ERZ534234 (study PRJEB26413, sample SAMN06343907) | marine metagenome | isolation source: coastal waters | place: Atlantic Ocean: West Antarctic... | reverse complement strand
CTCCGCTTCGAAAATGGACAATTTGTAATGATTGGTATAGAAGTTGAAGGACGACCCTTAACCAGAGCTTATAGCATGGCAAGCCCCAATTATGAAGAGCATCTTGAGTTTTTTAGTATTAAAGTACCGAATGGACCTTTGACTTCAAGACTCCAACATCTAAAAGTTGGGGATGATCTCTTAGTTAGTAGAAAGCCAACAGGCACCCTTGTTATTCATGATTTAAGACCTGGTAAAAATTTATATTTATTATCAACAGGAACAGGTTTAGCGCCATACATGAGCTTGATTCAAGATATTGAAATGTACGAGAGATTTGAAAAAATTATACTTGTCCATGGAGTAAGAACCGTTAATGAGCTAGCTTATGCTGATTTTATTGAAAATGAATTACCAAATAATGAATTTTTTGGTGAAGAAGTGAAAAATAAATTAATATACTATCCAACTGTCACTCAAGAAGATTTTAGAAATCAGGGTAGGCTAACTAATTTAATCAAAAGTGGAAAATTATTTACTGATATTGGATTACCACCAATAAATCCAAAGGAAGATAGAGCAATGATTTGCGGTAGCTCAGAAATGTTGAAAGATACAAAAGAGCTCTTAGACTCATTAGGGCTTGAAGTTTCCCCAAGAATTGGACAGCCAGGTGATTACGTTATTGAGCACGCTTTCGTAGAGAAGTAATGTAAGATGCAGTCCAACTGAAATTAATATATTCTGCACGAGCAAAAATATCTGGTACCCCACTAAACATCGTTCCCCTATATCAACTAGTCATTGAGTTAATTATTAAAACAAATGGAGTAGTTGCAAACATACTGATGGATGTTTGCAACTACTTAGAAAGATCCATAAAAGAACAAAGGCTAAGAATTTTATTAAGCGCTATATTGTTAAAAAAACTGTGCTGATTATGATGAAAATTTGATTATTTCAGCATATTCTTGAATCATAGACATTAAATATCTCCTAAGCCTGCCTTTTAAGTATAAAATTTAATAAAACTATAACAATATTTTTATATCAAAAAAGAATAATATATTATTTAATTATATTTTTTAGTTATATATATAAAAATCAATTTGTTTAATGTTTCTAGTAGAATATAAATTATTTTTCATTTGTGGAATTAATTATGTTTCAAGGTAGTATTGTTGCATTGGTTACCCCAATGAACCCTGATGGTTCAATTGATATAGGTAAATTTAAGAACCTACTTGATTTTCATATTGAAAATAAAACAGATGGAGTTGTTGTGCTAGGGACTACGGGAGAATGCCCAACAGTCGATTTTGATGAACATACTTTCCTCGTAAAAGAAGCAGTTTCCCACATAAAGGGAAGAATCCCAGTAATTGCTGGAACCGGTGCCAACTCAACTAAAGAGGCAGTATTTTTAACACAATCAGCAAAAGAAGTTGGTGCAGACGCCTGTTTATTAGTTACACCTTATTATAATAAGCCAAATCAGCAAGGCTTATTCGAACATTATAAAGCTATAAACGATGCAGTTAAAATACCGCAAATATTATATAACGTGCCATCAAGAACAGGTTGCGATTTAGAAAATGATACTGTTATTTCTTTAAGTAAACTTTCAAATATAATTGGAATAAAAGATGCAACTGGAGAATTAGAACGTATTAATTATTTGAAAGAAAAAGTTAAAAATGATTTTATTTTTATTAGCGGGGATGATCTTACTTTTTTGAGATATATGGAAAGAGGAGGGTGCGGAGTAATTTCTGTAACAGCCAATGTTAGGCCAGACTTAATGCATAATATTTGCCATAGTTTTTTAAATGGAGATATTGAGAATTCAAAAATTATCAACAATCAGCTAAGCACTCTCCATGAAGTAATGTTTATTGATTCTAATCCAATGCCTGTAAAATGGCTTTTAAATTATTTAGGCTTAATTAGTAAAGGGATCAGACTCCCCTTAGTTGAACTGGATAAGAAATACCAAACTAATCTAATCAAGGCTTTTGAATCTATTAAATGAGAAATATTTTAATTCTTTTGTTATTTCTATCATTAATATCATGCGCTGATATGGACATATTGACGGATAATGAAATTGTAGATGCAATTACGCAACCAGATTATGTAAGCTCATCAAGAGCTAAGAAGCTCGACATACCACCTGATTTAAGTGATATAGAAACAAATATTCAATATGGAGTTCCTGGCGAGGCTGTATCTTATAAAGATTATGAAGATGCAAAAAGAGTAGGGTTCACAGAGGTTAAGGTTCTTCAGAATCCTGAGGGGATGCAAATTGTTAAGTCTGGAAATTTAAGGTGGCTTGTGGTGTCTGAGACACCTGATAAATTATGGCCTCATTTAGAAGCATTTTGGCAGGAATTAGGTTTTGGAATTAAGACGTTAAATAAACGAACAGGCGTTATGGAAACAGAATGGATTAAATCATCAAAATTAAAATTTGATAATAAAAAAGGAGGAATGGCGAGTAGATTCGATGCTTGGTTAGACGGCTTATCAAATTTGGCAGATAGGAGAAAGTTTAGAACTCGCCTAGAGAATGGGGTAGATGAAAATACTTCAGAGATTTATATTTCACAAAGAAGTATTGTTGGAATGGATGATGAAGCAAAAGAAAGAATTAAGAGATTAAAAGAGGGGTCTTATTCGACAGATATATATAAAATTCAAGAATATATTCCTGAAGGAGAAGAAGAGGCAAAAGAAATTACAGAGAAGCTACAAAAAGAAATGAATATGGATGAATATGAAATAAATGCAGAAATACTTAGAAGATTGATGACTAAGTTAGGAATGACAGATCTTGAAGCAGAAAGAGTAATAGCTAATCCCTTAGAAAAAAAGAATGCAACACTTGTTGAGAATAAGCGAGGTAATTATTTATTACTAAATGATCCTTTTGACCGATCATGGAGGAGGTTATCATTAGCTTTAGATATTATTGGCTTTGTAACTGAAGATAAAAATAGATCGGAAGGTATCTTTTATGTTAAGTATAAAGATTTAGATATAGACGGGCCAAAGAAGGTAAAAAAAGGGTTAATTGACAAGTTGGCTTTTTGGGAAGATGACGAAGAAGAAGAGCAAAGGAAAAAAGAGGAAGAGGAAAATTTAAATAATTCAGATGGAACAGACCAATTAGAAGTGATAGAAGACAAGTCATTAACAGAAGAAATCATGAGCTTTTGGGGGTCTAGTGATGAAAAAGGACTTGGAAGGAATGAAAAAAGATACCGTATAAGAATTAAGGAAGATCAAACTGGAGTAAGGGTATTTATAGATTATCCAAATGGTAAATTGAATAATACAATTACATCAAAGAGTATTTTGAATATTATTTACGAGCATCTGAGATAAAATATTTTATTAATATGTACCCCAGTTAAAAAAACTAAAGTTATCATATGTACAAAATAATTCGAATTTTTTTATTTATTTTTAACCCAGAATTTGCACATCATTTAGCAATGAAGTCACTAAAAATTGCAAATCATTTAGGGCTATTAAGCTTAACAATAAAAAAATATCAATGCAAACCAAGATTAATTATGGGTCTAAAGTTTGATAACCCAGTTGGTCTTGCAGCAGGACTCGACAAAAATGCTCAATACATTGATTGTCTATCAAAACTTGGGTTTGGTTTTATTGAAGTCGGGACTGTAACCCCAAGACCTCAACCAGGTAACCCAAAGCCAAGATCATTTAGATTAACAAATGAAGAGGGAATTATAAATAGATTTGGTTTTAATAATGATGGTATTGATAAAGTAATAGAAAATATTAAAAAATCAGAATTTAAGGGTATTTTAGGCATTAACATTGGGAAAAATTTTGATACACCAATCAGTGAAGCTACAAAAGATTACCTAATATGCTTTAGAAAATCATATTTATTTGCTAGCTATATTGTATTAAATGTTTCTTCTCCAAATACTAAAAATCTTCGTAAATTGCAGGAAGGTGAAAATTTAGAAGAATTGTTAAAAACAATTAAAGCAGAACAGAAAGTGCTACATAAGAAATATAATAAATATGTACCCTTCTTGCTTAAAATTTCTCCAGACAATACAAAATCTCAACTTTCCATTATATGTTCTTTGTTAATCAAATATAAGATTGATGGCGTAATAGCTACTAATACAACACTTTCAAGAAGTGAAGTTGAAAAATCTCCGAGGCGAAATGAATCAGGCGGTTTATCCGGAGCTCCATTGAGGACAAGTTCTTTAAAAACTTTAAAAACTTTAAAATTGAGCCTCAAAGGAAAAATTCCAATTATAGGAGTTGGAGGCGTGATGTCAGGTAAAGATGGTAAAGAGAAAGTTGATAATGGAGCAGAGCTAATTCAGATATATTCAGGTTTAATTTTTAAAGGGCATAAATTAATTTATGAACTATGTAGAGAGATTAGATAGCATAAAGTCCATACCTTATTTATTTTCATATAGAAGGTGTCCATATGCGATGAGAGCTAGAATGGCCCTTGTAGAATCTAATATTGAATTTGACATCTATGAAATATCTCTTCGAAATAAGCCTCATGAAATGCTCGCTATGAGCCAAAAAGGAACAGTACCTATTCTAAAATTTAATCAATTAGTTTTAGATGAAAGTCTAGATATAATGAAATGGGCTTATCAGAGGGCTAAATCTAGCCAATCATTACTTTTAAAGTTAGAAGATATAAAAATAGCAGATGAATTAATCACATTAAACGACGGAGAATTTAAAAAGTCTTTAGATTACTATAAATATTTTGAACGACACCCTGATAAACCCATGATAGAACATAGAGAAAATTGTTATTTTTTCTTAGACATTCTAGAGAGGAGATTGCAAAAAACAGATTTTTTAATTAGCGATAGAAGAACTTATGTTGATATATGCATTTTCCCTTTTATAAGGCAATTCAAGAATATTGATAAAGAATGGTTTGACAGTTCAGAGTATAAGTCAGTCGGAAAGTGGTTGTCACTGTTAATAAAAAGTGATTTGTTTAAAAAAGTAATGATAAAACCTAAACTTAGTTAGGCTGATATTTTTTCTTTGTTTTTAAAGTTTAAAATAATTTTATCATCATCATCAATATCAATTTCTACTTCACCACCATTTACAAGCTTCCCAAACAAAAGTTGGTCAGCTAGAGATTTTCGTATTGTATCTTGAATAAGTCTAGCCATAGGTCTTGCACCCATTTGTGGATCAAATCCAGTTTTTGCAAGATAATCTTTCAATTTTTTGGTAAAGGTAGCATCAACTTTTTTATCATGTAATTGAATTTCAAGTTGCATTAAAAATTTATCAACAACTTTTAGAATAATATTATTTCCTAATGCACCAAAGGAAACTGTAGCATCAAGTCTATTCCTAAACTCTGGAGAGAATATTTTTTTAATTTCAATCTCTTCATCGCCAGATTTTTCATTATGAGTAAAACCAAAATCTACTTTAGACAATGCCTCAGCTCCTGCATTTGTTGTCATGATGATAGTAACATTTCTGAAATCAGTTTTTCTTCCATTACTATCTGTAAGGGTGCCATTATCCATAACTTGAAGAAGTATATTGAATATATCTGGATGAGCCTTTTCAATTTCATCTAATAATAAAACAGCATGAGGGTTTTTATTAATTTGTTCTGTTAACAATCCACCATTATCATAGCCAACATAGCCTGGAGGCGCACCAATCAGTTTGGATATTGAATGTCTTTCAATAAACTCACTCATATCTATACGAATTAATTCAATCCCGAGCGTGTAAGCTAGCTGTTTAGCAACTTCAGTTTTACCGACGCCAGTAGGCCCACTAAAAAGGAAGCTACCAATAGGTCTACTTTCCGGACCTAGACCACTTCGAGCCATTTTGATTGCTGACGAAAGAGAGTTAATTGCTTTATCCTGACCAAAAATTACTGCTTTTAAATCTCTCTCAAGTGTTTTAAGTGAGTTTCGATCATCTTTGTTAATATTTTTTGCTGGAATCCTTGCTACCTTAGAAATTACATCTTCTATTTCCTTAGATCCTATCACTTTCTTTTTCTTTTTATCTGGAAGAATTCTTTGTGCTGCTCCCGCTTCATCAATTATATCAATAGCTTTATCTGGAAGTTGTCTATCGTTAATAAATTTTGCAGATAGCTCTACTGCACTAATGATTGCATCAGCTGAGAATTTCACATTGTGATGTTCTTCGAAGTGAGATTTTAAACCCTTAAGAATGCTAATAGTTGTTGGAACATCGGGCTCTTCTATATCAACCTTCTGAAATCTTCTTGTTAGTGCATGGTCTTTTTCAAAAACTGACCTATATTCTTGGTAAGTTGTGGCACCAATACATTTAATTTGACCATTTGCTAGAGCAGGTTTTAATAAATTGGAAGCATCTAATGTTCCCCCACTAGCTGAACCAGCCCCAATAATAGTATGAATTTCATCGATAAATAAAATTGAATCTTTTTCCTCATGTAATTGCTTCATAACTGATTTAAGACGTTGTTCAAAGTCCCCTCGGTATTTAGTCCCAGCAATTAATGCCCCTAAATCAAGGGAGTATATCGTTTTGTTTTGAAGGACTTCAGGGATATCTTTTTCTACAATTTTTTTTGCTAGACCTTCAGCTATAGCAGTTTTTCCAACACCAGCCTCACCGACTAGTAACGGATTATTTTTTCTACGTCTGCATAGTATCTGAACAACGCGTTCTATTTCTAATTCACGGCCAATCAAAGGATCTATTTTATTTTCAGTTACTAATTTATTAAGATTGACTGTGTAGCTTTCAAGACTTTTATTTGTCTTAACTGCAGAATCAGCTACATCACTAGGCGCCTCTTTGCTTTCTGTTTCGGTTACTTTTGATATTCCATGAGCAATAAAGTTAACAACATCAAGTCTAGCAATACCTTGTTGATGAAGAAAATAAACAGCATGAGAGTCTTTCTCTCCAAATATAGCGACTAGTACATTTGCACCTGTAACTTCTTTTTTCCCTGAAGATTGAACATGTAGCATCGCACGTTGTATTACCCTTTGAAAGCCTAGAGTTGGTTGAGTATCTACATCATCACTCCCTGTAACAATAGGAGTGTGCTCTTCAATATGACCAGCAATATCTGAGCGTAGTTTTTCAATTTTTACACCACAAGCATTTAAAACTTCTGATGCTGATGGATTATCAAGCATGGCCAATAAAAGATGTTCGACAGTAATCAACTCGTGCCTTTTTTGCCGAGCATCCATAAATGCCATGTGGAGACTAACTTCTAATTCTTGTGCAATCATAAATTAAACTATATCTTTTCTATAATACATTGCAAGGGGTGCTGCGATTCTTTTGCTAAATTTAATACTTGATTCATTTTCGTTTCTGCTATCTCAAATGGGTATGTACCACAAATACCTATTCCCTCTGTATGTATCTGAAGCATTATTCTAGTTGCATCGTCTTGAGTTTTATTAAAAACTTTCTTGATTATATTCGCAACAAACTCCATAGGTGTAAAGTCATCATTTAAAATAATTACCTTATACATGCTAGGAAGTTTTGGTTTAACCTTTTCTGGTTTTAATTTAAGACCTTCTTCATTATCATTTCGTTCCATTTTTAAATTTTACTTTTCTTTATCTGGGTGTATATCTTTACATTTTTTACATTTTTATCTTGTGCATTAATTATTTGGAAAGTAATATTTCCTATTTTGAAACTTGTATTAGGCTCCGGAATGTCTTCGAAAAATTTTAGAATTAATCCATTCAAGGTTTTAGGACCTTTAGTAGGTAGATTAAGAGTTAATTTTTTATTTAATTCCCTAATAGAAATACCTCCATCTACAATCCATCCATCTTCATCAAAAATAATTTTTGATGACTTTGAGGGTAACTCAATATTAAATTCCCCAATAACTTCTTCGAGGATATCTTCTAGAGTAACGAGCCCTATAAATTCCCCATGCTCATTTACAATTAAACCAATTTTCTCCTGATTATCCTGAAATTTCTGCATCTGTTTATATATTGTAGTTCCTGATGGAATAAAATAAGGTGGGTCAATTAAAGCAACTAATTCACCTTGATCTAAATCTTGCATATTTTCTTTAATATACAGCTTAAATAGTTTGTTGATATCTAATACACCATGTATTTCTTCATTATCTTTTTTTCTAACAAGAATTTTATTGTGATGAAAGTTTTCTATCTTCTCTAAAATATCTTCAATTGATTGACCTAAGTTAATAGATTCAATATTTGTGTGTGGCATCATAATTTCATCAATAGTTACTTTTTCTAGATCTATTAGATTTAATAATAAAGATTTATTTTTATTGGGTATAAATTGGCCTGAATCACTAATAATACTTTTTAATTCATCCATTGTTATTAAATTATTTTGAGTAAAATTAATTTTTATATTAAAAATCTTCAATATCCCTAGAACAAATACATTAACAAAAATAACTATTGGGTAAAGAATTTTCAATAGAGGATAAAGTAAAAAGCTACATGATAATGCTAATCTTTCAGGGCGGGCTGCAGCAATAACTTTTGGTGAAATTTCACTAAAAATTAAAATTAAAAATGTAGTGATTAATGTGCCTACCATAATAATAATTTCTTGATTTCCATATAGCTGAACGGAAATTACTGTTACTAATGTTGCAGCAGCTGCATTTGAAAAGTTATTACATAATAAAATTACACTTAATAACTTATCTGTTTCTTTTAGGAGCTTTATAGCCAACTTAGCACCAGTGTTTCCATCATTTGCCAAGTGTTTTAGGCGATATCTGTTTACAGACATCAAACTTGTTTCAGAAATAGAGAAAAAAGCCGATACTATTAAAAGAATAGCTAAAAGAATGATTTGATTTGTAAGTGAAAAATTAAACACGGGGGGTATTTATAATTCTGTATTTTCCTTTTTTCTTTCTGGGTTAGAAATTGCTAAATTAGTTTGATTAGTTCCAAGCCACATTGCTATTGGACAACCGACCATAATTGATGAATAAATGCCAAATAATATACCGATGGTTAACGCTAATGCAAAATTATTTAATATTTCACCCCCAAAGATCAACATTGAGATTACAACAGTTTGTGTTGAAAGGTGTGTCATGATGGTTCTTGACATTGTGCGCGTTATTGCATTATTTATAACTTCAGCAACATTTGCCTTTCTCATCTTTCTGAAGTTTTCTCGGACTCGATCAAACACTACAACAGACTCATTTACTGAGTAGCCTAAAACAGCCAATACTGCTGCAAGAACAGTTAAATTAAATTCCCATTGGAAAAAAGCAAAAAATCCCAAAATAATGATAACGTCATGCATATTTGCAACAATCGCTGCTATAGCAAATCGCCATTCAAATCTAAGTGTCAGATAAAGCATAATTCCTATACAAACAAAAAGCACTGCTAGTGCGCCTTTTTCATACAGCTCGTCTCCAACTTGAGATCCAACCGACTCAACCCTTTTTACTTCCATTAAGTTGTTCGATAATTTTAGTGCACTGGAAACTTTTTCTGATATTTCTGCAATAGACAAACCTTCACGAATAGGTAATCGAATCAAAACATCTTCTTCAGTACCAAAATTTTGAACTTGAGCATCTTCTAAATCTATATCTCGTAAAGTTTGGCGAATATCATCTATATTTGCAGCTTTTGGGTAACTTACTTCCATCATTGTCCCACCAGTGAAATCTACCCCAAGATTCAAACCGCGGATAATAATAAAGAAAACTGCTAAAATAAATACAGTAGTTGATATTACTGCAGATATTTTGCTGTATTTCATAAAAGGTATATCTTTTTTTACTCTGAAAAATTCCATAACTTTAGTTGTTATCCACCTTAAAAATTTCACCTATTGATAATTTACTTATTTGACGTTTATTACCATAGATATAATTAACTATTGTGCGCGATACAAAAATTGCGCTGAACATAGAAGTTAAAATTCCCAATACAAGAACTACTGCAAAACCTTTAATAGGACCAGAGCCAAACATGAAGAGTGCTAATCCTGCAATCATAGTTGTTATATTAGAGTCTAGTATAGTTCCCCAAGCCATTTTATAACCCATACTAATACTAGCTTGTGGTGTATTCCCATTTCTTATTTCATCACGGATTCTTTCATTGATAAGAACGCTAGAATCAATAGCCATACCTAATGTCAATGCGATCGCAGCCAAACCTGGAAGGGTTAATGTAGCTTGTAGTGCAGATAGTAATGCAACTAAAAATAATAAATTAACAGAGAGGGTGATTACTGAGATAACACCAAAAACCATATAATATATAGCCATCATAATAATAATTGCAATGAAGCCCCAAAGTGTCGATTGAACACCACGGGAAATATTTTCTTTACCCATGCTTGGGCCAACTGTTCTTTCTTCAATAATTTCCATTGGTGCCGCAAGTGAACCTGCCCTTAAGAGTAATGCAATATCTGTTGCTTCTTGAGTGTTGGCCATACCAGTAATTTGTACTCTCCCTCCTCCAATTTCACCTCTAATAACTGGAGCTGTAACCACCTCAGTTAGATTCTTTTCTATCAAAAGTAGTGCCATTCTTTTACCTATATTTTCACGAGTTACTTGCTTAAAAATACTAGAGCCTTTTCCATCGAGTGTAATTGACACAATCGATTGTCCTGTTTGTTGATCGACCCCAGGGCCTGCATTAGTAATTCGTTCGCCAGTAAGAATTACTTGTTTTTTTACTAATATGCTATTGCCAAATCGATCGTCAAAAATTTCTGAATTTATTGGTATTTGGTCCTCATTCCCATCTTTAAAAACATCTTTATTAAAGTTGTCTTCATTCACCATTCTCATCTCAAGCGTTGCTGTTCGACCTAAAATTTCTTTAGCTTTTGCTGTGTCTTGAACCCCAGGAAGTTGTATAACAATTCTATCAAGCCCTTGTTGTTGTATTAATGGCTCTGCCACTCCTAATTCATTAACTCTATTATTCAAAGTCTCTAAATTTTGTTTGATTGCGAATTCCGTGATTGATTTTTTTGTTTTCTCACTAATAATAACCTTAAGAACAATCTCATCATTAACAAAAATTTCTTTGAAGTCAAAACTGTTATTAATATCTCTAATAATATTTTTGCCTTTATTTAATTCTTCTTTAGATTTAAATTTAATTTGCATGATGTCATTATTTCTTGTGGCATCGTAATAACCAATCCTTTCTTTTCTTAATGCAGTTCTAAACTGACCTAAATAACTAGAGGTTGTCTTTTCAAGGGCTTTAGATAAATCAACTTGCATAAGAAAATGCACTCCACCTCTTAAATCAAGGCCTAAGTACATTGGGAGCGCACCCAAATCTGATAGCCAGTTAGGCGAGTTAGGGATTAAATTTAAAGCTACTACATATTTATTTCCCAATGAATTTTGAATAAGACTTTTGGCTTTGAGTTGGTCTTCAGCTGTTTTGAGCTTAACTTTAATATGAAAGTTCTCTACAATTAATCCAGTATTTGTTATTCCAGATTTTTCTAATGTTTCTTCAATTAATTGTAAGAGTGACGTATCAATTTTCTCGCCTGCTTTGATTGGCATTATTTGAATAGCAGGGGACTCACCATAAAAATTTGGCATAACAAAAATGAGGCTTAACATGACTGTTGTTAAGATTAAGAGATATTTCCAGCGTGCTGAATGGTTCATTTAGTTTAAATTAGAAATTAAGATTCTTAAATTGATTTAATTGTGCCTTTAGGCAATAAAGTTTGGATAGTTTGTTTCTGTATTTTTACTTCCACATTCTTAGCTACCTCTATTGTGGCGAATTGGTCGTTTATCTTAATAATTTTACCCAAGATACCGCTATTTGATACAATCTCATCCCCAGCCTTAAGCGCCTCTATTAGAGTTTTATGCTCTTTAGCTTGCTTCATTTGAGGCCGAATTAGCATAAAGTAAAATAAAACAAAAATTATTATAAAAGGGAGAAAACTAGCTAGTCCTTCATTCATAATATCTTTATCCTATAAAAAAAGATGATTCTATCATAAGTCATACATCTATTCATTAGCTTTGCGAGTTTTTAGGAAGTCAGTTTGGTATTTTTTAAACTTTTGATCCTTAATTGCATCTGATGCTTCTTTCATGAATGTCTTATAAAAAAATAAATTATGAATTGTATTTAATCTCAAGCCCAACATTTCACCAATTTTAAAAAGATGATGAAGGTAAGATCTGGAAAAATTTTGGCAGGTATAGCATGCGCACGACTCGTCAAAGGGTAATAAATCATCTTTGTAACGAGTATTTTTTAACTTAATGTCTCCAAATCTAGTAAATATCCAACCATTCCTTGCATTTCTAGTGGGCATTACGCAATCAAACATGTCAACACCATGTTCAATTGCATTTATTATATCTTCAGGAGTTCCAACACCCATTAAATAACGTGGTTTTTCTTTTGGCATCTTTGGCGTTATAAAAGCAGTAATTTTTTTCATCTCAGTTTTTGGCTCCCCTACCGATAGTCCACCTATTGCATAACCATCAAAACCAATATTAGAAAGTTGTGCTAATGAGTCCTCCCTTAAGTCCTCATACATCCCACCTTGAATTATTCCAAATAGTGCATTTTTGCTACCTAAAAAACTTTCTTTGCTTCGGTAAGCCCATTCTTGACTAAGTAGCATTGAGCTTCTAGCTTCTTCATGTGTTGCCGGGTAAGGTGTACATTCATCAAATATCATTGCTATATCCGAATTAAGATTTTTTTGAATCTCAATAGATTCTTCAGGACCAAGAAAGCATTCACTACCATTGATTGGAGATTTGAAGGTTACCCCCTGGCTGCTAATTTTTCTCATTTTACCTAAACTCCACACTTGAAATCCACCAGAATCAGTAAGCATTGGCCTTTTCCAATTAATAAATTGATGAAGCCCTTTATGTTTTTTTATGATTTCTAATCCTGGACGAAGCCAAAGATGAAAAGTATTTCCTAGAATAATTTCAAAATTCATTACTTCTAATTCATTGGGGCTAATTGTTTTAACAGCACCATAGGTTCCAACTGGCATAAAAACAGGTGTATTAACTTCACCGTGTGAAAGTTTCAACAAGCCCGATCTTGCATTACCATCTTGAGAAATAAGTTTAAATTTCATGTTTAGTGGGTAAATAGATAAATTTGATTTATTATCATTATAAATAGAATATCTATTAATAACGATGAATATTAAGCAATTCTAGGATAAAATTTTAATTAAATATGACTACTATCAAAGAAAATTTAAAAAAAGGCGCTAAAGGGAGAAATAAATTTTACCTCCTCCCTAATTTATTTACGACAGCATCTTTATTTGCTGGATTTTATTCTATTGTTCAGGCAATGAATGGTCGATATGATCATGCTGCTATTGCTATTTTTGTTGCATTAATTCTAGATGGTTTGGATGGAAGAGTTGCAAGGATGACAAATACAGAAAGTGCATTTGGCTCTGAATATGACAGTTTATCCGATATGGTTTCTTTTGGCGTCGCTCCTGCCCTTGTAATATACGTATGGGCACTTCAGCCACTTGGAAAATTAGGCTGGATTGTTTCATTTATATACTGTACATGCGCAGCAGTTCGACTTGCTAGATTTAATGTTAAATTAGATATTGATAATAAGAAATATTTTTCTGGTCTTCCATCGCCGGCAGCAGCAACATTGCTAGCTAGTTTTATTTGGATTTCATTTGATAATGGAATAAATGGCAATGAAATATTTCTAGGATTCTTTCAGATGCAATGGTTTGCATTGATAATTACGCTTTTTGTTGCACTATCAATGACAGCAGATGTTAATTTTTATAGTGGTAAAGATATTAATCTCAGGAGCAGCCAGCCTTTCGTTGCTATTCTTCTAATAGCTTTATTGTTTGGACTAATCTCCCACAACCCAGCAGAGGTTATTTTTATAATTGCATTTGGATATTCATTATCTGGATATTTTAACTTAATAAGGGCAAAATTTAAGACTAGTAAAAATTTTTTAGATGTTGACATATTCGATGAAAAATAAATTAATAATATTTGATACTACATTACGTGATGGCGAACAAAGTCCTGGTGCATCAATGACTCAAGAAGAGAAAGTTAGAATTGCAAAACAACTTGAGAAATTAGGTGTTAACGTAATTGAAGCTGGCTTTGCTGCAGCCAGCCCTGGTGACTTCGAGGCTATCAAAGCTGTTGCAAAAATAATAAAAAAATCAACTGTTTGCTCATTAGCAAGAGCGCTTGAGACTGATATTGATAAAGCTGGGAGAGCTGTTGAGCCTGCAGAAAATAAGCGAATCCATACCTTTATCGCAACAAGTAAGATTCATATGGAAAATAAATTAAGGATGAAGCCAGATCAAGTTCTTAAACAGGCTGTAAAAGCAGTTGAATGGGCTTTATCTTACACGGAAGATGTAGAATTTTCTGCTGAGGATGCAGTTCGGTCGGATATAGATTTTCTTGTTGAGATATTCGATGCTGTGATAAAGGCAGGGGCCAAAACAATTAATGTTCCAGATACGGTTGGTTACTCTGTTCCGTATGTATGGGGACAGCGTATGAAAACATTAATAGAGAGAGTGCCTAATTCGGATAAAGTAATATGGTCAACGCATTGCCATAATGATCTTGGGATGGCTGTAGCTAATTCACTATCAGCTGTTTTGAATGGCGCTAGACAGGTTGAGTGCACGATTAATGGACTTGGAGAGAGGGCAGGAAATGCTAGCCTAGAGGAAATTGTCATGGCTGTAAAAACAAGAAAAGATATTTTTAATCTTGAATCCAAAATTAACACAAAGCAAATTGTGCCAACCTCGCGATTGGTATCAACAATAACAGGTTACCCAGTTCAGCCTAATAAGGCAGTAGTTGGAGCAAATGCATTTGCACATGAGTCAGGAATTCATCAGGATGGCGTTTTAAAGCATAGAGAAACATACGAAATAATGCTTGCTCAAGATGTGGGTTGGGGTGCGAATAAGATTAGCCTAGGTAAACTCTCAGGAAGAAGTGCATTTAAAAGTAGATTAAAAGAATTAGGCATTGAGATTGAGGCTGAAGATACATTTAATGCAACATTTGATAGGTTTAAGTTATTAGCTGATAAGAAATCTGAAATATTTGATGAAGATATTCATGCTTTGGTCAGTGAGGAGTATGTTGAAGAGTCCTATGATTTATATAAATTAATTGGACTAAAGACTGCATCAGAATCAGGCAAGACCCCTTTCTCAGAAATTGAAATGACTATGGATGGAAAAAATTATAAATCTAGCGCCGAGGGCAGTGGCTCTGTTGACGCCGCATTCAAAGCGATTGAATCAATCGTAAAATCAAAAGCAGAATTATTATTATTTTCAGTAAATAACATAACCTCCGGAACTGATTCACAAGGCGAGGTTACTGTCCGCTTGTCCAGAGGAGGAAGAATTGTTAATGGCCAAGGGTCAGACACAGACATTGTTATCGCATCTGCAAAAGCCTATATTAGCGCACTTAATAAACTTCACTCCAAGTATGAACGTGTATATGCACAATTATAAGAGAGATATTTTTTGAATTTAGCTATTTTTGATTTAGACAATACACTCCTTGATGGCGACTCTGATTATAATTGGGGGCTTTTTTTAGTTCGAGAAGGGTTGGTTAATAAAAAAAATCACGAAGATTCTAATAAGAAATTTTATTCAGATTACAACGCAGGTAAATTAGATATTTATGAATTCTGTGAATTTCAATTTAAATTTTTTAAAGATAACAAAAAAAAAATAACAGATAAACTTTTAGCTCGCTACGTAAGTGAAGTTATACCAAAAATGATAACGGACAAAGCAAAAAAACTTATTAATAAACATAGAGATGATGGAGATAATCTGCTGATAATTACCGCAACTAATAGCTATATAACAAAACCTATTGGCAATTTGCTTGGTATAGATGATTTAATCGGGACTGATCTTGAGGAAGTTGATGGAGAATTTACAGGTAAAGTTAAAGGAATTCCTTCATTTAAAGAGGGTAAAGTCGAAAGATTAAACTTCTGGTTAAAACAAAAAGGGTTTGTGTCAAAAGACTTCGAACGAATTTACTTCTACAGTGATTCACAAAATGATTTACCGTTACTTAGAATAGTTAGTAACCCTGTAGCAGCAAACCCGGATGAGACATTAAAAAAAGAAGCAATTAAAAATAAGTGGCCAATAATTATTTTAAAATAATTTTTAACTGAGTAAGATCTCTAAAACAAATTTTGTTCCAAAATAAGATAGTATAAGAAATATAAAAGCAATAAGAGATATTACAACTGCTTTTTTACCCCTCCATCCATAATTTATTCTTCCTAACAACATAGCTCCATAAGTTATCCATGCCATAAAAGAAAAAATAGTTTTGTGATTCCAAACTATTGAGGTGCTAAAAATTTCGTTTGTAAATAAAATACCTGAAAATAAAGTTATTGATAAAAGAATAAAGCCAAACCAATAAATTTTAAATAAAATATTTTCCATTGATAGTAAGGAAAAATTACCTGTGAAATTTTCTTCATTGTTATAGTTCTTAGTTAGATTATTTTGAAATAATAGAATAAATATAGAAAATATAGCCCCTACAGTTAAAAGACTATACGATAAGATTGCAATAGTTATATGTATTATTGAATTTATTGACACCTGAATTGCAAAGGATTCATCATTCTTAAGGAATGGATGGGATAAAATAATAATTAAAGCTGGTATGAGGGTTAAGTTCTCCAATCCATTAAATTGAATTTTTCTATTGATAAAGTAATAAAAAAAAACTGTTACCCAACTAACTATTAGTAATGAATTAGAAAAGTTTAAATTAATACCACTGGATATAGTTGTTATATATATTAGTGAGGCATGCGCTACTAAGCCAATTATTAATGCTACATTAACTATCCCAAGTTTTTTAGATTGGTTAAAAACCAAAATGAAACATGGAATCATGTAAAAAATTAGTGACAATAGAAGTAATGCAAAATATTCCATAAGTAATGTTTGTTCAAAAAATTAAACACAATTATAATAGATTTCTAACATAAACCGTTAATTACTAAATTACTATTGAGAATTTTATATAATGCTTGAAAATTTAACAGAACGATTACAGTCAGTAATAAAGACTATACGTGGCCAGTCTCGCTTTAGTGAAGAAAATATAAGCGATGCTATGAGAGAGGTGAGAATCGCATTAATTGAGGCAGACGTCGCTTTACCTGTTGTGAAATACTTCATTGATCGAGTAAAAGAAAAGGTATTAGGTGTTGAAGTTTTAAAAAGTGTAACACCTGGCCAAGCAATTATTAAGATCGTTCAAGATGAATTAACTAGCTTGATGGGTAATGAAAACGTTGGACTAGAGCTTTCTACAAAGCCGCCAGCAGTGATCCTAATGGCTGGATTACAAGGATCAGGAAAAACAACAACTGTTGCTAAGTTAGCTAAAATTTTACTAGATCAAAAGAAAAAAGTTTTGGTTGCAAGTGCTGATGTTTATAGACCTGCAGCTATCGATCAACTCAAAACTTTAGCAGCGAGTCTAAATATTGATTGTTTCGATTCCTCACCAAAAGATAAGCCTATTAAAATTGCTTCAGCAACCCTGGACTATGCAAAAAAATATTTCTTTGATGTAGTTATCTTTGACACTGCAGGTCGATTAGGTATTGATGAAGTCATGATGAAAGAAATAAAGCAATTACATAAAAAACTAATGCCAATAGAAACTTTATTTGTTGTTGATGCGATGCAGGGCCAAGATGCAGTAAACACTGCTAAAGCATTTGGAGAAGCATTGCCTTTAACAGGCATTGTTCTGACTAAGCTGGACGGTGACTCAAGAGGGGGAGCAGCTCTTTCGGTAAGACATATCACTGATAAACCAATTAAATATATAGGAGTAAGTGAAAAAACTGATGGATTAGAAGCTTTTCATCCAGAGCGAATGGCTTCTAGAATTCTTGGCATGGGTGACATCGTTGGATTAGTTGAGGAAGCACAAAAAAATGTTGATATTAAGGAAGCAGAGAAGTTAGTTGAAAAAGTTAAATCAGGAAAAAAATTTGATTTAGATGATTTTAAAAATCAGATTTCTCAGATGAAAAAAATGGGTGGAGTTGGAGCTATGATGGATAAAATGCCTTCACAAATATCAGGCGCTGCTTCAGGAATAAATCCAGAGGATGGAGATAAGTCTATAGTTCAGATGGAAGCAATTATCAGCTCAATGACCTTACAAGAAAGAAAACATCCTGATGTAATTAAAGCAAAAAGAAAGATAAGAATTGCAAATGGTTCTGGAGTTCAAGTGCAAGATATTAATCGTCTACTTAAGCAATTTGAAGAAATGCAAAAAATGATGAAAATTTTTTCTAAAGGTGGTATGGGTAAGGTAATGAGAGGCTTAACGGGCCGATTCCCTGGCATGAACTAATTTAAATTCATAATCCCCATTGACCAAATTCGAATATTACTAGATAATTCCGTTTCCGATAATGGGGTGTTAGCTCAGCTGGTAGAGCACCGGACTTTTAATCCGATGGTCGGGAGTTCGATCCTCCCACACCCTACCATTTATTTCTAAATTCAATCTATGAATCAATTTCCGTAGATTTTCAAAAAGTATGGTTAAATAGGGTAAGTATAGTTAACGTACAAAGAAAAATATGACCCAATATAAAAATTTATTACTAAATAATCAGCTTTGTTTTGCCCTTTATGCCGCTACAAACTCTATTATTCGTTACTATCGTATTTATCTTAACGAAATAGGTATAACTTACACACAATACCTAGTTTTATTGGTGCTTTGGGAGTTAGAAAATTCTAACATAAAGGAAATTGCTAAAGTTTTAAAATTGGATTCACCCACAATTACACCCATTGTTCAAAAATTAGAAAAAATGAATTTAGTTAAACGACAACGTTCTTCTAAAGACGAGAGGGTAGTGGTAGTATCCCTTACAAAAAATGGTATTGATTTAGAAACTCAGGTGGCTGACATTCAAA
>ENA-OSJC01001504-OSJC01001504.1-marine-metagenome-genome-assembly--contig:-NODE-1504-length-19101-cov-5.573434_pt1 | contig 19101 bp, 22 predicted proteins | sample MGYA00237885_ERZ534234 | MGnify/ENA primary metagenome ERZ534234 (study PRJEB26413, sample SAMN06343907) | marine metagenome | isolation source: coastal waters | place: Atlantic Ocean: West Antarctic... | reverse complement strand
AAGATGGTATACGATGCCGAAACCGGTGATATGAAAGATGACAAGAAGCATATGTCAATGCTCGAAGATTTCTGGTTACCAAGACGTGAAGGCGGCCGTGGTACTGAGATCTCTACTCTACCTGGTGGTGAAAACCTTGGTCAGATTGACGACATTGAATACTTCCGTCGTAAACTATATAAATCTTTAAATGTACCTAGCGGTCGTTTAGAGCAAGAGCAGCAGTTTAATCTTGGTCGATCTACAGAGATCTCAAGAGACGAACTTAAGTTTCAAAAGTTTATTAATCGTCTACGTAAGAAGTTCTCTGCACTCTTTATTGATATCCTTAAGACACAGCTTATTCTTAAAGGTGTTGTTACTGAAGAGGAATGGGAAGATATTCGTTCAGATATTAGTGTTGACTTTGTTCAAGACAACCATTTCTCTGAGTTAAAAGATGCTGAACTACTACGTGAGCGTTTAGGTACATTGCGTGAGATTGATGAATACGCCGGACGTTACTATTCAGTTGAATGGATTCGTAAGAATGTATTGCATCAAACAGATGAAGATATTGAAAATATCATTAAGCAGATTGACGATGAAGGAATGAACGACAACGAAGATGAAGAAGTGTAAATCTCAAGTTGTATAAATAAATGAAAGGTGACTAAGATGACGAATGTAAGTGATTTAATTAATGCATTAGACGGTGATAGCAAAAATGATGCTAACAATATGTTTAGTGCACTTATGCAAGATAAAATGAATGCCGCTATGGATGATCGTAAGATTGCTGTAGCACAAGGCATGACCGGTACTACAGTACAAGAAGAGGAAGTAGATCTCGATGATGAAGTTTCAGGAATTCAGGACGAAGCCTAATACTGTCTCCGAGGCGACTAAGTCTTTTAAGGTTGGTAAAGGTAAGTTTAAGGCAGAGATAAAAAAGAAAGGATCTAAATTTGTTGCGTCTATAGATGGCCAAGATTTAGATACTTTTAAAACAGAAAAAGATGCCGAAAAAGCAATTAACGATTTTACAAAGCTGATGGGGAAATAACATATGGCCGAAATTAGACCAATTAGTGCGGAAATAGCTTCCCCAACAACAACAGGTGCTGCTTCAACAGTATCAGCCGGGGTTAACGTTCGTATTATTAATACGACTGCAGCTGCTCATCTAGTAACCTTGGTAACAGCACAAAGCGGAACAGTCGTTGGAAGTTTCACTATTATGTCCGACGAGCATGTTGTTCTTAGAAAAGTTAAGACAGAATGCATTTTTGCCGGTAACGCAGGTGTTAAGCTGACTAGTTTAGCGATTCCGAGAGGCTAGTAGCATGAAATTAATTACAGAGCATTTAGATAACGAATTAGAGTATTTGTCAGAAGCCGACAGTAAAGGCAACAAGTCTGCTACTATTCAAGGTATCTTTATGCAAGCCGAAGGTAAGAACCGCAATGGCAGGATCTACCCGAAAGCTATTTTAGAAAAGGCAGTGGCTAAGTACTCTGCCGAACAAGTTTCCAAAGGAAGGGCTGTGGGTGAGTTAAATCATCCCGAAGGTCCAACCGTTAATTTGGATAAAGTATCCCATCGTATTACCGAACTAAAATGGGACGGTAACAATGTGATGGGTAAAGCACTAATATTGAATACTCCTATGGGTCAGATTGTAAAAGGTTTGATGGAAGGCGGTGTTCAGCTTGGTGTTTCAAGTCGTGGTATGGGTAGTCTTGTGCAACGTAATGGTGTTAACATAGTAGGTAATGATTTTATATTAGCTACTGTTGATATCGTACAGGATCCTTCTGCTCCTGAGGCCTTTGTAAATGGCATCATGGAGGGAGTAGATTGGATTTGGGATAATGGTATCCTAAAAGCACAGGAAATTGAACAGTTCGAGACTGAGATCAAAGAGGCCAAATCTGCAGACATGTCTAATGTCCAGATAAAAGTCTTTAAAGATTTCCTCTCAAAACTTTAACTCAATAGGAGTATTAAATGTCTGATATCGAACAGAATGTCGAAATCGAAGACGTTGTTGAACAACTCCAAGATGAGACCCTTGAGAACGTTGAAGTTTCTGATGGGGATCACCTGGACGAGGCAAAGGCTGCACCTGAAGTCGATGGCGCAAAAGCTGCTGAAGATGACGCTGCTGTAATTAAAAAATCAGCACCGGCACAAGCAACTGCACCAAAGACAAAAGCAGGTATGGTTAATGCCATGTACAACAAAATGTCTAAGATGAACAAAGAAGACTTAAAAGCATCATATATGAAAATGCATGCTGAAAGTGTAGATGCGGAAGCTACAGATGTTGTAGCCGAAGGATCCTTTGATGAAGATCTGAAAGCATTGGTTGAATCCGAAGCAACATTGTCTGAAGGTTTTAAGGATAAGGCGGAAATCATTTTTGAAGCTGCTTTAAAATCAAAACTGGCTGAAAGCATTGAATCGCTTGAAACCCAGTATTCAGAAGAACTAGCTGAAGAAACAACACGTATTCAGTCTGAATTGGTCGAAAAAGTTGATGGCTACCTCAACTACGTCGTCGAAAACTGGATGGAAGAAAATAAACTTGCAGTAGAAAACGGTCTACGTACCGAAGTTGCTGAAAGCTTTATGACAGCTTTGCATGGTGTATTCACCGAGCATTACGTTGAAGTCCCTGAGGGCAAAGTCGACTTAGTCGATGATCTTGCCAGCAAGGTTGACAACTTAGAAGAAGCTGTTAACGTTTCCGAGCAGAAAAACATCGAGTTGGCAGGGGAAGTTAATGAGCTTACCCGCGCAGCAATCGTCCGTGAATCTGCAACTGGTTTAAGCGAAGCACAAGCTGAAAAGCTAAAAACACTTGTTGAAGATGTTGCTTATGAATCTGCTGATGCATTTACTGCAAAAGTTGATACTATCAAAGAAACATATTTCAAAGAAGTAAAAACCGTAAGCGAAGAAGCAGAAATACATGATCACTCTGATGACGAAATCTCAGTGAACCCACGTATGGCTAGTTACTTGGCTGCCCTTAAAATTAATACCTAATCTAACGGAGTAAACAAAAAATGTTTAACGCTGATAAAAATCTAATGGAGAAGTGGGCGCCAGTAATGGAATCCACAGACGCTCCTGCATTTAAAGACAAGCATCGTGCTGCAGTTACTGCTGTCATGCTTGAAAACACAGAGAAAGCCCTTGCTGAAGAGCGTGGACATCAGTCCTTTAGCTTGACAGAGGCTGCACCTGCTAACGCAACATCTGCTAGTAATATCGACAACTGGGATCCAATCTTGATCTCATTAGTACGTCGTTCTATGCCAAACCTAATGGCCTATGACATTGCTGGTGTACAGCCAATGACTGGTCCAACTGGCTTAATCTTCGCGATGAAGTCACGCTACACGTCACAGACTGGTACTGAAGCATTATTTGCTGAAGCTGATACAGCTTTCTCTGGTGCCGCTTCTGGTGACCTTGGTTCTGCAGACGCTGGCAACAACGATCCTTTTGCTGGAGATGATCCTGCTTCTGGTGGTTCTGTTGGTAACGACTCTGATACTATTGCGGAATACGCTCCTGGTACCGGTATGGCTACAGCAACTGCTGAAGCTCTTGGCGATGCTGCTGGAAACGCGTTCCCTGAAATGGCGTTCTCAATCGAAAAAGCTACTGTGACTGCAAAGTCTCGTGCTTTGAAAGCTGAGTACACAATGGAACTTGCACAAGATCTTAAAGCTGTGCACGGTCTTGACGCTGAAGCAGAACTTGCAAACATCTTGTCTGCAGAAATTCTTGCTGAAATCAACCGCGAAGTTATCCGTACGATCAACATGAAAGCTAAATTGGGCGCACAACAAGGTGACCTAACAACTGCCGGAACTTTTGATCTTAACACAGATGCTGACGGTCGTTGGTCTGTAGAGAAGTACAAAGGCTTGTTGGTACAAATCCAGCGTGAAGCTAATGTAATTGCACGTGAAACTCGTCGCGGTAAGGGTAACTTCCTAATCTGTTCTTCAGATGTGGCTGCTGCACTATCTGCTTCTGGTGTTCTTGATTACACTCCAGCTCTTGCTGTAAATGGTAACCTTAACGTCGATGACGCAGGTAACACTTTTGCAGGTACATTGAACGGTGGCATGAAAGTGTACATCGATCCATATGCTGCTGTTAACTATGTCAACATCGGTTACAAAGGTACAAATGCATACGACGCAGGTATCTTCTACTGCCCATACGTACCATTAACTATGGTTCGTGCAGTTGGTGAGAATTCCTTCCAGCCAAAAATCGGCTTTAAGACTCGCTACGGCATGGTTGCTAACCCATTCGTTGGTTCTTCTGCAGGCGATAACACTGGTGCCGATCGTGCTAACCAGTATTACCGTATCTTCAAAGTAACAAAGATCTTGGGCGAAGGCTAAACCCTTCCATCATAACGTTATTAAGGGGGCAGCCGAAAGGCTGCCCTTTTTTCGTTATAAATAATGGTATAAGGAGTACACTATGCCGTATACAGCTAATATTAATTTTAGAGAGCAAGCAACATCTACACTAGTAGAGAACCTGTCTTTTATTAATCCATCAGGCTTCAGACTTGTGATTGATTCACAGAAATATCCTAATGCTCAATATATGGTTCAAACAATTGCATTGCCTGATATGAGCATTTCTCCTGCCGTGTTTAATACACCTAAGAGAAATATTGGTATCGCTCCTGATAAGATCGAATACAACCCATTTGATCTAACCTTTCTTGTAGATGAGAAGATGCAAAACTATAAAGAAATCCATGATTGGATTCTTGGACTTGTCACTGAGGATGATTTTGCCGTACGCAAAGCACGTGACGTAACACTACAAGTATTAAATAGTCATAACAATGTAAGTCAAGAAATACAATTTATTGACGCGTTCCCTATTAATCTTAGTTCGTTACCATTTGACGCAACTACTACTGATATACAATATCTGACTGCGTCAGTGTCATTTCAGTACTCTTATTTTAAGTTTAAGACCTAGTATAAATACTTGTAATAGAATATGTAATAACGGTGAATAATATGATGAATATTGAAAAAATCTTGGAAATGTGGAAAGAAGACTCAAAGATTGATGAGCTTCGTTTAGATCAGGCCTCTATTGATTCTGCTAAATTACATTCCAAATACTTAGAACTACTAACAACAGCAAAACTTCAATTTAAGCGTAAAGACATGGAATTCAAAGTCCTTTTAAAAAATAAATGGCTTTGGTATAACGGTAAGCTCACTAAAGATCAGATAGACGATCTTGGCTGGGAATACGACGCATTGAATGGCCTGAAGGTTTTGAAGGGCGAAATGTCGTATTATTACGATTCCGATCCTCACATCCAAGAGATGGAAGCTCGGCTAGAGTATATTAAGACTATTAAAGAGACGCTTGAAGAAATCATCAACAACATTCGATGGAGACATTCCAGTATCAAAAACGCGATAGATTGGCGTAAATTTGAATCTGGTGCATAATGTCTGAAATAATAAGTGTGAAGAAAAAGAATCACGCGTTCCTCAAAGTAACGGCTGATCCTGGTATAATGAACGAGATATGTGATTTCTTCACATTCTTTGTACCTGGTTATAAGTTTATGCCCGCATATAAAAACAAAATGTGGGATGGGAAGATTCGTCTTTTCGATGTGAGAACTGGTGATCTACCTGGTGGACTGTTTGCTTATGTGCAAGAGTTTGCGGCTACTCCCGGGCGTGACTATCATATCGAGGTAGAGCATGATGCATACTATGGAGTACCATCTACTAATTCGGTAGTTGACTTATCTTGGATTAATGATCTTACTCTGTCCTCTAACGGTAAAGAAATTGTGCCACGTGATTATCAGATAGAAGCTGTTAGCCATGCATTAACAAAGAAGCGTGCATTACTAATATCTCCTACTGCGTCTGGTAAATCGTTGATCATATACTTAATAATACGTTGGTACTTAGAACGGTTTAATAAGAGAGTATTGATTGTAGTACCTACTACTTCGTTGGTTCAACAGATGTATTCAGACTTTGGCGATTACAGTCAGTTTGATGATACATTCGACAACGTAGAAATGATGCACAGAATTTATTCAGGTAGACCTAAGTTTGCCGAAAACGAAAGGATTATAGTCTCTACTTGGCAGTCGATATATAAGCTAGGAGGCGAATGGTTTAACCAGTTTGGAGCAGTTATAGGTGATGAGGCACATAATTTTAAAGCTAAGTCTCTTATATCGATACTATCTAAGATGCGTGAATCTGAATTTAGATTTGGAACAACTGGTACACTAGACGGAACACAAACACATAAGCTAGTACTTGAAGGACACTTCGGACCGGCTCACTATGTGACTACTACTAAAAGCCTTATGGATTCTGGTGATTTATCAGAATTACAGATCTCTATGATTTTGCTTAAGTATCCAGAAGAGATACGGAAAACATGGGGTAAGAAGAAATATCAAGAGGAAATGGATTACATTGTTGCATATGAGAAGCGCAATAAATTCATTACTAACCTAGCGTTGGATCAAGATGGCAATACGCTTGTTTTGTTTCAATATGTGGAAAAGCATGGTAAACCTCTATATGATATGATTAAGAAGAAAGCTCATGCTCGCAGACAGATATTCTATGTGTCAGGTGAGACGGGTGCGGACGTACGTGAGGATATCAGGAAGATAACTGAAACTCAAAAGAATGCTATAATCGTGGCATCACTTGGAACTTTCAGTACTGGTGTTAACATTAGAAACTTGCACAATGTTGTCTTTGCAAGTCCATCTAAGTCACAGATCAAGGTGTTACAATCTATTGGTCGTGGATTACGTAAGTCTGATAACGGGCAGGCAACTAAGTTGTTTGATCTTGCTGATGATCTGCATTGGAAGTCTCGTAAGAACTACACTCTGCTTCATGCCGCAGAACGCATGAAGATTTATGGTAAAGAAAAATTCAAATATAACATATACGAAGTGGATATATGATGACTATAATGGACGAAGAAACTTTAAACGATATTAACATACAGCACTTTAAGCTCATAAACGGTGAAGAGTTTATAGGGTTAGTTCGTGGTACTGAAGAAAATAGGATCCTTGTAGAGTTTCCTTTAATGCTCAATGTCATGTCTCTAGGACGTGGTAGAGAATCTTTCTACTTTACCGAATGGATGCCAATGGCTCGAGAAGAAGTTCAGGCAGTGTATCCGAATACAATCATCTCTCATTCTGAGGTTACTGATCAATTTAAGGAGCATTACATTCGTACGGCTTTACGGTTTAAAGATAAGCCAAATACGATATTCCACGGTGAACCTGAAGATGATATATATGATGACGACATGCTTGATGAGTTAGATGAAGACTTTGATGTAAGGGATTATATTAGTAAGACCATCCATTAATAGTATACCTCCTCCCTCAGCAGCATACTCTCTTATTATACCACAGTTTGCAACATTTGTACACAGTTAATTGCGGTATATACTAAAATAAATTAATAAAAAAAATGTGTACATTTCCTAAGAATCATGTTATAATAGTCTTAATATGATAAAATATACTAGGAGTATATAATGACCAAAATAAAACCAAAGATGAAACCTCATTATGTCAACAACCGTGAATTCTCTTATTCGGTTGTTGACTATGTAAAAATAGTTAATGAGGCTCAGGAAAAACAGGTTGCTTTGCCCATTGTTCCTGACTATATTGCCACCTGCTTTCTCAAGATAGCAGAAGGCCTATCACACAAATCTAACTTTATCCGCTATACCTATCGTGAAGAAATGGTAATGGATGCAGTTGAGAATTGTCTTAAAGCAATCACAAACTATAATATCGAAGCAGCTACACGTACGGGCAATCCCAATGCGTTTGCATACTTCACTCAAATCTGCTACTATGCATTCTTGCGACGTATTGCCAAGGAAAAGAAGCAACAAGATATCAAATTCAAATGGATTGAAAAAGCTGGTATCGAAGACTTCTTATCATATGGTGAAGCTAATACAGGAGGATCTCCCATTGGCACAGAACGTGCGTTCGTTGAAGAACTTCGTTCACGTATTGATAAGATCCGAGACACTGATAACTCACTAAAAGAGTTTACTAAAGCTGAAAAGCTGGCAGAAAAACAGCGTAAAGCAAAAGGCCTTGAACTGTTTATGGGAGGCTAATATGCCACATATCACTGTATGGGGTAATGGTTACGTTGGTGGAGCATACTCTGACTATCTTGAAGAGAACGGATATACCGTTACTCGGGTGGATCCAGCTCAGGGAATGCATCCCACTTCTCTAGCATATAAGCAACCATCACTTATATGCGTTCCAGCCCCTACTTTAGGAGATGGAACAGTAGACTACTCAATTATCAATACTATTATTAGTAGGGTCTCACGACCTATATTGATTAAGAGCACTATCCTTCCTGATTACGCTGCTGACTTAGGTCCTAACGTATCATATTCTCCTGAGTTTCTAACCGCAAGTAACGCTGCTGAAGATATCAGAAGACAGAAAAACGTGGTTATAGGCGGCATTAATACCGTGCACTGGTCAGTAGTATTTGACTCACTTGGTAAAAACATTCATAAAACGTCAGCTAGGTCTGCCTCGTTTATGAAGTATACTGTAAACTCATTTCTTGCTACTAAGGTTGCATTTATGAATGAACTATATGATCAACATGGCGGAGATTGGAACGAATTAAAGTCTCTACTAGAATTAGATCCTCGACTAGGAGCATCTCATTTAGATGTGCCTGGTCCTACTGGAGAATACGGATATGGCGGAGAATGTTTTCCGAAAGACGTAAAAGCGTTTTTAACATATACGAAGGCTAGAGAGTTCAACACTCAGATGAGTATACTAGAACAAGCTAGCGTATCAAATGAAAAGAACTTAACTGAGCAACGGAGAAAATTATGTCGTACCATGTATTGTTAACTGGCCATGAGGGCTATGTTGGATCACATTTAATTAAAGCACTTGCAGCACGGGATGTTATTGTAGGAACATTCCACGGTGATCTATTAGATGTTGATTGGGAAAAACAAGAGAAGAAATTCGATATGGTTATCCATCTTGCAGGTCTTGCTGGTGTTCGACGGTCTTTTAAAGAGCCTAAAGAGTATTATAAGAATAACGTTGAATTATCTAGGCGCATATTCAAGTATTGCGAACGCACCCGCACAGAAGTAGTATATGCTTCATCATCTAATGCTCACGAATGGTGGCTAAATCCATATGCGGCTACTAAGCAAATGCTCGAAGAAATGGCATCAATGCTTACTGTTAAACATATTGGTATGAGATTTCATACTATTTGGCCAGGTCGTGATGATATGTTATATCAACGATTAGTGCGAGATGATGTCGATTATATCAATGAAGACCATTTCAGAGACTGGATTCATATTGAAGATTTAGTAAATGGGGTATGTACAATCGTCGGAAAATGTTATACAATAGAACAATCAGTTGTTGATGTTGGTACAGGCCATGTCACACCGGTTGCAGAACTTGCGAAGAAGTATAACTTCAAAGGCGAATGGCGAAAAGGTGAGGCACCAGGTGAGCGTATGGCAACACGCGCTGATATAGATTATTTACTTGCGTTAGGCTGGACTCCTACGCATAATATTATGAGCGAAGGTTAACTAATATATGAAAGTAGCAATACTAAATGACACTCACTGTGGGTGCCGCAACTCGTCAGATATCTTTATTAAGTATCAAGAGCGCTTTTACCAAGAGGCGTTCTTTCCTTACTTAGAAGAGCATGGCATTAAACAAATCCTGCACTTAGGTGATTATTATGATCATCGTAAGTATGTGAACTTTAAAGCGCTAAACTCTAATCGTAAAGTATTCCTTGACAAGATCCGTGAAAGCGGGATTCATATGGACATAATTCCAGGCAATCATGATGTGTTCTATAAGAATACTAATGATCTATGCTCTTTAAAAGAACTACTAGGACATTATACGTCCAATGTAAACATAATAATGAAGCCGAAGGTACTAAATTATGATGGTTGTGATGTTGCTGTACTGCCATGGATTAACAATGAAAACTATGCTGAATACACAGATTTCCTAAAAAACTGTAAAGCATCTATCCTTGGTGCACATCTTGAATTAGTTGGCTTTGATATGATGAAAGGTATGCCAAATACCCATGGTATGAGTACCGAACTATTCGACCGTTTTGAGTTAGTAATGTCTGGTCATTTCCATACTAAGTCTAATCAAGGCAACATTCACTATCTCGGTAGTCAAATGGAATTTACATGGTCAGATGCACATGACAATAAGTATTTCCATATACTTGATACTGATACACGTGAACTGACTGCTGTACGTAATCCTATAACTATTTTTCAAAAAGTAGTGTACAATGACCAAAAAATGGTGTATAATGATTATGATGTAGAAACTCTACGTGATAAGTTTGTTAAAGTTGTCGTTGTTAATAAGTCTGAACCATACTTGTTTGATCGATTCATTGACCGTATCCAAGGAGTAGATACTCACGAATTGAAGATTGCTGAAACCTTTGATGAATTCATGGGTGAGAATGTGGATGATTCCGATATCTCTATTGAGGATACCACTACCTTACTTGACTCATATGTTGATGCAGTTGAAACAGACCTGGATAAAGATAGGATTAAGAATATGATGCGTGGTTTATATGTAGAAGCACAGAATCAGGAGATCATTTAGTATGATTAAGTTTAAGAGTGTCTCATGGCAAAACTTTTTGTCAACCGGAAATGAGACCACTGTTGTACAATTAGATCGATCTCCGACTACACTGATCGTAGGGGCAAACGGCTCTGGCAAATCTACTTTGCTAGATGCGTTGTCCTTTGCGCTATTTGGTAAGCCTCATCGTGACATCAATAAGCCTCAATTAGTCAATACTATTAACAATAAGAACTGCGTTGTTGAAATAGAATTTGATGTAGGTGTTCATGGATTTAAGATCATACGTGGCATTAAGCCAAGTAGGTTTGAGATCTATCAGAACGGCAACATGATTAATCAATCATCTATGGCAAGAGACTATCAGAAGTTCCTTGAACAGAATATCCTAAAGCTTAACCATAAGTCATTCCACCAGATCGTGGTACTTGGCTCATCTTCGTTTATCCCTTTCATGCAGCTCCCGGGTGGGCACAGGCGTGACGTGATAGAAGATCTATTAGACATTAATATCTTCTCTAAGATGAATGGTATCCTTAAAGAACGTGGCGGTAGAATAAGAGAAGATCTAAAGGACATCAATTATAACCTAGATCTACTAAAAGAAAAGATTACTCTTCAAAAGAAGTATATCCGAGATATCGCTCAAATGAACGATGATCAGATTAAATCTAAAAGAGAAACAATGGTTTCATTCCAACTTGAAATCAGTGATATGCAAGAATCCAATAATCTCTTTAGTAATACTATTGAAGAGCTTCAAAGTGGATTAGCAGATCGACTAAAGTTAGCGCACGATAAGCGTCAATCATTGATGCAGTATCAGGCACAGTTTCAACAACAAATGAATACCGTGGTTAAAGACGCTAAGTTCTATGAGAACAATGATCAGTGTCCTACGTGTACACAGGATATAGATGTAGATATAAAAACCGAAAAGCTTTCTGCTTCACAGAGTAGAGCTAAAGAATTACAAGAAGGTATGGAAAAGGCTAATGATCAAGCTGTACTAATTGACACTACTCTTGAAGAACTGAATGCTATTACCGAGAAGGTTAGAAATAGCACTGCTGTTATTACTACAAACAATCGTGATATAGCTCGTCTTCAAAGTCAAATCAATGGATTAGAAACCGAGATCACAGGCCTTAGTGCACGAGAAGGCGATCTTGGTCAAGCAAATTCTGATCTAGAAGTACACTCATCAAGTCGTGATACCTTATCTGATAAGAAACTTACTATGCTTGATGAACGGTCATATATCGATGCAGCTGCTGAGATGCTTAAAGATGGTGGCATTAAGACAAAGGTTGTTAAAGAATATCTTCCGGTAATGAATAAGCTGATTAATAATTACTTACAGGTATTAGATTTCTTTGTAGCGTTTGATCTTGATGAGAACTTCACTGAGACTATTCGTTCCAGACATAGAGACACATTCAACTATGCATCTTTCTCTGAAGGTGAGAAGCAACGTATCGATTTGTCATTACTGTTTACATGGCGTCAGATTGCACGTATGAAGAATTCAACATCCACAAACCTATTAGTATTAGATGAAACATTCGATTCTTCATTAGATCATGACGGTGTGGATAACCTAATGAAGATCCTTGGTACACTTGAGGATGATAGTAATGTGTTTGTTATATCACACAAAGGTGATCTGTTGGATGGTAAGTTTAGATCAAAGATAGAATTCACAAAAGAACATAACTTTTCAAAGATTGGGAATAAGTAATGCGTATTGACAATGACATAAAGCTAGACTATAAGGATGTTCTTATTCGCCCAAAGCGTAGCATCCTTGAAAGTCGCAAACAGGTAGATTTAACTAGGGAATTCACTTTTAATAAAATTACTGATTATAAAGGTGTTCCTATAATGGCTGCTAACATGGATGGTGTTGGTACATTTAAGATGGCTAATACTCTTGCAAAACAAAGTATATTCACATGTTTGGTTAAAACGTATACTGTTCCAGAGTTAGTAGGTTACTTTGATAATGGTGATGAAACGCCAGAACGAACCGAAAACGTTGCAATGAGTATTGGTATTTCTGATGCAGATTATCAGAAGTTTTGTGATGTATACGAACAGGTTGGAGAAAACCTAAAGTATGTATGCATCGATGTAGCAAATGGATACACTGAGCGCTTTGTAGGGTTTGTAAAGCAGTTTAGAAAAAACAACGCAGATATTGTAATTATAGCAGGTAACGTAGTTACTGGTGAAATGACGGAGGAATTAATTCTTGCAGGAGCAGATATCGTTAAAGTCGGAATCGGACCAGGGTCGGTTTGTACAACTCGCATACAAACTGGGGTGGGATACCCGCAGCTTAGCGCGGTCATTGAATGTGCGGATGCTGCGCATGGATTGGGTGGATATATTATCGCTGATGGCGGCTGTACTTGTCCTGGTGATGTGGCTAAGGCTTTCGCTGGTGGGGCGGATTTTGTAATGCTTGGAGGTATGCTTGCTGGTCACATTGAAGGTGGCGGCGAAGTAACTACTAAATACTACAACACAGGCGAGCAATTCTTTATGTCAAAAGATAACACATATGAGGCTGTAATTGAAAGTAAACAGTTTGTAAAGTTTTATGGCATGAGTAGTGATACTGCTAACAAGAAACACTTCGGTGGATTAAAAGATTATCGCTCGAGTGAAGGTAGAGAAGTCAGCGTTCCATATCGAGGTAATGTTGAAGATACTATTCAAGACCTACTTGGGGGAATTAGAAGTACATGTACATACGCTGGTGCAAACACAATAAAACAATTGAGCAAGTGCACAACGTTTATTAGATGCACTCAACAGTTCAATGCGGTATATGCCTAGTTGTGATAAATATATCACAAGGTAAAATAAAGTGAATTATTTACACAATCTTACAAAATAAAGGTGTACATCCGTATCAGACTGTAGTATAATGGTTACATAAATGATTGAGGAGAGACTATCATGATTAAATCATCACAAACAACTTTAGCCAGACTATTGGCTAAAGAAAACATCACAGTCGTGCATGGCAATTTCCGCACTGCCTTCTTTGATGTAGAAAAGCGTACTCTAGGTCTACCATTGTGGAAAGACCGTGGCAAGGACGTATATGACTTACTGACCGGTCACGAAGTAGGACACGCTTTATTTACTCCGCCTGAAGGATGGCATGACTCAACGTCACAAATCCCAGGCATTCCGCGTTCATACGTAAACGTTGTTGAAGACGTACGTATTGAGAAACTCGTGCAGCGTCAGTATCCTGGCCTTGTCTCCTCATTTAAGCGAGGATATGCTGTGTTGCACGAGGAAGATTTCTTCCAGGTCGCTAACACCGATCTCTCCTCGCGCAACGTTGTTGATCGTATCAACCTCAAAGCAAAGTGTCGCGATCTGGTTGAAGTCACATACTCCGCAGAAGAACAACCAATTGTAAATCAAGTTATGGCTGTTGAAACATGGGATGATGTTATTTCAGCGTGTGAAGCTTTGTATACATATATGAAAGCACAACAGCAACAGCCGAGGGAAGATGAAGACGATACAAACATGGATTATTCGCCAATGCAGGAGTCTTCGGACGATGTATCGGATGATTATGATCAGGAAACTTCTGAGGAAGATTCGGAAGAATCATCCAGAGCTCCCAAAGACATGGACGCGTCTGGATATGAAGAAGAAGACAAACCAGAGCCTGCCGAAGAGCTAGAAAAAGAAGATATCGATCGTGTATTAACAGACGAAGCCTTTAGAAATAATGAGCACAAGTTGTTAGATGTTAATGATAACGGTATGCAAACAGTTCATGCGAATGGTATTAATAGATCACAGTTCAATAGAGTTGTTAGACCTTACTCTGTAGTCAAAGAGATGCGCGAAGCATCTTCTGAGTTTAAATCCGCAATGTTTTCTACAAATGACCGGTATGGTGATGATCTTTCAGAACTTATGAATAAGTTTGAGAGTGACACTAAATCTGTAGTATCAGTCATGGCAAAAGAATTCGAAATGAAAAAGGCTGCGTACCGCTTACAGCGTGCTCAGACTTCACGTTCCGGTTCTATCAATGTGAATAAACTTCATAGCTACAAATTTAACGATGACATCTTTGCAAAGATAACTAGCCTTGCTGACGCTAAGTCGCATGGCATGGTTATGTTCATGGATTACTCTGGTTCAATGTCAAAAGTTATTGGTAAGGTTATTCGCCAAACCATAGTACTTACTGACTTCTGTGCTAAAGTCAATATACCGTTTGTAGTATATGGATTTACATCACAAAGTCGTCGCGAAGATGATGTTGATATTCCAGGAAATATAGCGTGCGACGGTGCGGGTGTCTTTGAATTATTATCATCAAGCTTAGGTAGAGCTGAAACAAAGAATGCACGAGAAGTATTGTTACGTCAGTCTTTAGATCTTGAGCACTCTTATCGTAGTCCATTAATGTGCAGGTTAGAAGATTTAGGTTCAACTCCTTTGTATGAAACTATTCTTTGTGCTGAGTATATCATAAAGGATTTTAAAGCTAAACATGGTGTACAGAAGACAAATGCAATATTCTTAACAGACGGTGACGGCGATAGTATCTACACGTATGACAGTATAGCTAATCCTGATAATACAGTACCAACATCAGAATTTCGTTGCGGTTATAGCATTCGCATGAATAACACTATCGTTAAGTCACGTGATCGTTGGGACTTAGGTCCTGCATTGTTATCTGAGCTTAAAAAAATCGAAGGTGTAAAAACAATAGGTTTCTTTGTGTGTTCAGACAGCTATGGTTGGAAAAGCCAAATGTACAAAACTCATGGCAAAAGCTTTGTTCCAGCTGAGCAAATGCAAGAAGCGCGTAAGTCCTATAATGCTAATAAGTTTATCTCAATCAATAATACTCTAGGATATGACAAATACTTCATATTGAATGGTAAATCATTGAGTACTAATACTGAGGAACTTTCATTAGATACCACCTATCAGGCATCTGCTACTAAGGCTCAGATTACAAAAGCATTCAAGAAACATACTTCTTCTAAGAAAGGAAACAAGGTTCTAGCCACTCAATTTGCTAGCCTGGTTGCGTGATATAAATGTCACAGTACACAAACTATTTACAAAATCTTACAAAATAGTTGTGTACAAACCCATCCACTTGTGGTATAATGGTTACATAAATTGAGGAGAACAGTATGACTTTACGTGAAAAACTATCAGAAGGCTTCGGCTATCTACTAATCACAGTATTCGCTTTAGGCTGGATCGATATAGGTTTCGGTCCGCAGTATACTTGGTGGAACCTAATCCATATGATGGCTAACTAATATATTATTATCGAAACTTGAGGAAACTACATTATGAACTTTATTGAAAAAACACTGACAGAAACCTTGGCAACACGTTTTCCTGATCAAACAAACTTCCGTCCAGCGGAAGTAACTGCTATCGCACGTGAGCTTGGTATCAAGGACGGCGAAGCATATAAATTTGCTACATCATTTCCTAAAGTACGGCGTGGACTGTACAACTTAGAAAATGTTGTTGTTCCATTCCGTAAAAATCCAACTGAGGAGGCTAAAAATTTGTCGTCTGGTGTACAATCTATTATTAATAGTGAAGTGTACGTGCCTTCTAAAGATCAATACTATGTCTCATGGGGACACTCCAAAGACGTAGAAATGATCGTGAAGTCTATGTCATTTTATCCAACATTTGTTACTGGTTTATCTGGTAACGGTAAGACAACCATGGTCGAGCAAGCTTGCGCTAACTCCGGCCGTGAGTACGTTCGAGTTCAAATCACTCCTGAAACAGATGAAGATGATTTACTCGGTGGCTTCCGTCTTATAGATGGTGAGACCGTTTTTGCAAAAGGTCCTGTCATTAAGGCTATGGAAGCAGGTGCTCTGCTGTTGATCGATGAGATTGACCGTGGTTCTAATAAGATCATGTGTTTACAAGGTGTGCTTGAAGGCAAGCCTATCATGATCAAAAAGACCGGTGAGGTTATTAAACCAAAGCCTGGTTTCAATGTGATTGCTACTGCAAACACTAAAGGTCAAGGTTCAGATGATGGTCGCTTTATTGCTGCTACTATTATAGATGAAGCTTTCCTTGAGCGTTTCACTATTACACTTGAGCAACCATACCCAACTCTGTCGACTGAGAAGAAGATTGTTCTTAAGCACATGGACAAGTTTGATTGTAATGATCTAGACTTTGCTAATCGTTTAGTACAATGGTCTGAGACTATTCGTAAGACATATGCCGATGGCGGTGTTGATGATATTATTTCTACACGTCGTTTATGCCACATAACTCAGACATTTGCAATCTTCAAAGATCGTGCAAAGTCTATTGATCTGTGCATAAGTCGTTTTGATACTGATACAAAAGAAGCTTTTAAAGATCTATACACAATGATTGATGATAGCGTCTCAAAAGATGCTTCTAATGATAACGCGTATAACGATGTATCTATTGACGCTACAGTCGATGATATGCTAGACAACGCAATAACACAAACTAGTTAATAAAGGTAATGAATGCAGTACAAATTTAACGAAGACAAATTAATAGCAGAGTTCGCGGATTACGTGGACTCTACTTACAATCAACATTATGGGCAGACTAGGTTTCAAGCTAATGAAGTCATTATTGATCGTGGTAACGGTCTTGGATTTGCTCTAGGAAATGTCGACAAATACCTTGATCGGTTTGGCAAAAAAGGTACACCTCAAGATCACCGCAAAGATCTGCTTAAGATGATGCACTATACACTCATTGCATTGTCTGTTGTAGATAAAGAAATTATTAATGCAAAATAACTGTGTACAAACTGTTTAAACTGTGGTATAATAAACTATATTATTCATTATGGAGAAATCATGAAACTATCGAATGAAACCATTGGCGCTCTTAAGAACTTTGCCGCCATCAATAGCCAGATCGTTCTGAATCCTGGTAATGTGATTAAGACAATGTCTGAGTCCAAAACTATATTGTCAGCGGCAACTATTGCTGAGGACATTCCTTCTCAAATCGGTATCTATGATCTCCATGAGTTCTTAGGTGCAATAGGAATGTTCGAAGATCCTGAGTTGACCTTTGACAGTGAATTTAAGTCTGTGCGTATCTCTCAAGATCGTCAGGCAATTAAATACTTCTTCTCGGAACCGTCTATCTTGACGTCTCCTTCGAAGGATGTTGTCATGCCTTCAACTGAAGTAGCCTTTACTTTGACGCAAGAAAATATGTCGTCAATACGAAAAGCCGCTTCTGCTTTAGGTATAAATACTGCAGTAATCACTGGTAATGCTGGTGAGAACACTGCGTCCATCGTTGTTACAGATGTAGATGATCCTACGTCGAATAGCTTCGAGATTGAATTGGAGGACATTACTCGTGAAGAGGAAGCCTTCCGTCTAGTGTTCAACATCGGAAACTTTAAGTTTGCAAATGGAGACTATGATGTAGCTATCACTAAAAAGCTAATTTCACACTTTAAAAATACTAAAGACCCTGTAGAATACTGGGTTGCTTTAGAGAAAAACTCATCATACGGAGATTAATTATGAGCGAAGACCAAACAACTGCAACAACTGCAGCAGCAGCCGCACCGGCTACAACTACTCAAGACGCACCAGCATCTGAGCCAATTCAATTAGGTCTTAATGATCTGCAAGCATGCATTCAAATCATTGATATTGCATCAACACGAGGAGCCTTCCGTGGAGAAGAACTTACAGCAATCGGTGGAGCACGAGATCGTATCTCAGCGTTCCTCGACGCGAATAAACCGCCAGAAGCTGCAGCAGCAGCAGATGCACCAGCAAGTGATGCTAATGCTGAGTAACGATTTAGATCGTAAGAAAGTTTTTGAGTGCATGAAAGAGATTTCTAACTCAATGACTCGGATGGATGCAGAACGTGACTTCCAAAAGGAGGCTGCAATTGCACTAGCTGATGATGTCGATATCGATAAAAAGTATATCGGCGCATTAGCCAAGATCTATCATAAACAGAATTTTGCTCAGTTTCAACAGCAGAAGGAAGAGATTGAAGATCTTTATGAGTCAATCGTCAAATAAGTGATGCGTCAGGGTGTAGCTCAGTCTGGTAGAGTACTACACTTGGAATGTAGATGTCGTTGGTTCGAGTCCAGCCACCCTGACCAAATTACGAAAGAATTCATCATGATTAGATACAAACTATTCAAAGCCTGGTATAAGAATTTAATTCAAGAAGGCATTGAAATGTATGGTGAGGATCAATCAAGCTTGGCGTGGTATGCAAAATACAATTGGATCAATTGTTCAATTTGGGCATTCCACAATTCAAGGACACACGAGTTAGATGGAAG
>ENA-OSJC01001503-OSJC01001503.1-marine-metagenome-genome-assembly--contig:-NODE-1503-length-19105-cov-5.218783_pt1 | contig 19105 bp, 21 predicted proteins | sample MGYA00237885_ERZ534234 | MGnify/ENA primary metagenome ERZ534234 (study PRJEB26413, sample SAMN06343907) | marine metagenome | isolation source: coastal waters | place: Atlantic Ocean: West Antarctic... | reverse complement strand
CATATGCAAAGGAAAATTCCATTTACTCATTTCTTTTTTTAACCCTTCTACATCAAAATAACTTTCTGCTGAATTATCTTTAACTCTATTTATTTGTTCCATTCTTCTTTCTAAAGGAGATAAACCTTTATATAAATTACTACTTAATTTTGGAGCAATATCTTCCTCTTTAATATTCCTTAATAAATAAATATTTTTTTCAATAAGTTCACCAGATAAAGATCGGCTACCAGCTCCTCCTCCCCAAATTTCAGTAGATAAATTTTCATCTTTTATTTGTATTTCCGTTAAATTTGTTTGACTTACCCAGCATTCATCAAATCCACTTTTTAATTTGGTGTTTTTAGTATTCCTAAACTGACACTGTTTACACTTATTTCCAATATTTGCTTGATGTCTTATATTTTTCTCATACATATCAGAACATCTTTGAACAAAATCTGTAAATGTAATTTCCGCACCTAAATCGGTTTCAACATAAAATTCATTTTGAATTTTAAAACACTCATCATCTACATTTATATCAATAAGTAATTTTTCTTTAATTAAATTACTTCTTTGCAATCCATCTTTTACATTTACAACAGTATTTCCTTCTATTTTTTCAATAGTGAAAAATTGATTTAATCCATTTAAATCAGTTGTTTTAGATTTGTTTACTAAAGTAAGATTTGCTTTTATATTACCTTGTTCCAAGCAGTTACTAACTACATATTTTTGAAAAGCAATATCATATAAATAAGGTGACCAGTTTGACTTTATTTTACGTTTTGTTTTGTCAAAAAAGCTGCCTTTTTGAATATCCCATGATTTTGCTTTCACTTCATAAATAGAAATTTTATCGTTATCTCTTACAAGAATATCTACACGAACAAACAAGTTCTTATATCTAAATGCCGCTTCTGCAATAACAACTCTTCCAACTCTACTAAGCATTTTATTAGTTTCAGCTATTGCTTTTTCTTCATCTCTAGTTTCAATAGTAATTTTTTCTTCAATAGGATTATCATGAAAATAAAATTTAGCTAATTCTCCAACTTGAAATCCGCCCTCAGCTAAAGATTGTAAGAATGAATCTTCATTACTTATATTAGCATACTTCTTTTCTTTTTTTGTATAAAAAAGCTTTGTAGGACATTCTAATGCAAGTTTAAATCGTGATTTTGTTAGGTATCTCATTATTTATATGGTTGTAAGACCTAAATATCTATTGACTTATATTCATTAGTTTTTCCAGAGCTATAGTAGCCAGTTTGAGCTATTATTAATGCAATTTTAACCATTACATTTGCAAGTTTAACATATTCTATTGAAGAATTAAATTCTTCTAAATGGTCGTATTTTTTTATAATTTGTATTTTAGAATTAATCCAATCTTTATTCTTACTTATTCGGATATTATTTTCTGAAAACAATACAGCTTGATATCCAAATTTTTCACATATTTTTTCTAAGTCTTTATCTACTTGTTGTAAATAATTACTATTTTCAGATAAAACTATCGGTAATATTGCAGTACTATCTCCTTCAAAAGAATCATACTTTAATGGGATATTTGCTCTAACTTTTACACTTACTTTATTTTCTTTAGGACTAATGAGAACTCCTATTCCTGGTTTTTCATCAAGGTCTTTAATTTTTGCTCTACACCATAATTCTCTATTTAAATTAACTTTTAATGATGGAAGTCCTATTTCAATTAAAGGGTTCTCTATTTTTTCTGGAACAAGCTTGTATAAGCTTTCTAAAAGGTTGCCAGCTGCTTCTGTTCTATTGCTTATAATTCTAGGTTTATCAAACGCTTGAACGTCTGTTACAGATGATAATTCTAATAGCACACTTATATACTCTCCTAACTCATTTGAAGTATCACTGACAGATAAATCATTTATTTTATTTAAAAGAGCTGAAATATTAAAGGCTCTATGTTCAAGATATGTATCTCTTTCACAAATCCTGTAGAGAACCTGTTCCCACTCCTCATCAAATTCTTCTGAACTTTTAAGCTTAATAGATTCATGTTCTTCTAGTTTTCTGAGTTTTAATTTTATGGCCATATCTTCACCCCAGTGAATAAAGTTAGGTTCTAAATTAACAGCTTTGTAAATAGATGGATAAGCAACTTGCAAACAAACTAAACCAAAATTAACCTGTTTATCTAAGTCTGACTGACCCTTATCTAATCCTGTTCGTCGATTTATTATAGAAATTAAAGAAAGAGTATTTACTAAACGTTTAAGTGATCGTGGGTTACTTCCAACAGAATTATATGCTATTTCAGTTAAATTTTTAAAAAACTCATTTTTAATAGTTGCATTATTTGGCACATATCCCAAATTAGTCAGCGTATCTTCTAAGAACTTATCTATTTTATAAGATGTAACTGGCATTGAAAATGGTAGTTGTATTATTTTATCAAAAAACGAACGAAATTCACGTTCATTTTTTTCTGTTAGCTTACCAAATTTTGGTTCTAGACCTTTTACTACAACATCATAATCAATTGCTAAAATAAATACACAATTATCTAAATCAAAAATGTTTTTTAATAGCTCTAATATATTTACAGCAACTGGAGGGTCAATTCTATCTAAATCATCAATAAAAAACAGAAAACCATCTTTTTCGCCAGTTTCAATAATTTTTGATATAAGTTGATTTAAAGAATCTCTTAATTTTAAAATTGTTGTGTCTCTAGCATCTCCAGTAAGAGCATCTACAACTTCATCGACTCTTTGTCCTGTTGTAGCACTAACAGCTACTTTCACAGATGCGCCAGCTATTTTATTAAGAATTCCTAATGACTTCTTTGTAAGTTTCTCCAAGGATGAATCTTTTTGATTTGCAATATCTGCTATTTCATTAGTAAGACCATTAATAATAGATATTAGTGTTTCTTCTTCAGATTTCATTAAACTATACTGCCAAGTATTTAACCAAATTGGATGAAATTTTTTACCTACTTGATCACAAAGTTCATCTTTGAGAGTATTCATTAGAGAAGTTTTTCCTGAACCCCATTCGCCTTGAATAGCAACTGTTATAGGAGTTGTAGTCGTTCCAATAAACTCCACCAAAGCATCCTTATATTTGTCAATTCCAAACAAATCCATTTGACCTGCTTTTCTAGGGACATCTATTACACTAGTAAATTTTTTTTTCATTTTCCATTTTATATTTTTCCATATATTATTAAAGAAATTAATTCGGTTAAATTAATTTATATTCAAACTTATTAAATTAGTTTGATTCTCCAATTAAAAACAGGTGATTTTAACTAATTTTGAACATGAAATAATAAATTAAATAATGCAAAAATTTTCTATAAATGAATCAAGACATTTTCATAATTTGCAACCAATATATCTTAAAGAGTTTGTTAATGTAATTTATTCTTATGTAAAATCAATTCAAAATTTACAGTCAGCGGACCCTCCAGTGGACCCTCAACCACTTAAAGGAGCGTTAGGGTATGCTCTTAGACTTTTTACAGGAACACACGCAACATTTGTATCAGAAAGTATATTAATGAATATAGAATTAGAAAAACTGAATGAAAACCCTTTTTCTTTAAAGCATGAGCAGCGTAATAAAATGGGAACAATAAAATGGAACTTTAAAAATGGAGAGTCAAGAGAAATGTCCTTTGCAGTTTGGGAGCATGCTAACACTATTAAAGACATGATAAGTTTATTAATTACTTTAGATAATAAAGATGATGTAGCTGATGCACTTAAAAAATCACCTGGTGTGGCATGGATATCAAGAACTGAAAATGAGAAATTGAATGAGAAAGGATATAGTAAAACAAGACCAGGTGGTGCTTTAAAATGTTATAAAGAAGTTGGTATAACTTTGTTTAATAGAGAGATGTATAAAGAAAGCTCTTATTTTAAAAAGCCTTTGTAAAATCTTTTAACCTTTATATTTATGTTACTTTCTAGTGCTAATACATGTGGCTCAAATTATCTTTTTAAATAATTTAAAACTGTTTTCCAATCAGTAAATTTATCACTTCCAAAATGAATCCACTCTCCTTTAAATTCTGAAGCACCATTAAACCTTCTATCGTCAATCAGGTAATCTCCAATTAACAATTGTTTGTGATGACATAAAATCAAATTCTTTCTAATCAATTTTTCATCAAAATGTTTTGCAACCCACAATCTTTTATGCATCCAAGCTTCTGGATTATCCCAAGGAGCTGTAGATAAAAAATAGACTTTAAAATTAGGGTCTTTTAATAATTTATTTACCGACTCTATAGCATTGGGTATTGGTGCTAAATTTTCATAAACACCTGGCAATTTATCAGGTCTGCCAATATAAGGTGTTACACCTCCTAAAGGATGTTCAGATCTTCCTTTATCAAAATCTGCAACTACACCATCTAAATCTACATATATAATTTTCATAGTAAACTTTATTTTAAATTATTAAATTGGTTTTATTTATCTACACCTTTTCCCAACCCTTCTTTACATTATCTGAAATTTCAGAAGAAAAAACTTCCTCTATTTGTTTTTTTGAATTTGACACCTTGATTTCTTTTTTAAGCATCTCTTTTCTACCTGGACTAAAATCAGTATAGTGATATACATATGCAGGGAATGCATCTAAATTTTCTTTATTTGTTTTCCAAATAATAAACTTACGCACCATTTTCATTCCTTTACTTTCTTTTACATATACTTCTCTTGAAATCACTTTGCTAGAATTTAAAATTTCTTTTTCTGAACTTTCTGTATCTAGTGTTATTATTTTAGTAATTTGAGTTAAACCAGTATCTTCAATACATGCTTTTTTATCAGTTCTTATTTTCACATATACTGGTGATATTACGCTTGCCATATTTAGTTTTCCCAACGATTTATAAGATCCCTCAATAAATGAAAGCTCCATCTTACGAATAAGCCCCTTTGAGTTTTCTGCAAAAACATCTAGACACGTAAATTCTATTACTTGAGTTGGCTCTATCATAGAAAAAGCTACATTAGACCCTGATGATTCAAAATAAGAAGAATCGACTTTTTTAAGTGATAGTTCTTTAAGCAATTGTTTGCGCTCATCATCAGAATACCCATTACCAACCTTAGTTAATAATAGATACTTATTAGGACCTGTATTAAGCCCTACAAGCACTTCTTTTAACATTCCCGACCTAACCCCCTCTCCTTCAGCATATCCTAAAATCACAGCATCTAATGTAATAAGTGGTTTTAATTTATAAATAGGCCCATTATCTGAACGTATTACAAGTCCTTCATTATTAGATTTAACAACAATATTTTCATATAAAGCTAGTATGTCAGTTCTACTTTCTACAATACTGTAACTTACTGGATGAACAGAAATACCTCCAGCTAAAAGGGAGCTTAACTTTTCATTTAATGCTTTTATATCAAAATTAACATCTTTTCCCTCAAATGAAATAATGTCAAAAGCAGCAAATCTAATATCAGGTGATTTAACCGATAAGGCAGCAACTAAATCAAAATTACGTGTACGCTTACCATCTGAATGAAGATACAGTTCTCCAGCTAAAAGAACTTCTTTGCAGTTAGCTTTCAAAAGAGTTAAAGCTTCATTTAATAAAGGTAAATCAGCGATGCTATTCCCACCATGATTAATGAGTTTTAAATCTTTACCGTTATAGCCCAGTAAATAAAGGTGACCATCTAATTTTGTAGAAACACTATAAAAGTCTGCTTCCATTATTTTAGAAGTAATCTCAGTAGCATCAATAGGAAGATAACGAGATGCTATTTGTCGTTTGTATTTTATTGCTTGCTCTTTATTGTTCATAGTGCTTTTTATAATTAATGATAAACTTTAAAATCTCTAGATATTTCTTTGAGTTCACATTCATTTTTTTCAAATTCTAGTAATTGTCCTTTATAATATACTTTTTCAATGTATTCCCATTCAAATTCTTCAGTCTCGATAGTTCCAAAAACGATAGAGAAATCAGAAGGATTAGGAATTGTATCACTGACAATAATAAACTTTGCAACATCTCCTCTATTTATTTCTTGATAATATAAAATATATGGATATTTATCATAAGGGATAGCATCACCTTTAAAATTAAACTCATCCCATAGATTATATTTCATTATTTCTGGAAATTTTTCTGAGTGATCATAAATATCATTGCATTCACTAATTTTAGAATCCCAAAGAGTGATATTAAGTTCATTTTTTAAAACTAAATTTAGCTGATCATCATTTAAAGGTTTAGAAACATTCCAGTAATTTGTAGACCAAGGATCATAATCTACAATTACACTTGAAATATTATTTAAGTTTTTTTCTACAGATTTCAAAGAATTAAATTCATCTATTGATAAATTATGACCAGATGCTCCATATTCATTACCCTCAAAAATTAGCTCGTATTTTTTCATAATTATTTTATTCTTTTATTGGTAATGGTTTTAGCTCTTGATCAGTAAGATGTAATATCAAGCTGTACTTCTCCCCTTTTATCTTTCCTTCTAGAAAAGCTCTATAGGGTTTTCCTCCATCGCTCATAACTAATGGCTCTTTTCCAGAAGCCCCTCCTGCTAGCATCATAAGAGCATCTTTATCTGCAAGTTCTTTTGCCATCTCAAATAAAAAATCATAGGTTAGACCATTAACATGTTTAAGTTGATATTTCTTCTCAAATACAAGTTTATTATACACTTTTACTTTAGGCATTAATTTACCAGTCCAGTTAACAATATTCTCTCCAGAAATATTACTTTCATTGTACTTAGGCTCCCTTTCTTCTTTGAGTTCAGCATTAGGAGAAAAAATTTTCTCCACTTTATTTATTCTAAAAACAGGCTTTTGATTCTCATTTATATATACTCTGGATACATCATCAATAAACTTACCTGATAACTCAAGATCTAATTCTGGATCTGCAAGTATCAAATCCTCAGCTAGTCTTCCTGCAAGTTGTTTTTGAAAATCTACACCTTCAACAGGTTTCTCGTCATAAACACTTAAAAGCGATTGTATACTTTTAGAAGAAGAACTTTTAATTACGCGCTTATTAACTACTATGTCTCCATTAACAAAACCCATTGTTACTTCAGATTTTGGATTTAAAGATTTAAATGTAATCTCTGCATCTCTTTTGTTAGCATTAGCTAATTTTATATATCGTATCATTTTTTTATGTTTTAAAACATTGCAAAATCAAGATCATCATCTTCATTTTCTTCTGACTCTTCTATTACCAGCTCTTTTTCGTTATCCATTAATCCAACAAATTCAGACTCTGAAAGCATACCAGTTATAGCAAAGATTTCATTACCATTACTTAATAAAAACGCATCATCACCTTCGTAATCTTCACGATAATTAAATATAAAATAAAATATTTTCCCAGAATTAAGTTCTTTTAAAAAATCCTCTTTATTCTCAGATATATTTAGTTGATAAACAGACTTTACTGACAGGGAAAGATATTCATCTATAGTTGCTTCTCTAAGCATAACAGTTTTGTCATAAACCGAAGGAACCTTTTCAACAGGCTTACCATTCAAATCTAAGCCTACCATATCTTTTTTTGAAACAATTTCTCCTTTTGTATTTAAAGTAACTAAAGAAGTAGAACCTGAAGGTAAAATATATGTTCCGTCTGCTAATCCTGCAAGTTTACATTTACTTTTGTTCTCATCATATACTTCAATTTTAGACCATCCATATATTTTTTTTCTATCTACTTTTTTTAGTTCCGCTGTCATGCTTAAACTGTTTATAGAAAACTCTACTGTTCTTGCCATCTTATTTATTTAATTTATAATTAATCATATTTATAAGCTTTAACTATATAATTCCAACATCATCAATGAATTTTTTAGTACCAATTTCTTCATCTTTTTTACTGAAACCAGTTCCACCATCAAAATTAGACTCAAATGTGTAGAAGCCTACAGATTTAATTAAATTATATAAGTCATCTCTGTTAAATAAAAGTTCATCTGCATCAGTACTATTTAGATCAAGCCAATTTTTAGACTCGCCATCTATAAAAAAAAATGTTGTCACACCATTATCATCTTCCATTTGGCGAACACTAACTTTAGTGCCATTATCTAATTCTAAATCTGTTTGCTTTGTTTCTTGACTCCAAACAGTTCTAGTTGTATTTCTAATTACAAATTTTTTCATTTTATTAATAAATTATTAATGTTTTTCTTTTCTTAGTTTTAATTAAAGTGTAATAATCTAAAGAATTCATTTTACTAAAGTTAATTTCATTTGAATCAAAATTTAATAAAGAAAGTCTAGAAATATTATTTTGCATTAAAGATTTATCTAAAGAATCTTTATTAATATATTCACCATACTCTATTTTAAATACTTTATCATCAGCAACTGCTTCAATAAGAAATAATATTTTATAATTTTCGTCTTGTATTGGTGTAATACTAATAGTATTTGGAAAATTATTTTCTTTGCTTAAAATCAAAATAAAACTAGATTTTAACCATTCAGCAAGTTCTCTTAAATCAAGAGAAGTCAAATCAATTTTGTGTTGTAAAATTTGATTATGGAGAGATTCTGAATATTTCATTTTAGGCATTATTATCTTTTAAAATTTTCTCAGCAAAAGAAATTAATTCCCAATTTTGGAATTTTCCGCTCTCCTTAACTTCATGAATTAATAAAAACTCTGGATTTTTTGCTTCTAATATTGCATCTTTTAACATCTGAAGAGATTTTTTTAAATTAATCTTTGCATAAACCAATGCTAAATTTAACTTAATATTTGATATTAACTTTTCTTTATTTTCATATTCAATAGATTGTAAAAAATCAAGTGATTTCTGAAAATATTTATAGCTTTCAAGAAAATTACCAGTATGCGCCAAAGCAATACCATACCCTTTTAAGCTCATCCAATAATTAAGCACCTTTGGGTCAGCAAAATCTAAAGCAGTTTTAGAATATAATAAAATCTTTTTATAATTTTTAGGCATAAACTGTATTAACTTATACACGAGATTATGATATAGGGGCTTTAAACTTGAAGTACTACCAGTTTTTTTTCTTATACCTTCCCTTATTGATATACTTTTTTCCATCCACTTAATATGTCCTTTTATATCTCCATTAAAGTTTAATGCATGAGCGTAATCTGAGCAAGCAAGTGCATATTCTCTACTCTCCTCACCTTCATGCTTTTTATAACGATTAAGCACAAATTTATTTATTTTTTCAAGTCTAATATAATCCTTTGTAGCAGTAAGGTATTCAATTTTATAATCTAAATATTTATCAACAAAATTATTGTAGGTACTCTTTTTAAATCTTTTTTGAAAAAAGGACTCAATAGTGTCAAAATTTTCTTTGGCAATTTTTTTATGCTTTGAAACAAAAAGGTCACCACACAATCTAATAATCCACATTTTAAAATCAATCTCTGCACGCAAATAATTACTATTTTTTTCAAATAGAATAATCGATTTTAAATACAAATCAATAGCATGTGTTTGTTGAGATAAAGTATGTGATAAGAAACGAATATAATACTTTAAAAACCTATTAAGTAATTTTAAATCATTCAACTCAATTAATTGATTATACAATAATATATATTCACTTTTGACATCATCTAAGCTAGGTTTTAAGTATTTATCTGACCATGAAGTGTTTTTGGTAAACAGTGATAATCTTTTAAAGTCTAATTTTTCAATTTCTATTATATTTTTATAAAAATTATAATCTTTACTATTTTTTAATGAATCTAATAGAGTATCTAATCTCAGAAATATATCATGATAATTAATTGATTCTTTATTTTCAAGCCTAAAAAAAATCAAATTAAAACCTAAATAGAATAAAACATGTTCTTTGTATTTATTTTTAACAATAGCATGTAAAAAACTAATATCTTGATTTTTAATTATATTATGACCAATATATTTCTCAAAATAAAGACATGTTATTAAAATTAATTCTTTTTCAAAATCATCATTTGCTTTAATAATTGTTTCATTAGGTTTTATTTCATGGCAGGGATATATTTTCTTAATCTGATTTATACAATTATCTTTTGGAGTATCAGGATCACTAACCATTGACAAAATATTTAAAATAACAGAAATATTTTCCATGCCTTTAGCAAGTAAAAATTTTGAAAAAGCTGCAAGTTTATCAAAATCTTGAGAAATAATAAATCTCATAGAAATTTCAATAATTAATCCGTAAAGTTGATTTTTATACTCATTACTTGATGTTAAAGAAGATAATCTTCGAGCAACCTTAAGTAAATCTTCAACAGAATATAAACTCGGATTTAGAATAACATCTTTTTGAGTAGCAATGTATCTTTTATTATATTCAACAACTATTTGCTTATCATTTACGTCATCAGTATTAGTTAAGAAAAAAGATTTAATTGCAGAAATTATTCTTTTTTCTTTAAATTCATAAAAATTATCTTCTTTTGAAAGATCAACCAGTAATTCATGCTTAACAGCTTTTTCTAGAAATGCCAAAATCTCTAGCAGTTCATATCCCCAAACTTTTGCTAAAATTTCAGCATCAAATTTAACACCTATAATAGCTGCACTTTCTAAAAGTCTTTGCCATTTCGGCTCAAATAACTCAAAGATAGAATGAAAATAACCATCAATTTCAGAAGTATTAGGCAAATTCTCTACACTAATCTTTTTTGTTAAAAAATAACCATCTGGAGAATATTTTAAAGTTGCATCTGAAATCCAGCTTTCAAGAACTTTAAGAATATACAGTGGAGTAAGAACACCCAGTTTATCGTTATCTTTTAATTTCAGATTAAAAATATTATTGATTTCATGCATTGAAGAAGATTGAATTTTGAACTTATTATTTTGATCACTTAGATACTTAACAAAATCATAAAGTTTAAAATCTGATTCTTTAAATAATTCAGAAATTAGAAATGTATTTTCTGATTCATTATTAATTAAATTTAAATCTTCCTTGAGACAACTAACATCAATGCCTCTAAAATTTGCTTCCACTCCTTCTCTAAAGGTTAAAATAATACAAAGATTACCTCTAAGAAACTTATTATTATTAATAATATCAATAAAATGTTTTAAGAATACATAGCTTTCAGGATCTATCCAATGTAAGTCCTCCATCACAAAAACAGTCTTTTTATCTAAAGATTCAAGTTTATCAATTATATCAATACAAATCTCTGTCATAGGCTTTTGCTCATCTCTCTTAAAATCTGAAATGAAATCAGCATTAACTCCAGTTAAATTAATGGCTGAAGATATAACACCTTTATGGGACTCTATACCATCATGTCTATTAGAGAATTCAGTAATGTTTAATAGATCACTAAAAGCCTCTAAAAATGGCTCAAAAGAGATAGAGTTTTCTCCTTGAATTTCATCACAATCACCATAATACCAATTCCAACCCTTCGCTTTAAATATTACTTCAGCTTCTTTAAGGATAGTAGTTTTACCAATACCCATTGGAGCTGATAAAAGTGAAATATTTAATTTTTCACTTGACATACCAACTAAAGGATCATCACTTGTAATTTTGTCATAAATCATAGCAATAGGATCTATAACTTTATTAATAAAAACATTTTTTATTAAAGAAGTATCTTCAGATTCACTTAATCTTTGTGAATTAATTAAATCTAATCTGATTCCAATAAATTTATGGATATAAGAAATAGGAAGAACCAAAATAAAAGCATAAAATAAATTATAAATATTTAAATCTGAAAGAATTAATACATTGCATATTAGTAATGCAAATACGCCTAAAATCAAACCAAATAACGACTGAGTTTTTAAGTTTTTATGTATTGATTTTGTTGTAAACTGATAGTATGATCTAGCTAATAAATCCGCAATTACTAAAGTAATTAAAACTAAAAACAAGTACTGATAAAAGGGAGTAGTTTCAAATTGTATTGTAAAAAAGACAGAAAATGGAAAATAGCTAGCAAATAATGAAGTATTAAAGAAATATCTGTAACCTTTAATTGAATGAAAGCCATCTAAGTCAAGTCTATTTATGTATAAAAGATTTAAAAGAGTTGGAATAAGGCTCATTACTATAGTAAGAGAAAACAACCAAAAAATAGAAGAAAATTCTAAAAAATGATCCTCAGCACCTGGTGCAAAACCTGAAATTGCATAAATCATAACAAATGAGAAAACAAAGGGAATTACAAAACAGTTTAATACAAATCCTAATTTATTAATAAACAATGTTGCAAAACTTCTTATTGTGGAAGTACTATTATCATTATATAATTTAACTAATTTTTTTCTCTGATCTAAAAATGATATAAGGGAAATTAATAAAATTGCAAAAAGAATATGAAGTAAAACATCTAAGAAACTAAAACTTCTTTTATCAATGCAGAAACCTTTTTTTGACAAAACATCTGAAAAACCTTCTGAATTAATAAATGTCTGAAAACTTGAACTAACTAACCAAATTGATTCATTAATAACATCAATATTATTTACTTTAAAGATACCAAGTCTATCAATATTTAACTCATTACATAGAACTAGAATTATTGAATCGTTAAGACTGCCATTAATTAAGTTTGTTGCTTCTTCTTTACCAACTAACTCTTCAATCTTATGAAATGGAAGAATTGAATGATTAGCTTTTTTAATTAAAACTTGATTTGCAATCTCAAACATTTCATCATCACAATTTTCTCTTGTAATAATAGATTTAGTAATATTTGCTTCTTCTAAAACAAATGCTACTGGTCTTGAAGCTAATAACTTATCTATCGCATCATCATAAGCATATTCAATAGGATCATCAACAAATCCTAAGTATTTAGGAATTCCTGAAAAATATGGAAAAAGAGAGAATTTATGATTCATATTTTCCTCACAAGTTAAAAGAGTAAGAGAAATAGTTTTTTTGAAATCCTTTGCAAAAAAATTATTTTCACATTTTGGAAGCGCTAAGATAGAGTCTGCATAAGAATTTGCAAGATTTAAAAAATATTTACTATTGTCAGTTTTTCTTGCGATGTAAAATAATGAGGTAACATGTTTTTTATATTTAATAAAAGCTAGGGCATCTGATTTATTAAAATTAGTTTCTGAAAAATTATTACTAACTGTCTTTAATTCTTCAGAATCGTTTAATAACGGATTTGCTTTTAAAAGAAAAGAAAATAGAATAAAAGCAAAAAATGTAAGATTAAAAAAATATTTTTTCATTTAATTTTATTAGAATTATATTAAAATAAATCATATGATATTTATTATTCCAAATTTAATGAAAATTATCTTTTAAATAAGAATTATTAATTATCAATAGCTTTATTTTAATAATTTTGCTAATAAGAAAAAATTAAATCATTTGATTATATTTTCGTAATAATCAATAATAATAAGCATGAAAATCAAAAAAAATATTACTTTTTTATTTTTTATACTTTTATCGTTAAGCTTATCTTCACAGATTATAAGTATAGATAACAAAAGACAATCTAATGAAAAGGGAATAAGCGGAATTACTGAATTTGCATTTAATTTTAATAAATCAGTACAAACTGATTGGGAATTATCAAATATTACATATTTACAATGGGATAGTGAGCAATGGAGTGTTTTGTTGTTAAATGAAACTAATTTAGATAGAGCAGCAGGAATTGACTTTTCTAATGATGGCTATCAACATTTAAGAATATCTAAACACATAAATAAAATCTATACAATAGAATCATATTTACAAAATCAATACGATCCAGTGAGGAATATTAAAAACAGAAAGTTAGGTGGAATGGGAATCAGATCAAAAATTAAAAAAAGTTCTTATTTTGGCCTTACAGCATTTTATGAAATAGAAGACATTTATAATGAAATAATAAAAGATGTAAGAATTAGCTCTTCATTGCAAATGAAATTAGATTTTAATGACAATATATCATTAAGCTCAACAATATACTTTCAGCCAAGCATAACATCTGTAAATGACACTAAATCATCAAATAAAACAAGATTGTTAATTAATATTAATGATAGAATATCAATATCAAACACCTTTTCAGCTAGCTATGATACTAATCCTGCTAAAGGAATACCAAAAGTAATATATAGTTTTGAAAATGGTTTAGTTTATTCTTTCTAATCTATACAACTATTTTAATAGTTTTGTTATTTGTTGTAGTAAGGGTCTTCATACAGTACTTTTCCATCCTGATCGTAAATTACAACATATTCAATATTGAAATCACCATCATGAAACTCTACATTAATTTCAGGTGTAAAAGTATCGGACTCTTCTAAACCTTTGCTTAAGAATGTAAAAATATCATCAAGTGTTTTCACATTATCCTCATCTTGATCAATATCACAATATAATTTTATATCATGATCATAATATTCAACTTCCCATTTAACACTGAATTTCATACACTATTGATTTATTATTTAATTTTTAATTTTTTTATAAAATCTTTGTATTGAGTAGATTTTTTGATTATAAGTTTCGAATCTTTAATTAGTTCTCTGCACTTAAATAATAATTCAACTTTAGAGTAATCATAACTTTTCTCAACTGAATTCAATGCTTCATTTATATCATCAGTATTAAAATGAACTTTACCAGATTTAAGGCTTTTATTATAATTTGTTGCAAAAACAACTGATATTATAAAAAGAAAAAAAACCCAACCAGGGTATGATAAATCTTTGTTAGTAAAGATGAATAAACTCGAAAAAATAACACAAAATATTATTGATATATTACGTTTTTTTGTCAATTTCTTTTTTTCTACTGTATTGTCATAACCAAAGTTTTCTAAAAAGTATTTTTGAATCTTTTCTTGATATTGACTAGAGTTAAGTTTAGAACGAAATAAACTACCAGCATTTATTGCAATTCCATTTTTAATTACTGATTTAGCAGCTTGAAAATTCTCACCCTTCATTTTATGATCATTGTGATAAAGAGGAACACTTTGAAATCTAGCAAAAATCTCATCTTTAAATTTATTAAAGAACAAGTCAGTAGATTTATCTAATTGACGTTCTAAATCATTAATATGAGAAATTAAATTTTGAAGAGTTTCATTTTTTTTAGAAATTTGAATGTCTAAATCATTTAGTTTAGACATAGGCTCTTTAGTTTCGTCAATTAACTTTTCAATTAGCTTATTTGATTTATCAATCTCTACTTTTAAAATAACTTCTTGATTTAACAATGCGGGTTTAATTCTTTTAACTTTTCTTTGCTCAAAAACTTTGACAGTTTTAACAATTTTCTTTTCATCAGTATTTTCTTTTGCAGCTTTAGCTTCATATACTAAAGAATCTAAAATCATTTGACATTCATCTTGTGGAACACCAAGTTCTTCAGATTTTCTAAATATAATTTCTTTCTCTTTTTTACTAATAATACCGTCTGTAAGAAAAAGCTTTATGTATTTAATTAAATCATCATTCATAATTACTTATTTATTTCTATTTCTAAAGAAACATCATCTAGTCCTGATGCAACATCCCAAAGTTCAGATTCTAAAGAATCTAGCATTGACAATGAATAATTAATATCTCTTTGTAATTTATTTAATTTAAGATCTAACTTATCAAGCTTATTTAATAATTCTTTATGCAATTCAACCATTTCCATTAAATATTCTAATTGCTGCTTTTCTGGAACACTCATAAATAAACCTGAATCTTCTAAATTAGTATAAATTTTGTTAAATAAAACTGTATCTCCAGTAGACTCATCAATTAATGATTTTAGAAGAGTGTAGTAGTTAGCAAGTGTTAAAAAAGTATTTTGAAGTTCATTAATACCACTTTTAAATGGATGAGAGAGATATTTTGTTGTAACAGTTAAGTATTGTTTTCTGTAATTTTTTTCAGTATTTTCAATTAAAACTATAAATCTAGTTAATCCTTGTTGCTGTTCTGTGTCAAATTCATTTGCCTTATAATTAAATTGATTATACAAACTAACACTTCCAATAGCCTGAGGAGGAAATTTTTTTAAGATTTTTTCTAACTCGATTGATTTTGTATTTCTATTTATTGTCTCATTGTTGGTATTAATTATTAGTATCTTTTTATTAATAATATTTTCAAAAGAGATAGCATCAACAAGCGATAACTCATTTGATTTGTTTAGACTAGAAAGTTCTTTCACCAAACTATTTATATCAGATTTAGATTTCATAATTCATTTGCTTTATTGTTTAATATACATTAGTTATGTCAAAGTAAAATACTTCATATTTAATAGCAGAAGTCTTATTTTTTATTATTTTGTATTTTAAATGATCAATTGTCCGATCTTTGTATTTTAATAATTTTTGATTTGATCTTTCACAAACAAATTTATCATTAATTTTTATAAGTTTTGATATTATAAAATATTCAAGTTCAACATAATTTTTCACATTATAATCAATAATAATAGGACTATCTATTGACTTACCATCACCACTAGAAATAGGCAAATTAAATTTTTCTTTAATTTCTTTTATATCCACAAGTAAACTTACAATATTAGTTTGTTAATCTAAAATCAAAACCTAAATGATTTATCCACAAACCATAAATTAGTTTATTGTAGAGAAATCATTTTCAAGACTATCAAAATAAATTGTATTTTTATAATATAAAACACACTCAAAACCTATGGAATTTGATTATGAAAAATACCCCGATGGCATCTGTAATTCTCTAGATTATTTGGAACCTTCTGTTTAGGAAAGAGGATAAAATATGTTACTATATAATTACTAATCAACTAAAAAATAAAAATGAAAGTATACGGAAAAAAAACTATCAAAATTGATTGTACTTGGGAGTTTGAAGATAATGCTGAGCTAAGAGTTAAATTAGAATCATTATCTGAAAATGAATTAATTGATTATTGTTTTGAAAATGGTAAATTTGAAGAAGGCGAAAAATTAAACCCTCAATTTAAAATAGATTATATAGGTCAAATTGGAAATGAATTTGATTTTTAATCTAAAAAAAAAAATATGTCTGAAATAGCAAAAAAATTATTTGAAAGTAATACAAAAAGATGGTTAGAAGGTTTTTCTTCTTTAGATGAATGTAATGAAAATCTATATTGTGAAGAAGGGACATTACATGGTTACTTTTTAATATTAAATCCAGATAATCATGAATTTGAAAATCGACTTAACAAACTTGAAATTGACTTTAACATGTTCTCTATTGGTGCTGAATTTTTAAAAGAATCAGTTGGTTTTAATACAAAAGGAGAATCTGTTAGAGTTGGAATGTTTAATTCTGAAAATCATTTTCCAAATGGATCAATTAATTCAAGTAAAATCAGAGAGATATTAGGTGATGTTATATATGATATTTATAAGTTTAAATAGAATTTATTAAAATTTAATTAAAGATTTTTTTTCTAAAAATATATAGAACGGCCACACATATAATAGCCCATATAACAGGATATCCTGGAATTTCTGTTACTCTAACATCTATACAAATTAGCAAATAAAAAATAAACCACCACCTTGCTACAGACCATTTTCCTGAACTGTTGAGTAAACTAAAAAAAACAAAAAGCCGGCTGCAGTTGCAGTTGCTTTTGTTTTATCTTTTTCTGATTTACTTAAATCATTCCAATTTTTATCTTCAGACATATTATTGAATAGTTTTAAATTAATTTTACATAACTTAAATATACAATTTAAAACTTTGGAAAGTTTAAATGAAATATCAAATACTAAAATAGTGGTCTTGACGTGTTTACCATTTTAAAAAATTATATTTACTTTTAAAGAAATAAATTATTATAAATAATAAATAAATTGAATCTATGACTCAAGGAATATATTTAGCACTTAGAGATGACCAAAGTTTTCATACTATCATTATTAAAAAAAAAATAGGAGATTTTACATACCTAGCAGCTGTAGGATATGCTGGTGGTGGTGTATATGAAGAATTCTATGCTAAATTAAGTAATGAAACTCATGACATATCTATTGACGCAGTTGATGGAAATACTGATAATAAAATTCAAGGTCAATTTTCAAGATCAACTGGTTCTGGAGAATGGGAAACAAAATTAAAAGCTTTAAATTTTAATAAGGATACTGAATGGTTTGATACTGAAACAGAGGATTTATATGAACTTATGGATGGAAATGATGAAGAAATTCAGTGGAACTTAATATGTGAAATCAAAAAATACATATATTTCATGTATGATGAAGAAAGTGATACAGAGTATGAGTATCCAGAGGTAAAAAAAATAGATAATTTAATTTTTAATGAATTTGAAGATAGCCCTAACAAGTATTACAATGATGATTGGGATAGTGAATTTCTAGAAATAACAAATTCTCATATTTGGGGACCTTCAACAAGATTCCCTCATATAATTGACGACTATCTTAATTAAGATATCACTCGGATATATAATAGCCCAGAAGATCCTTTGCTACTAATTTGCTTCATGAAAAAATGAATACAATTTATCATATTTGCAAAATAAAATTATTTAGATATGACTGAAAACTTAAAGAAAATATACACAGAAATGTATACTGAATTGACAACAGAAGGAAAGACGTTTGATGATATGTACGATGAGATTGAAGACTATTGTAGTGCTGATGCAAGCAGATGGGATCTTTCTTCCGATGAAGATGGAGATGTACATATGAATTATTGTAACGAAATGCATGCTTTCTTGAAAAACTTGCAAAATAATAAGTAAGATTATGAAAAAACTAATACTTATATTATTTTGCTTACCTATTATTGGGTTTGCTTCTTTTCCGGTAATTACAGATACTAAAGAAGCTGAAAGAATAGTGGTCACTTCAGATTATGATGTTCATCAAAAAACCTATAATGAAAAAAATAATATTAAAATAAATAAATCATCGTTTGAAAAAAATATTTTTTGGAAAGTTTATCGCTTGGTGGGTCTAATCGTAATTTCTTTTTCAATACTTTTTGCAATTCTAATTGTATTAGCTGATATTACAGACTCTTAAGAAAACTTTGACACAATGATTAAAACAATAGATTAACAATAAACTAAGATTATGGATTTTATAAAAAATATGGATTTTAATATATTAGTTTTAATATTAATATTTGGC
>ENA-OSJC01001498-OSJC01001498.1-marine-metagenome-genome-assembly--contig:-NODE-1498-length-19149-cov-10.862416_pt1 | contig 19149 bp, 30 predicted proteins | sample MGYA00237885_ERZ534234 | MGnify/ENA primary metagenome ERZ534234 (study PRJEB26413, sample SAMN06343907) | marine metagenome | isolation source: coastal waters | place: Atlantic Ocean: West Antarctic... | reverse complement strand
GATTGAGCTGCTGTTATAGCTTCTGATTTAGCAGCACTAGCATTAAAAGTTGTATTAATTACTTTCTTACCTAATATAGTGCTTGTAGTAGAAATAGCACCATCGGATGCAATCGAACCTACATCGGTAATATTACCACTTGAGTCTATATCAAAATTAGTCGTTACTGTTCCAGTTTTTGCTGCAATGCTAATTTGTTCAAAACCGCCTTCAGACCTAACTGGACCATTAAATGTTGTATTTGCCATAATTTCCTCCCGGAAATAAGTCTTATCGTCTTGGCTTGTCTGCTAGGTCAGTCGATAAAACAAGTTAAAAAAAATCCTAGTAGTAAAATGATACTACTAGGACTCGGGATTAGCAACTAAAGTTAGGCTGCTTTGTATCTCAGATCCTCTATCTGTTTAATACAATCAGCTGCTGTTGTGTAAAGTATTCCGATACCGCCAGCTTCAATCCAGGCATTAATATTCTTTTTATGGTCATCAATAAGAATGTAACCAGGTTTTGCGTAAGCTGCTTTTTGCACTCCTTTAAAGGTACAGGTTACAACAGTATCTGGATCTACATGTTCTCTGATCCAAGCCGTCTTGTCCTTGGCTACTTTTTGTCTATTGATCTCTCCTGTGCAAGTTAGAATCTCCCAATATACGCCAAGATCATTAATATAATTAATTAGATCTGGCATATCTACCATAGGTGGTAGATCTCTGAACAAACCATTATTGCTTATTACTATCTTTTTTTCATTGTAGGTGCTGTTATCCATTGGGCCATTAAGATACTTAGGACCTTCAACACCTTTGATGAAGTCCGCTAGGACTCCATCCATGTCTACAAATATTTTAGTTATTTTTTTCATTAAGCAATCCCATTTTTAACCAAGCACTTTCCATAAACATGGTTAGCGTAGTTATTTAGTTTATTTGTTTCTACTTTTTGTTGAGCGTCTCTTTTTGTTTTCTCAGCAGGATCCATCATTGTTGTATTGACAATCTCAACCTTAACTAATTTTCTGCAATGGTGAATTGTCTTAGTCTCACAAATCTTAGCTCTTTGAGCATCGGTCAACTTAGTAACGTCAATAAGATCTTGAAACTCTGCAAGCCATTCTTTGCTATCCCATACAGGATCCAATGTGTAGGTCTTTATGTGTCCGTCTTCGTTCTCATATAGAACCTTGATACCAGCATAAGTGCTCTTTTTCACAGCGCACCATTTGTCAGTCTTTGGATTCAAAGTCTGGTAACAAAGTCTGTCACCTCTTTTAGTTGTCTCAATCCAATATTTTCTCTTGGTTCTCAATTTGTATCCCCAAGGATAATCCTCTACCGTAACAGCGTTGTCTGCTGCGTCCTTGTTGTAAATTAGTGTATTTATCATATTTTCTCCTTAGCCCGGGTAGGCCATTAATGTGCCAGCGTCATAGGGTTGTGCTTCCCAGCCAGCTTTGGTTAATAATTTCTCCACTTCTGGATTTACTTCGTAGCCATACTCTTCATAGCAATCGTACAATGGTAAATCAGCTGTAACATCGTTACCTCTGAACCAGATCCCAGCTCCTTCATGCTCATCATCCCACTCGACCATAGGCGTAGCTTTAACACCTGGATAAAGTTTATTAAGTTTTGCAATCAATGTTTTCTCTCTCATTTTTTCTCCTTTTTGTTAATCTCTCTCACGTATCTATTTTAATCTAATATGCTGTAATGTGCAAGTATTTGCACAAATATATTTATAAGCCATTATGCAGCACCTCTTAAATTTAATTCATTGCAGATAGAACTGTGTAGGTCTAAGTCATCTTTAGGCAATTTAACACCAACCTGTCTTCTCATAGATAAAAGTGCAGCCATGTCTAATAACCATTCAGTTTTTTCATTTTCTACTTTAATGTCTTTGTACATTACGCAGTCTCCTTTTGGTTTATATAATCATTGTGTTTTTTTAAGTAATACAAAGCAGCTTGTGCTTTCTCTAGATCTTTGTAGAAGATCCTTTTAGTATCACCATGTCTTGGATAGTCCGCAATGCTTTCATCGTGATAAATGTCGTATTGCTCTAGCATGTTTAAATAACCATCGCTATGGTAGGCTGGCTGTTGCCCATCGCTAGTTTCATGCAATCTCAAGCCAGTCATTTTGTTTGGCAACTTAATGCTGTACTTTGGATAAAGAAGATAATCCTCTTCTTTCTTAACACCATCTTTTTCGTAGTTATAAGCATCTTTGACTATCTCAAGTTCAGCGTTCATAACATCGTCATACTCTGGTGTGTAATGTTCTATACCTTTGAGTTCTTCCATTTTTTTCTCCTTTTTGTTAATCTCTCTCACGTATCTATTATATGAAATTATGCAGTAATGTGCAAGTGTTTGCACAAATATATACAACTTATTTTAGGCCAAAAAAAAGGGCCCTTTTGAGGCCCTTTGTTTGAAATACTTGAGTAATAAACGGTATTTCTAATCGTTCAATTTATGCGCCTTGTGAGCCGTAGACTCCTCTCCAATCAGAGAAACCGAAGCTATATCTTTCACGTGCTTTGTAACGAATGTTTCCAGTAGAGAAATCTGGTTCCATGGAAGTTTCCATGCCAGTTCTTTGGAACATTTTAAGGCCATCGCCTTGTGATGTTACAGAAGTCAAGATGAAGAAAGCATCTGGATCTGTTAAGTAATGATTAACAGAATAACCACCAGGTAAAACACCTGTGTTAGCTATTGCGTTGATATCATTATCAGCAGTGCCAGATCTTTGCGAAGAATTAAGAATTCTGTCAGCAACAAATACTAGTTCACTAGGAACAATTAATTTGTCAGCTTGAACAGAGATTGTTAGTCCTTTGTCATCTGTGAAGTTAGATATGTCAATCAAAGCATCTTCTAATGAAGTTTCATTAAGATCCGCCATTGATGTTGCTCTGTTAGCTGTTGTACCACCGCCCGCTAGAGGGTGATCTGTTGCTATAAGAGATTTACCGTCTCCTCCAGTAAAGCTACTAGAGAAAGCGTTATTTAAAACATCTGCGCCTTTTACTTCTTTGGTGTTAGCCATAGATCTTGCGAGTGCTTTAACATATCTTTTACCTAAAGAATCATAGAGGTTATCTTCTACAGCTTCTTCTGTAAGTGCAAATGCTAGTGCCACTGTATCGTGGGTGTATCTAGCACTGTAACTTTCAGTAGCGTTGTCGAAAACAACTCCTTGTCCTTCAGTTTTTGTTGGTGCGGAACCAAATCCTGTTATTAAGACTTCTTCTTCAAACGCTCTTGAAGAATCTTCAATGTTGAAAATTTCTTCATATTCACGATTGTATTCGTCATAAGAAAGTCCAAATAAAGAATTTAATCCTGGTTCTAGCTCTTTAGCGAGCTGGGCTCTTGATATTGCCATTATTTATTTCCTTATGCTAAACCAGCACCTTTCTGTCCCATTATGTGGTTTTGAATCACACATAGTACATTGGTGTTGGCAGACGCTACGTCTGAGTTATCGGGATTCTGAGAGATATCTAATGCTTTAAGAGGTAATGTTGCGGTAGTAGCACCGGTAGTTACATCAAGCTCTAGATTAGATCTTCCAGACTTTGTGTCGCCAACTGGTGAGCCATCAACAATGTCAAAGTTACCGAACAGATCTGCCACCGGGAAGGTGTCATCTGCTTGGACTTCAAACACTACGTTTGGATCGTCAATTATGTTAGCAATAATATCCGAAGCAGAAATACTGCCGGGATACGTGTTTTTAAATACCTGTTCGCCTGTAGTTGGATCTGTGTAAGACACTCCATTGAACACTCCGACAATCGGAACGGTTCCAGTTGCAACATGTCTTCCTAATACCCCAGCTGTTAGCTGAGTAACAAGATCACCTTGAAACAGTGGTGTTGTGACTCCACTCGCTATTCTATAACGGCTTTGGCCGCCAGAATAGGGAGATCCACCCATCATACGTACAGGTTTACATCCAAATGCGCTGTCTTTGTTAGCCATTTAGTTTCTCCTTTTTATGATTGTTACTTTTTTCCAAAAGTAACATTTGATTTTCTATCAGCATCGTACTTGACATATCTACCATCTTTCCTAGAGTCATTAAACATATTATTGTCTAACGCATCTTTGGCTTGTTGGTTTTTTCCTGCGTAATAAGCATTACGCTCTGAGATTGTTTCAAGTGGCATCTTTGCCAATAGCAAACCTTCGTTATATACGATGCCAGTATGTCTTCCAGAATCCATTGTAGGTAAAGCATATTCTTGCGGTAAATCAGTCCCTCTTACGAGTTCCCAACCTTCTCTAAGTCTTCTGCTTACATTACCTCTGTCCTCTACACCCAACATAGATTCTCTTATCCATCGATATTCGTATCCTTCTGGTGCAGGCGGTGTTTCTAGTTTTCTAACTGGCCTCCATGGTTGTCGCTGAGTATTTTTAGCGTGACTCTCGGATTCACGGGATTTTCTATTCGGTGCTTCTTCTATTTCATTCGTCATTATTTTGCCTCTCTAAGTGAAATTTTTTGTTTTTCTTTAGCAACAGATTTTAACCACGCGTCTTCCGACATATTGTGCGGCTTCAAACCTTTTAGACGTTCGACTTCTGATTTAGAGAAAGTCACTCCGTTCTTTTTGCCTTGTGTTTTTTGTCGACTTCCAACGGAAGCAGGAGCAACTCTTTGCACAGCGGGTTTAGCTCCTTCTTTGGCGACATTTTGCCCGGACGAAAGGTCCGGATAAACTTTGTAAACTCTAGTATTTAGCTCATCATAATATTCATCTGAATCAGCGTCAAAACCTTCGTTAATTAAATTGTAGTGTGTAAAGTATGCAAACTGCGTAGCTTGGGTGTTAGTAGCATCGCTAGTATCACCATACCATTGGTTGTTTTCATGCCAGGACTCAGCTTCTCTGGTTGGCTTTACTTCTTGTTGTTGTGGTTGTTGGTAAGATTGTTGTGGTTGTACAGGCTGTGGGTTATGAAACTGTTGTTCAGCTTGCTGCCTCGCCATTCTTACTTTTTCTTTTTGAATACTTAGATCGCTTTTTAATGTATCAGCCTTTGACATTAAATCAGCATCATTAGACTCAACAGCTTTTTTGTACAAGTCATTAGCTTGCATTTCTTTTGCTTGAATAGTCTCTTCTTCTTTTTGTATTAATACGTTTCTTGTTTGCATCCTTTCTTGTTCATAAGCTGCTGTTTCAGCATTTTTTTGATGCAACATCTGTTCTAGCCTTGCAGATTTTTCTTCTGATGCTCTATGTCTCTCATTCAACTTATTAATTCTTTTAGAAACGCCTTTCGTGTAAGCATCTAATTCTTCGTCTGAAGATGCTACTTGTTCTACTTGATCTACTACCTCTACCGAAACTTCATCAACCTCTGGTTGAATTATTTGTGTATTTTCTTGTTCATTCATATCTATAAACTCGCTATGTCATCTGGATCGAGTATGGTGGCTATAACTTCATCATCATTAATGATTCTGACCTCTGCACCCTCCTCCAATTTAAACCTAGAGCCAGAGTAACGCCCTATTAAAACCCATTGTTTCTCTTCACACCAAGAGGTTTCTCCATACCTTGCTTTATCGTTGTAGCACTGTGGTCCTTTTTTAACCACGTAAGCAACAACAGTGGCCAAGGCCTCACGATCAGTTGTTTTTTTAGTCAGAAGAATTCCTCCTTCTGTTTTGGCTTTACCGGCGTATGGTAAAACTAATATGCGCCAACCTGTTGGTTGTGGCATACGATCAATTATTGATTTGTCTAAAAGAGTAGGATCTAAAACCCTGGACTCTTCTTTTATGTAAGCATCTGCAACTATGTCATTTGTAGATCTAATATCAGCCATTTATTTTTCCTTGTTAAAGTCTTTTATTTCGTTAGTTATATAGTATAAAGCAGAAAGTTCACCTTGCAAATATTTATAATGTTCTATATCTTTTAGCGCACCAGACATTAATGTTTCTGCTATCTGGTTTTCTCTCTCTGCAAGTCTACGTTTAATAAAATCTATTACTTGAATTTCATCCATTATTTTTTAACTGGCTTGCCCTTTTTTTTAGCAGGAGCCTTTTTTGCAACTGGTTTTTCTATCATTTTTTCTTCTACTACTGGCTTTTCTGTAACAATTTTTAATATTGGCTTTTTAAAAGTAGCTTTTTCTATAACCGGTTTTTCAGTTATTCCTGCTGCTTTGTTTGCAATCCTTTTATTGTTTATCTCAGACTTATGCGCCTTGTGATCTGCAACTTCTAGTATTGCAGCTTTCTTTGCTGCCTCTTCTGCTTGCTTAGTTTTTTTTAAATTCTTTAAAAATGCTTCTCTTGAATTCATAATTAGTTCCTCAACTTAGTTTGTATATCTAATAGCTTCAGATCTGCATTTTGCTTTAATCTGTCAATAGCTACATTTAGTTTATCATCTGCTATGCCTTTTTGCACATTTATGCGTTGTTCTTGTAATTCTCTCTCTTGCATTTTTTCTTGAGATCTTTGATTTTGTTTTTGCATAAACTCCTCAGAACCAATATCTAACTCTTTATCTTTAAGATCTAACTCTGCTTTTCTTATTTCAACTAATGGATCTCCGCCATCACCTTGACCTATTGATTGTAAGAATTCATTTGTTAGTTCAGCCATAACAGGTGAACTAAACTGATCTAAGATCATTTGTATCTGTCCTTGTATTTGTTTAGCTTCTTTAGGTGATACTTGAGACATTTGTGCTTGTGTTTGTTCTATCTGCTGTTGTGTCTCTGGTGGTATCTGTTCAGCTGCAATCTCTTTAGATAAGAATTGTAGATGTTGCATACAGTGACTAATGATTACCGATTGTATTTGTGCGTTATCCTGGACAACCTTTGTCAAGAATAAGCTTTTATGGGTGTCCAAATGAGCTTTATGGTTTTGACCTTCAAAAGCCTGTGCCGGCTGTCCCATTAATAAACTAGCATTTTCCAAACCTGCATCCACCGGTTGAGGTGAATTATCTGCTGGTGGTTGTATTAATGCTTCTACATTATCAACACCTAGAGCTGCGTACATTCTTTTGTAAGCTTCGTAAATACCTGTTGGTCCATGGATCTCTGGATTAGATTGAACCATTTGCAATAACTCTTGAGCTAAAGTAACTCTTTGGCTTTGCGAGAATATGTTTGGATCTGAAACAGGAACTACATCTATACGGCCATCGAAGTCAGACTGTTTGATTTCGTTAGGTCCAGAACCAGTAGCAAATTCATAAGCAGGTGGTAGATACTCAGCAAATACCTTAGCTAGTAACTTAAACTCAAGCTTTTGTGCGTAATGCAATCTTTTATGGATAGCACTCATAACCTTTGTGCCACGTTCTAATAAAGCAACAGTTGTGCCTACTGGCATTGCTGCATTACTATCACCAACATTCATGTCGGCTATAGCTGCGAATCTTTTACCAGAATCTACTAATAAACCAAGTAACTGCATTAATACATTACTAGGTTCCTTAATTGGAAGAGGTATAAGATTATCACGCAGAGAACCACCGGTCGTATCGATATCTCTAAATTCACCTGGTTGTAATGGCTCGTCTTCATCACGTATTCTCATACCTCTGGCTTTGAAACCCGCAGGTAAGTTAGCTAAAGTACCAGCATCTATAAGCTGTCTTAATATAGATGTTGAAGCTTTGGACAGTCCACCAATCATGTGCGATAAACCTAGGCCGTAAAAGCCTAGTCCGGGTAAAAACTTATATTGTATGAAATAGTTGATTTTATTTTTTAAAGGATCCCCTTCTAAATAGTTTCTTCTAATAGCCAATATAGTTTCTGAGTCTTCATCTATAGTAATAATATATGGAAGTTTGAGACCTGTTGACTCGCCTTCTGCATCTATATCCTCAAATCCTTCAAGATCTAAAACAGTATGAACTTCGTAAATAGTCCTGTTTCTGTCTTCTTTGTAACTAGGTTCAACTCCTTGAATTTCATTAATTTGTTTTGATACGTCTGATTCGTCACCGTAAGATTCTTCTGGTATTTCTACATTTGCGTAAAAGCCAGTAATTTGTTGTTTTTTAACTTCGTTGTAAGACATGCTAATTGCATGCGTAACTCTTTCTGCTGAAGATAAGTCAGATGCCTCGTAAGGGACAATAAGATCTTCTGGAGTTATAAACTTAGATACAGCCTTGTTTGTAACAAAATCAAAGTAAACTTTCTTAAAGCAAGATCCTGCTAGTGGTAGATAAAACAATAACATATCAAGCTCTGGATCATACTCTTCCATTACATTCATAATGTAGTAGTTCATAAACTCTTGAATCCTGTCAGCTTGGCTTTCAGTTTCTACTGTTCTAGCACCAATTACCTGTGTTTTTACAGGTCCTTTTGCTGGTAGCATTTCTTTATAAGCTTGTGCTTGGAACTGAGTAACAGCTTCTGCAAGAATAGGGTGAATAACACCACTAGATCCTTCAAACGGTTGTGATCTTTGTTCGTCAAACTTCATACCTAGATATTTCAGACCATCCGTATAAGTTTTCTCCCATTCACTTCTTGATTGTTTGTCACTTTCTACTGAGCTAACTAAATCAGATGCAAGTTGTTCTAAAACAGAATCATTAACAAAATCTACAAGGTTAGAACTAAACTCCATTTCTGGCATAGGTTCTTCCATAATCTCATCGTCAAGCAAGACTCCTTCTTCATTAACCATGATTTGTGCAGCGTTTTGGATCTCGTCCGTTCTTGATGGTTCTGGTATTATTTCAACAGCCGAGCTGTTTTCGATAATGTCTGGGTTTCCTTCAGTTCCTAATCTTCTTTCTATAGCCATAATATTAGTGTATCACTCTTGGCGACTTCTCATCACCTGTTAAAATCAAGTCAACTAACTCACCATTGAGGGTTAGTCCTTGGGTTTCTGCTATGTGTTGGGCTTCGTTCCAACTCTCAGCATGTATGTCTGGGCCTTCGTAATCTTCTGCGTCCCAGGTAAACTTTGTTAAATATATCTTCTTTATTGACATCAATAATATACCACTCTATTCTTTTTCATCAAACTGGCTTCTTCTTGGTAATCTTCTTTTAAAGAAACAAAGCCACCTTGCCTAAATCGCATCAAAGCCATTGTAGCACTATCGCAAAAGTCGTCATAGTCGCCATAAGGGAAGGAAGCCATCTCTTCTATAACTTCGTCTGCAAAAGAATCCTCTGGTGCCCACACCATTCCAGATTCAAAGATAGGTGCAACACTGTTCATTCTTGCTACTTTATCTTGGCCTCTACTTGGTGAATATGAAGTTACTGGTATGCCCATTCGTCTTAATTCTTGTGTAAGTGGTGTACCAGATGCTTTTGCCTCAATCAAAACACAATCTGGATCCCAGTATTTGTATTCATCGAAGGCAATCTTTTTAAGTTCTGGGAAATCCACTCTAAATCTTTTTGCATCTAATAAAATAATTGCATTTGCTTCGTCATTTTCAGTTTCAAAAATTGCCCAAGTAGTTATAGCAGAGTAGTCAGCTGTATCTTTTTTAGAAAAGGCAGTATCGTAGCTTTGTATTATGTAGCTATGATCCGGAACTTCCTCGCCTTCCCATCTGCGCCACCACTCTCTTTTAACAATAGAACCAGCTTCAGCTGTTGGATTTTGCATCCACTGGCTGTTCCATTTGGCTACAGGTAAGGAAGCTTTTACTGATAACAGTTCTTCTTTCTTCCAAAACTCTGGCCATAAGGGTTGATCTGTATCTGGCATAATTGCAGGAAACTCTACAACCTCCCACTGATCTGCATTTTCATCGCCCTGTTTCTTTAATACTTTACCAACAAGATCTTTAATACTCCAACGCGTCATTACTATCACTATAATTCCACCAGGCTGCAAACGCTGCCTAGGTCCGGAGGTATACCATTCATAAGCTGACTCTAAAGATTTGGGTGACAAAGCGTCTTGCTCTGAATGAGGATCATCAATAATAAGTAAATCCGCACCACGACCTGTAATCGCACCGCCTACACCAGCATAGAAACTTTCACCTTCTTGGTTTGTAGTCCATCTACCTGCTGATTTATTATCTGCCTGGAGCTTTAGATCCGGGAATATATGTGAATACTCTTCGCTATCAATAATATTTCTTACCTTCCTACCAAATCTAACTGCTAGTTCAGCTGTATGGGTGGTTTGTATTATTTTAAGATCTCCTCTTCTGCCCATCATCCATGCAGGAAAGTATGTTGATGCAAATTCAGATTTTGAATGTCTAGGAGGCAAACATACTATAAGACGTTTTAATTTACCTTGAGCGATTCTATTAAACTTTTCACCAATAATCTTATGATGCCTACCTTCTATAAACTCTGGCCATAAATGTTTTACAAAATTAATAAAATCATTCTGGCAATCATCTTGTTTATCTATTTGGTCGTATCTGTGTAAAAGAGCTATGGCTTCTTGTTTATCCTGCTCTGATAAGATACTAAAATCTTTGATTGATACTTTACTCATATTTCCTTAGTAAAGACGGGTAAAGGTGCTAGGTAGTGACATAGTAACAACTTTACCCTAAGCGTAAACGCCTAGGTTAAGTATATATATAAACTGGTTAAAAAAATACAAATCGCATAAATTAACAGAGGCCAATACCTATACCTCATGCCATTCTTTGCCTTCAAATAATAAGGCTTCAGCTTCTCTTCTTCTAATCAAACCCTCTAAAACTTTGCCGCTGGCTTTATTCCATCTTTTTATTTGAGCAGGCACATCTTCGTATGCGCCATTATTTAAAACTTTAAGCATAGTAGATGCTTTTAGATTAGAAGGCCCTAAATTAAATGTCCATGAAACCATTGCATCAAATTGATGTTGGCTCATTGGCATCTCTACAGCATCTAATACATAACCTTCATATTCATCCATCTCATGTAGTAATAAATCATCTGCTTCTTCTTGAGTAAGAGTATCGCCTTCTTTTACGCCTTTAGTTGAGCCGTAGCCTTTTGTCCAAACTCCAGCTGCGCATTTATAAGCTTTAAGTTCACAGCCTTCAAATTTTTTAATAAGCGATAAGCCTTCTTGTGATATTTTCATATTAGTATGCTCCCCAAATTTTAACTTTTTTACCGCCGTGGTATTCCACTGCATGTCCTTCCTTAACAAGCATCTGGCAAATATCTTTACCGTCTTCTGTATAAGGTATACCAAGTATTCTGCCATATTTACCTTTTCCTAGTGATTTTATTTTGAACTTACCACAACAAAGCTCTTTAAGCCTTTCTTTAGCAGCTAAACCTAATTTTTTTTCTGCAAGATCTCTGGTCCTAGATTCGGGAGTATCAATCCCGTGCAGTCGAACTCGTTGTTTGTGTAAGTAACAATCAAATCCTAAAGAAATTATACAATCAAATGTGTCGCCGTCCACAACACGATCTAGGGTTACATTATAAACAAATGCTTCTGGTGCTTTACTCATTCTCATCTCCTTTTTTATTTAAAGATCTATAATATTCTACTATAGACAATATTTCTTTTAAGTATCGTTTTTGGTCTGCTGTATTCATGCTTAAGTTTTGGTAATCTTGTGTGCTTAAACTATAAAAAGCCATTGCAGGTGCATCACCTTTTTTAACATTATCTAAATACTCTTCCATAAGATCCGGTGTGAAAATAGTCCAATCTATGTCAACAAGCTGTAGCTCCAAAGGTAATGGGGGGTGATATATCTTTGGCATAGCAGCAATGCTGACAACTTCAACCGCCTTAGTTTGTGATGGAATAAGGGAGCATCCAGCAGTTGTAAGAAGTAAACTAATTAATAGTATCTGTTTCATTTTTATCAAATTGTTGAGGATCTGTTATAGCTATAAGCTCATTCTTAACTTTCTTTGTACCTCTGTTTACTATTTTTTCTAGTAAACCAGGTTTATTTAAAGCTAAATCATCCATGTCATGTTTTGCAAAAGTGCTTCTGAGCTTGGTGACCTCTCTCTGGGCCTCTTGATTAGATATAGTCATTGACTGTAGCTGTTCTGCATTTTTCTTTTGCTGATCTAAAAAGTTTTTTATTGAATCATTTTGTTCTTTGATACTGCTTTCTAACATTAATTGATTACCTTTAAGTGTTGATACTTGATCTTGTAATCTGTCTATATACCAAGCGCTTCCAGTTAAAGAAACAAATAGTAACCCGCCTAATATAATGCTTAATTTCATTCCCATGTATATATCTTTAACGCCTCAGCTTTACCTTTTACTTTTAGTGGTGGTAGGGACTTTAACACATATTTACAATTTTGTGCAGTTTCATGCCCTATCAAAGTACCAACACCAGCTTCCTTAGTTCCAGACTCTAGACGTGCTGCCACATTGCACGGATCGCCAATAAGACTAAAAGCAAATCTATCGGTGGCTCCAAAATTACCTGCTACACATACGCCGCTGTTCACCCCAATACCAATGGCTATTTCTGGTATACCTTCTTCTTTGAATCTTAGGTTTAATTCTTTTATGTTTTTTTCTATTTCTAAGGCAGCTCCTAGTGCTAAATCGTGATGATTCTCTTGTGGAATTATTGTATTAAAATGGAACATGCCTGCATCTCCGATAAACTTGTCTGTGCAGCCATAAAACTTATTCACAGCTTTTACCTGGACATCTAATACATTGTTCATTATGTAAGTTACCATTTCTGGTTCTACAGATTCAGAAAGGCTTGTAAAACCTCTTAGGTCGGTAAAAATAATACTGCAATTTACTCTAGCACCATTGATTTGACATAGTTCGGGATTCAATTGGAGTTTCTTCACCATTCGAGGATCCAAATACTTACCGAATTGTTGTTTTATAAGTTGCCTTAGTTTGTACTGCTCTCTAAACCTTAAATAGAAGGCTGTAGATCCTGTTATAAATTGTGCTATTAGTGACCCGGTAACATCGACTAGTAGACCGGATTGGATCATGTAATAACCTCCGTAAGCTGTAAAAAGCATGATAAAAACAGCCATACCTATGCCAAGGCTTATACCAAACCAATGCAATACAAGCCATGTCAGCGTCACCGAAATGAGGAAAATACCGATTTCAGCAGCTAAACTCCAATCTGGCACTGTAGGCGAGTCCTGGATTAATATTGATTCTGCAAGAGCAGCTTGTATCTTGTGAGGCTCTAAATAACCAACTGGTGTGCTGAGTTGTGGACTAATTCCTAAAGCGGTAAATCCCACAAAGACAAACTTATTAGCAACATCCATTTGTGCAAGATCAGTCTGAGGAGTATCTACAAAACTTATCCATTTACGACCTAATGCGTCTACTGGAACTGGATTCAAGCCTTTTACTCGTATTTCCTCTATACCATTATCATTGGTCTTTATAATGTAGGTGTCTGCATCGGCTAATACTTTTAAGACTTCTGTGCCAAATGCCGGGACCCATCCATCTGGTGTACGCATTAATAAAGGTAATCGTCTGACCAATGAGTCTATTTCTGGTCTAGCAACAGCAATACCTTGGCTAGAGTTTTGTTTAAGAATATCAATATTTTGTATAACGCCACGCGCTGTAATACCACCAACATCATCTCCTAGAATTACTGTGCCTGTAGTTGGAGGGTAATTATTATTGTCGGTTTCAAACATAGCCAAAACACTAGGGCTATATGAAAGAGCTTCTGCAAACTCGGCATCACCACCGAAACGATCCGGCTGCGGAAATGCAATAACGTAACCTACTCCAATAGCACCCGCATTAAGTAAATCAATTTGTATTCTAGCTAGAGTTTGTCGGCTAAGAGGATATCCTCCTTCTTTTTCTATGTCAGCCTCTGTCACATTTAATATTGTGAAGTACCCGCTAGGCTCTTGTTCCGGTATTAAGGAGTCAAAAGTTTTTAGCTTTAGTATTTCGTAAGGTGCAATCTCGTAGATTATAGGAGCTCCCAATAAAAACAATAAAAATACGAAGATCCACCTCTTCATTATTCTTGTGTAATGCTAATTGTCTTAGTGCAATTACTTACACAGCTAAAGGTAACCGAATAGGCTTGGTTATTTACACCTTTTTGTATGACGTTGACATTGTAGTCATCAGTATAAAACTTCATGTTTGCTGTATGAGATCCGTTGCCTTGTTGTGTCAAGACTACTCGACTATTATCAGCATCGTTATACCAAAAAATATCAGCATCTTTATTGCCAGATCCTTTTTGTATTACTCTGGTTGAATTGTTGTCTGCTTGGTTCGCGTTGTACACAAACACATTATGATTGCCAGTACCTTCTTGTGTGCTCCAAATATCTGAGTTATCTGCAAACGTCTGAAACTTAGCGTACATATCGTTGCCAGTTTGTTCTATTTTGTAAACATTGTTATTGCCAGAACCTAAAATTAAAGCATCGTTATCGTTGCCGTTTTGGATGATGGTAGAGGTATTGTCATCTTGATCCATATCAATAACTGCGTAGTTATCATCACCGTCAACGGTTATAGACCATACCTGGCTATCGTGATTTGACCAAACCGACTGAGCATAAGCAATGTTTGAGCTGCCATCTACGCTTACGCTAATAGTAGCGTTATCACAATTGTGTGTGTTGACTAGGCTGCTGTCGAAACTGCCTAGTCCACAATAAACGCCAGTGACATTGCCAGAGCCAACTTGTTGCACTGTAATGCTGGAGCCAGAACCTTTGGTTTGTACAATCACGGTGTTATCAGCAAAAGCTTGTATGCTATGGAGACTGATTAATAATAATAGTGTTATCGCCCGCACCATTTACTTCTACCTCCATAATCATACCAGCCGAATTAATATTTAGATAAGACGAAGCATCTTTATCGAGAGCTATGTCAAATGTGTTTGTCCCTTGATGCACAAAATAAACATGATTACCTTCTACAAAAGAGTATGTTTGATACACAGGATCATACCCAGGTATTATACCCTTTAATTCAACTCCATTAATAATTCCACCAGAAGTGTCATTTTTTTGGGATCCAGCTTCTAATATAGCAAATAAATCTACTAAAAAATCAAAGCTTAAGAGATCTATATCTAAACGACTTATTTCTTCTTGTTCTTCTAGGTAGTCTTCATCTAAATCTGGTGCATCTTCAAAGAAATCTTTATCTAGTTCTGTTTTAGGGCCGTTTTCTTGTTCTGCTATAGCCTCTTGCACTTCGGGTGGTTTATTTACAAGAAGCATATTATTAATAAGTCCCAAGGTAAGGTTGCCTAACACCACAGGTTTTGTTGGCCTAGACTCGAAAGTAGACACCATTGTTGCTTGAAAAGGCTGATTTAGAATTTCGGTGCCAGACCAAGTAGTAACTGATATTTCACCAGATGAATTTCCGTCAGCATCCGGGAGTAGTATAACGAGTGATTGTCCAAGCTCATCTACGGAAGCCGAAAAAAAAGTTCCGCGAATCGCTATGTCTGCTGAAGGAGTTTTTATTGATATATTTTTCTTATCAATTTTTGATAATTTACCTGACAAAAAAGATGCAGTGCCAGATGCCATGCGAAGTGCAAGTCTGCTTTTAGATGGATCTGTACTAGAAAATATATATTCATCTACGACCACGTTGGAATGTTCTGTAAGTTTGAGGACTGTATCGTCAACAAACTCTATAGCAAGTCTTCCGGCACCAGTTCGCACGTCATCATTGCTAAGTATACCTAAAGCCAACTCAGCTAATAATTTGTCGTTGTTTTGGCTGCGGAGTATTTCTCCATTACCGCGCAGTTCAGAGATTTTCCCAATCTCGTTTGCGTTAGTAACAGTCCCAATAAATAATAATATCAGCAGCCCGATGCGCATTGGTCTATATTAATAGTGCCGCTGCTGGTACTTGATATAACATTTGCAACATTCGTGCTTGTCGTATCGGTTTGGTCTATGTCCACATTATTGCCACTTCCCGTTAAAGCTACGGTAATTGCGTGGTCAGAGCTGCCTGATTGTAGAGTATCAATATCATTAGAGTTTCCTGAAACCGTCCAATTATTAATACAACCAACTGAGTTACATTTAACATTTACATTGTTCGATGTACCACTTATGACAAAATCTTGATTACCAGAGGTAGCGGATGCTGCGTCTCCTTGTGTGAATGTCAGTACGTTGGAGTCTCCTGTTGCCTCAAAATCAAAATCTGTGTTTGCAACATCTCCAGTTGCGCCGACAGCAAATGTACCTATATTACTATCACCAGTTGCTTTGTAGGTCCAGCCAGTAGAATTACCTTGTGCAATTGCTATTGCTAAGGCATTGCTATTACCAATTTGGTCAAGATCAACGGTCATGCTTGTGCCGCTCAGCGTTGCTCTTGCTCCGGAAGTACCGACTGTATTAGTTGCTCCAATCTGATCGATTGTCAAAGTAAGACCTGTACCAGTTTGCGTGATATAGATGTCATTATTTCCAGCAACTACATTAACTGAAATAATTATTATGAGGGCACTACTGAGTACCTTTATAAACTTCATTGTCGTCCTCCAGGTAAAGTGTACCATAATCAAAGTCCCACAAGCGTTTTTGCATACCCTCCATCACAAGACCGTACACAGCTGCCTCTATGGCTGTCCTTACAGCCTGTGTTACAGGCTCATTACCTGTACTGCCTGATTCCATTTCTACTAGCTCAGTACCCATCTCATAAAACTTAAATAAATCCGTACCAGCTCCTGTAGATAAAATAGTTTTTGTTGTTGTGATATTTAATAAAACTTCGCCTGTTTGCACTAAAACAGCACGAAGATTGACTGTAACTACATCTTCTCTGTACTGGTTTTTAACCGCCCAACCCAAGTACCGAACTCCGGATCCCCCAGTTCTAATATTACTATCCATGCCAACAATCCCACCTTCTAAAATCATCCCTGCATATAAAAGAGGCTTGAGTTTGTTACCCTCTTCACCAGAATACGTTTTTCTAGTATTGGCTATAAGCTGCCTTTCTCGGCTTAAATTGTCAAGTCCAGACCTTTCAACAACAACAAACCAATCTCCTTTACCTGCATCTCTTAATGCCTGAATAAGAATATGAATAGATCCTTGTGTAACGGCTGTGCTAAAACTAGCAACATTATCTTTGGATTTTCTTTGACCAGTGAGATCTGAAAAGTTATAAACTGCTACGACAGCCTGGCTGTTCGGTTTAGGTAGATTGACTAACTGCGCGGTTGCGCTTGGAACGATTTTAGGACCCTCTGGACAGATAAGGCCTTGAACACAATTTGTTTGGTTTTGGAACCCAATACTAGCGCAACCGCTAGTGAGTATTAATATACCTATGAATAAAAATTTCATTAGCTGGCATTAACCTCCACCATCACAATCAACCCAACACCCTCCAAAGGATCCAATTGGGATTACGATTTCTGTAGTAGATATTAATACACCATCAAACCACTCTTCAATTGTTAGAGTTATTGTAACGCCATTATTTACCCATCGCAATATGTTGCCTTCTAGATTAATTTCTCCAGATACTGGGTTACCAATTGTGGGTGTGCTGCCGTAATTAAATAAAGATTCTGAAATATCTTTAGCTAATGTGGAATAAATGCGTGATTGAAGGTTTCTAATAAATTTAGCCAAGACTGTGTTTTCAGCTTCTCGCTCAGCTTCTTCTAGCTTATCTTGTACGTCTTGGGCTATCTTTTCTTTCCGGGTACGCTCTTGTTCGTCAATGGTCAGATAGTGAGCTGATTGATTTATGCCACTGAAGCTAGGGTTGCCAAACTTGTGTACCAATTCGTCAGAATTTACTTGCTGCACAAAAACAGCTAAAAACAAAACGACACCTATAAAACAAACCCATTGTATAAGCTTATCTTTTTCAGTTTCTTCTTTTCTACGCTTTAATTCAGCGTTGCTTGGTCTTCCTCTTTTCTTAGTCTTTACGTTGGTCATCGCGGTCTGCCTTTGCTATTCTATCTGTATTCATAAGTTGTGGTACTCCAAGTATAGTCTTCAAAAGCGTATCTTGTCTAATTATCTCATTGTCTACAGATCTAACCCTGTCTATTAGGGCTATTAAAATACCATGCTGTGAATCTAATTTTTGACCTAATCTATCTTCTATTTGAGCTATTTGTGCGCTTACTTTTTCGTCAAGAACATCTACCTTAGTTTCCATTCCGTCTATTATTTTGTTTATAAGTTTCCAAATAAATAAACCTAAGCCTATAGCTGCTGCTATTGGAAAACCAACTTCGTTTATTAATTGGACAACCGCGTCCATTAAATCAATCTAGATAACATTACCGTTGCTAGTATAAAAGGATAAACAGCCCAGATCATGTTTTCTAATTTATCGAAACGCTTTGATCCATCTTCTAATCTTTTATCAATACTTTTATACAAAGCTTTACATTCTCTTTCGTGAGACTCTATTGCATTTAAAGCGTCTTTAGCAGTAGCCATTAGTCGCCTATATTGTCAGTAGTTATTTTAGTTGATTTGCTTTTTTTCTTAACTCTTTTAGTTGTATAAGCTTCATTAACATCTGGAGTAGACTTATCATCTGCTACAAATTTACCTTTCGCAGTTCTGGATCTTACTATTACTTCTTCAGTTCCAGTTAAATTATTCCAAAACTTTTTAATAAAATTCATACTACTTCTCTTTGGCCTTACCTATGTTTAAGGCTAATAGATCTATAAATTTATAGAGCTTACCGATCCATTGATCGTCTTTAGGCGTTGGCGTACTTGCTGCTACTATAGAGGCAACTGTTACTATTGTGGTTAACCACATAATTAAATCAATCATTATTTATCTCCTTTGATATTATCAGATCCTTTATCCAAAACTTCGTCTGCTACCTGTTTAATAGATACAATCAGCTCATTCTGGAATACATTTAAAGCAGCATTTACCTGGTCTGCTTCTAAATCTAAGTTAGCCTTTCTATGAGAAAGGTTTTGACATTGTTTGACAAGATATTTTTGTTTGTCTGTCATGTCAGATTCTTTTAGTTCTGTGCCGTCTATAAAGACTGCGTTTTCTTCTTGGGCTTTAGTCACATTAACCTCCCGGTCATTTTGCACACTTGTCGGTGTGTTGGTTTATAAATTAGTTAGCTGCGATGTAATTTGTTCCAGTTGTAACGGCTGCAACGTGAGTAGTCTTTTTACTACCTGCTGCTCCTG
>ENA-OSJC01001497-OSJC01001497.1-marine-metagenome-genome-assembly--contig:-NODE-1497-length-19164-cov-4.373081_pt1 | contig 19164 bp, 11 predicted proteins | sample MGYA00237885_ERZ534234 | MGnify/ENA primary metagenome ERZ534234 (study PRJEB26413, sample SAMN06343907) | marine metagenome | isolation source: coastal waters | place: Atlantic Ocean: West Antarctic... | reverse complement strand
GACTACAGGAATAATTAGAGGAGACGAATTATCAAATAAAGAATTTAATTCTACATTACAAAAATGTCACGATTTTGGGATGAAATTTATTTTTATTTCAAGAGAAGAGTATAAAAACAAAAATCAAAAGGATTATCTAATTTCATTAAAAAATAAACACAAAAATGCTTTCATAATTCCTGAGGGAGGCACCAATTATTTTGGTGTAAAGGGTTGTGAAGAGATTTTAAACAAAGAAGACGAGCTTTTTGATGTAATTTGTTGCCCAGTTGGTTCAGGCGGAACAATTTCTGGATTAATCAACTCTAATAATAATAAAATTTTGGGTTTTTCAGCTTTAAAATCATCAAATATAAATAATGTAATTAGTAAGTTTGCAAATAATGATAATTGGGAAGTTTTCGATGATATGTTTTTTGGAGGTTATTCTAAAATAGACAATAGGTTAGTGGAATTTATAAATAAAACTCATATTCAAACAGGGATATTACTAGATCCAATTTACAATTCTAAAATGCTTTACCAAATCATTTATATGATTTTAAATCAAAAATGGAATTATGGAAATAAAATTTTGTTAATTAATACAGGTGGTTTGCAATCTATAAATGAAATGAATATTAAATTAAATAAAAAAGGATGTATAACTATAAATCATTAATATTTATTTTACTTTTTTTCTTAAACTCCTGTGGGGTTAATAAGCTTTCTTATAAAAAAAAGAATCCCAAAAATATAGAAAACAAATCCTCAAGATCTGTTAATCGTTTTTTCAAGACAATGACCAATAAACAAAGGACACATTGGTATGTAAATACATATTCAAAAACAGCCATTAATGAAATGAAAAAATTTGGCATTCCAGCAAGTATTACCATGGCTCAAGGGATTTTAGAATCTAATTCTGGTAAAGGTGGTTTGGCTTTAAAATCTAATAATCATTTTGGAATAAAGTGTCATTCTGGTTGGAGGGGTAAAAAAGTATACCATGATGACGATAAAAAGGGCGAATGTTTTAGAAAGTATAAAAATCCTGAAAAATCATATAGGGATCATTCTGTTTTCCTTGAATCTAGAGATCGGTACAATTCTTTGTTTAAATTAAGAAAAAACAATTATGTTAAGTGGGCTATTGGGCTTAAAAAAGCAGGGTACGCTACAGATCCAGCTTATGCAAATAAATTAATATCCATAATAGAAAGGTACGAGTTATGGAAGTTAGATGGGTCAAAAAGAGCTCTGAATTCAAGAAAGGAAAGAAGGAGAAAAAAATCTGAATCTTTAACTAAAAATAAAGTAACTAAAAACAGTTCTATTCAATACTTAGTTAAGAAAGGAGATACATTATATTCTATCTCAAAAAAATTTAAAATTAGTGTTTCAGAAATACTTAATATTAATAATATTTCTGGAAGCAAAATTAGTGTAGGTCAAGTTTTAAAACTAAAATAAATGATGTATAAGAGAAGTAGTGAATTGTTTAAAGAAGCAAAAGATGTAATTCCTGGTGGAGTTAACTCTCCGGTTCGAGCATTTAAATCTGTGGGGGGTACACCTATATTTGCTTCAAAAGCTAAAGGTGCTTATATATTTGATGAAGATGGTAATCGTTTTATAGATTATATATCTTCTTGGGGACCTATGATTTTAGGTCATGCACATCCAAAAGTTATTGATGCTATTTCTTTGGTTGCTAAAAAAGGAACTTCTTTTGGAATGCCAACTTTATTGGAAACCAAACTAGCTAAGCTCGCATTATCTATGGTTCCTAATATGGATAAAATTAGATTTGTTAATTCTGGAACAGAGGCATGTATGAGTGCGGTAAGACTTGCTAGAGGTTTTACTAGTAGAGATAAGATTATTAAATTTTCTGGCTGTTACCACGGTCATTCTGATTCCTTTTTAATTGAAGCGGGTAGTGGAGTGGCTACTTTTGGAAAGCCCAATAGTCCAGGGGTTACAAATGGAACAGCAAAAGACACTTTGATAGCTCCTTTTAATGACATTTTTTTTGTAAATAATCTTTTTAAAGAAAACCCTAATCAAATAGCAGCTATCATTATAGAACCTATAGCTGGCAACATGGGTTGTATTGTTCCTAAATCTGGTTTTCTTGAAGACTTAAGAAAGCTATGTGATATACACGATTCGTTATTAATTTTTGATGAAGTAATGACTGGATTTAGATTGTCAAAGGGAGGTGCACAAGAGATATTAGGAGTAAAGGCAGATATTGTAACTTACGGAAAAGTAATTGGTGGTGGTTTACCTGTCGGGGCCTTCGCGTCCAGAGATGAAATAATGAGTGAACTATCTCCTGATGGTCTAGTTTATCAAGCAGGTACACTTAGCGGAAACCCTTTAGCAATGATAGCAGGGTATACCACACTAAATGAATTAAATAATAATCCGAATGTGTATAAAAGTTTAGAGGATAAGTCATTCTACTTAGCAAAAGAAATGAAAAATGTAATGAAAGGAACAAATATTGATTTTCAAATCAATAGATTTGAATCCATGATCTCTTTACATTTTTGTTCAGAGCCTGTAGTCGACTTTAAATCTTCAATGAATGGAAATAATAGAACCTTTAAAAAGTACTTTCATGGTATGCTAAATGAAGGAATATATTTACCACCAAGTCCGTTTGAAAGTTATTTCCTTAACGATGCTTTATCATTTAAAGACATTGATTTCACAATAGAAGCTTTAAGAAAAGTTTCTAAAACTCTTTAAATAGGCTTTCCGTTTAAAATTCTGTTTATTTTAGAAGAAGCCATTTCAAGATGCATTGTACTCATTTTATCATAACTTTTCTTCATAGATTTTTTAATTTCTTTTCTTAATTCTAATAATTGACCAACAGCAATAGTCCTTATATCGGATTGACCAACTTTTACAGTTGTAATACGTCCTCTAGCCCAAGAAGGTATTGAACTTTGATCTTCGTTCATTATGTAATTGATTCTATCTAAATAAGCTAGTTGTAAATTTCTTCTATATAAGTCAATTTTTTTATGAGTGTAAAGCTCTGCCCAAATTCCTCTTTTTAAATCTGACATCATTTCAATTAAAGAATAAGCTTGGTTTCCGTTTATTGCTTCATTTTCTATCATTCTAGCCATCCTTCCAAAATCTAAAATATTATTTAAGGTTCTTGATTGAGTTGCTCTAATCCTGTTAGTATTTCCTGCAAATTCAATTTTATTTAGTATATTTTTATCAATCATCCATGTAGGAGTTTTGAAAAGTTCTTTTTGTATGAAATTCATACAATTTTTTTGATGTGATTTTTCCACATGAGTGTAGACCGCTCCTGATTGGTCGTGTGTTTTGTAAAATTGATATACTCCACCTATATTAGATGTTACATGTCCCATATATCTGTTAAATTGAGATAATACTTGTCGATACATTGTATTTAAATCACTGTAATCTTTTCCTTTTTCAGCAGTCCATTCAATTAGATTAGGTATTATTCTCTTTAAATTAAGTATTCCATATTCACTAGCTTTTACAGCGTTATCACCTAAGTCTTCGGTTTGTGAACTTGGATCAATTCCCGCACTACCAAATCTATGTAATCGACTATCTTGATTGTCAAGAATCCATTTGTCTAAGATTTCTTTTTCATCTTTTGCATTTTCTACGTCCATGATTGGACGGTAACCCCATTTTATAGCGTGCTTGTCATAAATCCCTACATTAGGCATAAGAGCTACCCCTATGTCATCTGGTTGAGCTATATAATTAAATCTAGCATAATCCATAATAGACGGGGCAGTACCATATTTTTTGGTAAATGTTGCGGATCTTAAGGAGTCTACAGGGTAAGCACTGCTACTACCCATATTATGAGGAAGTCCTATTGTATGCCCTACTTCATGAGCTGCAACAAATCTAATTAATCTACCCATAACCTCATCTTTAAATGCTACGCCTCTCGCTTCCTTGTTTATAGCTGATGTTTGTACAAAAAACCAATTCCTTAAAAGTGTCATTACATTGTGGTACCAGTTAATATCGGATTCTAGAATTTCTCCTGATCTGGGATCACTAACATGGGGACCGTTTGCATTGGGGATTGGAGAAGCTAAATACCTTACTACAGAATATCTAGAGTCTTCTGGACTCCAATCAGGATCTTCTTCTTTTGTTGGTGGATCTTTAGCTATTATAGCATTTTTAAATCCAGCTTCTTCAAATGCAACTTGCCAATCTTCAATTCCTTGCTTTATATATTTTCTCCATTTTACAGGTGTAGCCCTATCAATATAATATACTATTTGTTTTTTTGGAGTTACCAATTCCCCTTTTTTAAACTTTTCTATATCTTCTTTTTTCACTTCTAGTCTCCACCTATCTAAATACTTCAAAGATTTACTTTTTTGAGCATCTAAGCCGTAATCTATCTGACTTCTAGCAATCCAACCAACTCTTTGATCAAAATATCTTCTTTTCATTGGAATTTTTGGAAGTAAAATCATAGAATTATTAATTTCTATAGATACAGTTCCTAAGCTAGAATTTGAAGGTGGCGCAGAAGATTTATAGGTTTTAACATGTCTTGATTCAATATTTTTTGGATAACTCTTTAAAGATTCTATAAATGATTTTTTTGAGTCAAGACTTGAAATTTTATATATTTTTCTTCTAGATTGTGGGTATCCTAAAGATTTGACATCCTCGCTAAACAACTTGGTAACATCTATAACTGATGATAAAGAATCTTTACTAACAGCTGCTATATTAAAGCTAAATAATATGGGTTCAAAATTTGAATTAACTACGGCTTCACTGATAGGCAAGGAATCGTTAGCAACTATATTATGAGAAACAACTCTTAACAAAATATTTTCATCTTTTTTATGCCATCTTAAAACTTGGGTGTTTTGTTTTCCTCCTCCAAAACCTAAACCGGATGCTGTTTTGGAAATTCTTGTAACCATTAACATTTCTCTTCCAAGTAAGGAATCGTTAATTTCATAATAATATTTATCTTTTACTTTATGAATATCAAATAGTCCTTTATCTGTTATAGCATCTTTTGTGATTATATCTTTGTAGGATTTAGGCTTAAGGGATTCTTTGTTATTTTCTTTTTTGTCCTTATCTGCTTTTGAAGGACGTTGTGCATTTATTGGAAAAGAAATTAAAAATGCTAATAGAAAAGTTAAGAGAAAGTTTTTTTTCATAATTCAATGTTTTAATATCTTAAGTTATTGAATTATAAATTACTAAAAAAATATTTTTAAATAAACCATTTTTCTACATCTTCTAACTTGAGCGCATCAATATGCAATTTATTTTTTTTTCTAAATCCGTTTAGTTTTTGATGAACCTGTGTTGCTTTATTAGAAAGTAGATTATCAATACTAGAATAAACTTCCATGACATGCTTCATCCATTTCTCTTCAATTCCTAATTTTATAAAATCTTCTTTTTTAGGTTTTGGTTTTGAAATTTCTGGTTTCATTTGTGGAAAAAAAATAACTTCTTGTATGGATTTATTATTCGTAAATAACATTACTAAACGATCAATTCCTATTCCTATACCTGATGTGGGAGGCATGCCATATTCTAAAGCTCTAATAAAATCATTATCAATAAACATAGCTTCGTCGTCCCCTTTTTCAGAAAGTTTTAGTTGCTCTTCAAATCTTGATAATTGATCTATTGGGTCATTTAGTTCAGAGTATGCATTTGCTAATTCTTTACCATTAACTAAGAGTTCAAACCTTTCGGTAAGCTTTGGATTATCACGATGTTCTTTTGTTAATGGACTCATTTCTTTTGGGTAATCTGTTATAAACGTTGGCTGAACATAGTGGTGTTCACATTTTTCACCAAATATTTCATCAATTAATTTTCCAATTCCCATTGTTTCGTCTACACTTATTCCTAATTTTTTTGCAGTTTCAAGCATTTCTTTTTCATTTAAATCTGAAACGTTAATTCCTGTGTGTTCCATTATGGAATCTAAAATGCTAATTCTTTTATATGGAGCTTTAAAATCAATGGTATTGTCTCCCAACTTTACTTTAGTTATCCCATTTAATTCGATTGCAATATTTTCAAGAAGTTTTTCTGTTGTTTCCATCATCCAGAAATAATCTTTGTAAGCAACATAAAGCTCAACCATCGTAAATTCTGGGTTATGAGTTCTGTCCATACCTTCATTTCTGAATGCTTTAGCAAATTCATATACTCCATCAAATCCACCTACAATTAATCTTTTTAAATATAATTCATTTGCTATTCTTAAATAAAGTGGGATATTTAGAGCGTTATGATGTGTAACAAATGGTCTTGCAGATGCTCCCCCTGGAATAGATTGAAGTATTGGTGTTTCTACTTCTAGATATTTTTTATCATTAAAAAAAGATCTCATGATATTCATGATTTTAGTTCTTTTTAAAAACGTATCCTTGACTTTAGAATTAACTATTAGGTCTACATATCTTTGTCTATATCTCAATTCAGGGTCAGTAAACTCATCAAAAACATTACCATCATTATCTGTTTTTGGTAAAGGAAGGGGGCGTAGTGATTTGCTTAGTAAAGTAAATTTTTTAACTAAAATAGTTTTTTCACCAACTTGAGTAGTAAACAGAATCCCTTCAACACCAATAATATCTCCTATATCTAAAAGTTTTTTATAAACATCATTGTACATAGATTTATCTTCTTTAGGACAAATCTCATCTCTGTTAAAATATAATTGTATTTTACCTAAATTATCTTGAATTTCTGCAAAACTAGCTTTTCCTTGAATTCTTCTGGACATCAATCTGCCTGCCAATGAAACAGAAATATTTTCTTTAAAATCTGAAATTATTTTATTGGTATCTGTTGATATAGTAAATAAAGCTGCTGGATAAGGATTAATTCCATATTCACGAAGTTTATTTAATTTTTCTCTTCTTATAATTTCCTGCTCAGATAGCATATATAATATATATTTTTCCAAATATAAGAAATCGTATATAAGCAACAACTAAGATATTTTTTTCATTCATATATATATATATCTTAGCTGTAAAATTAATATTTTGAGTTTTTGGAGAGCTTTAATATCTTTCATATTTCCTCCCTTTTCAGTTTTAGATAAGGGTTGTGGATTTTTTTTGATTGTATTTGTTTTGACATTATGCGGATGGATTCCAGGAATCATAGCGGCATTGGTAATTCTAAATAACTCTAACAATAGATCTTAATGAATAATTCAGTAATAATTCACGATTTAGGTTTATTAGAATATGAAGATGCTTTAAGCTATCAATTAGATTTATTTAATGAAATAGTAAACACTAAAATTAATAATAGAAGAAATAAAACTAAAATTCAGACAAAAAATCATCTAGTTTTTGTTGAACATACTAGTGTTTATACTCTTGGAAAAAGTGGTAAAATACATAATTTATTAATTGATCAAAAGGACTTAGAAAAAAACGAAATTAAATTTTATAAAACAAACAGGGGAGGAGACATCACTTATCATGGTCCGGGACAAGTAGTATGCTATCCAATTTTGGACTTAGATAATTTTTTTACTGATATACATAAATATTTAAGATTTTTGGAAGAAACAGTAATATTGACTTTGAAAGATTATGAAATTAAAGGAAAAAGAAGCGAAAATGAAACCGGAGTTTGGTTAGAACCTAATTCGCTTGATCCTAGAAAAATTTGTGCTTTAGGGGTAAAAGCTAGTAGGTGGGTTACAATGCATGGATTAGCTTTGAATGTCAATAATGATTTAAGTTTTTTTGATCATATAATTCCTTGTGGAATTAAAAACAAATCGGTCACGTCTATATCAAAAGAATGTAAAAAAATTATTGAAATGGATTTAGTAAAAGAAAAAATTATAAATAATTTTTTAAAAGTTTTTTCAGCGAAACGTATTGATTTAATCCAAAGAATAAACTAAGATTTCGTTTTTATCTCCAAGTACAGCAATCATTTTTTTACTATATAAATCATTGGTAATATCAGCTATACTAGACCCGAAAATTGGAAAATATGAAATGAGAGCTCCGTCTTTTTTAAATAAATAAACCTTGTTTTCGTCAATATTAGTGACTTGGATTAAGTCATCTAAAAATATTTTTGGTTTAGAATACTTTCCATATTTCATTTGGATATTTTTTTCGTTAATACTAAGTGTATTCTCAGAAATATAAACAGTATTATCATTATTGGCAGAAAATAAATATTTTGATTTAAGAGGAAGTGGTTTCTTAGATATTTTTCCATTTAAATCTATTTTAATTAAATTATTGTTATTATCAACTGTAAAAAAAGAGTTTTTATTCATAAATATTTCATTTCCAAAAATATTTAAATTTTCAGGAATTTTGACTCTTGAGTTACCTCTTCTGTCAGTTATATATAATTTTTTTTCAGTGTTAAATACCAAATAATCTTTAGACCCAACACGAAAATGTTTTGGAGGATTAGTTATTTTATGTTTTATATTATTTTTATTAAAACCTCTTACTATATTCATTTTAGAATCTAGCATTTTAATTTTATTATTGTATGATATTAAAAAACGGTAATTTTTATTTTTATCATAATCAAAAACTGAAAGCCCCAGAACTTGAACATCTTTTTTATGATCAATTTTTTTTATTTCTTTACCGTTCTTATCTAAAATTATTAAACTTTTCTCAGTGTTAAAAGCATATTGTAATCTCTTGTTTTTATATAAATCAATTTGAATTATTTCCCCTATAATTTTACTGTTTAGTTTTTTTTCCCAAATAATCTCTCCATTATTGTCTATCAGATATAAGATATTTTCATTATCCTGAACCACCAATTCGTTCTTTTTTGTAATATAATTTTTAACCCATTTCGGTTTTAAATAAATTCCATTATTTATTTTTGTGTTAAAAATAATTTTTGGTCCCAATGTGTTAATTTCTTTTTCTGATTTTTCAATACTTTGTATTTTATAAACAAAATTTCCATCGACTGAAACATTGCTAATCCAAAAGCCATATTCTTTAGATTTTAATTTAAGTTTTTCAAATAGCGAAGAATCAAAATTATTTAAATTATAGACACTTAGTTTATTACTTTTTTCAGAAATATTGTCATAAGCTTTATAAAACTTTGAAGATTTAAATAAGGTAGAATTATTATTAATGTTTAATATAATATTTTCAACAGTTTTCTTTTTTTTTGATAATATCAATATGTCATCTACTATTGTTCCATAATTATTTTCTAGTTGATGATATTCTTCAACCAATGTTTTTGTTTTAAACAAATTTTGTGAAAACTTATATATTTTATTATTTCTATAATAGAATGTAGAATCTAAAATATTCTTTATTTTTTTTTCAAGAAACTTATTGTTTTTAAAACTGAATGTTGAAATAGAATCATTTCCTAGAATTATTGACCCGATCTCAAACACGTCATATAAAAGCGAATCATTAATTACTTTTTTTAGTTTATTAATTGATATTTTATTTTTTATTGCCGATATAAATTCATTATGGTTATAAGATATTCTTTCAAATTTTTTAAAGTTTAAAGGAACGATTTTGTTAATATTTGATTTTGATGGATTTATGTTTTTGAAAACGTTTATTTTTTTAAAAATAGAATCTCTTATTATACCTACACCATTTAAATTAATTGAATTTTTATTTATTTCAATATCATATTGCATCCAATCGTCAAATTCCGAAGATTTAAAGATTTCGCTTAGATTTGTGTTTTTCAGATATATTGAAAATTTTTGAGAAATTAATAATGTTATGTTCGAATTAGAGATATCATATAATTTCTTTAAGTATCCACTTTTTTCAGTTGCGGTGTGATTTGAGTTTCTTAATGAATTTTCAATTAATAATTTACTTTTAGATTCCATATAGATTCCATCTTTGACACTACTGAAGTATTTAATATTATTAAGAAATCGTGTCTTAATAATAAAACCATTGTATTTAATAGAATCATTAATTTTATGTTTTAATTTTAGATTTTTTTCATCTGAAAAAATTATATTTTGAATATTTTTTTTTCCAATGTCGTGGTAGCTAATAAGTAATGGTTTTTCTAAAAACCTTTTGGAAATGGAATCAATATTGTGATTAATTAATAAATTAAAATTTTTATAAAAGTTTTCAGTATTAGCTTTTTTTGTTGATTCGAATTTAACTAAGAAAATAGGATTCGTGGGGACTAGATCTATTAGATTTATATCTTTTTTGAGACTTTTGTCACAGTTTATGATTAGTAAAACTAAAAGAAATAATAATATTTTTTTCATTTGAATTATATTTGCAAAGATAATGAACTAACGGATGAATTTCTAATTCAATTTAAAGGTCTTTCTATGATGTTTTGTTATACCATTTTTTAAAATTGCTGTTCTATGCATTTTTGTTGGATACCCATTGTTTTGAGCCCAATTATATTCTGGGTACTCTTCAGATAATTTGATCATGTATTCGTCTCTACTAGTTTTAGCAAGTATCGATGCTGCAGCAATACTCATATATTTAGAATCACCTCTAACAATACATTTATATGGAATTCCACTATTTGTTTTAAAATAATTACCATCTACAATAATAAACTCAGGTCTAACTTTAAGTTTATCTATTGCTAGATTCATGGCTAAAATAGATGCATTTAAAATATTCATCTTTTCAATTTCTTCTACCGATACATTAGAAATCGCATAGTCTAAAGCGTTTTCTATTATAATTTTTTTTAAAATCTTTCTTTTCTTCATTGAAAGAAGTTTAGAGTCATTTAATAGATTATTTTTAAACGTATCTGGTAAAATTACAGCTGCAGCAGTAACTGGTCCTGCAAGACATCCTCTGCCAGCTTCATCTGTTCCGCATTCAATATAGTTTGAAAAGTACTGCTTTAACATATTTTAATTTAAAAATAGGTAATAAATAAATAAAATGAATTCGATAACTTTACATCAAAGTTTTATAATGAAATTCCATTATTTTTTTATAATTATATTTATAAGTTTATTATCATCTGCTTATGGTCAAGCAGAAAAGAGTATTATTTCATTGCAAAAAAGTAGTGATACACTAGACAATGTTAAGTTGCCTAATATTAAAAAATATGAAATTATTAACATGTTAGGTGATTCCACTTATGTCGACACAACTTTAACTATTAAAAAACATTACAAATTTAATTACTTAAAAAAAGATAATTTAGAACTAATAAAATTTTCAAACATAGGTCAGACATATAATAGCTTAACACATAATTTTGATCATATGTCTTTTCTTCCTGAGTTTAGTTTTTCTTCGAAGAATCATGCATATTTACGCTCTGAAGATGTAAAGTATTTTTATGTACCGACTCCTTTTACAGAGTTGATGTTTAAAACTGTCATGAAGCAAGGACAGTTTACTGATGCGTTGTTTTCTTCAAATATTTCTAAAAATTTAAATTTTTCTATTGCATTTAAAGGGTTAAGATCTTTAGGAAAATATCAAAATATTCTCTCAAGTTCCAAACAATTTAGATTTACAACAAAATACAATTCTTTAAATGATAAATATAATTTTAAAATCCATTTTGTTAGTCAATTTTTTGAAAATCAAGAAAACGGTGGTTTGAATGATGAATCTATAATAAATTTCGAATCAGAAGATCCTTTATTTATAGAAAGATCTAAACTTTCTGTTAATTTTCAAGATGCAACTAACTACTTTTCGAGTAAAAGATATTTTTTAGACCATCAATTACTGTTAACTAATAAATCGAATTTAAATAATAGTTTTTCTGTGGGGCATATATTTGAATATGAAACTTTAAGCAGTGCTTATGATCAAATTAAATCTTCTGAATTTTATGGGGAAATCAAGCCTGGATTAAATAGTATTAATGATAAAACAGAAAATAGAACCACCTTAAATAAATTATATACTGATTGGAACTCTAATTTTTTAGGAAAAATTAAGATTATTTACACAAATTATAATTATAATTATAAATCCAATTCTTTTTCATCTAAATCTACAGGTTTTGAAGGAAACGAAAATGCACTTTCTTTGAAATTTAATAGAAAATTTTTAAAACATAATTTAAAAGTAACGGTAACTAAGAGTCTTTTTGGAGATAGATTAGGTGATTTAATTAATGCGACTATCTTTTCAGATAAAAATAAAGATTTTAAATATTCTTTGGGTTTAAATATAATTAATAAACACCCAGGCTTTTATTATGAACTATACGATAGCGGATATAATAATGTTAGCTGGAAAAATGAAATAAATAAAGTTCAAATAAAAAATATTTTTTTAAATATTAATTCTGATTTATTTGGTAAAACTAGGATAGACCTTAGATTAATTGATAACTACACATATTTCTCTAAAATTACTGATAGCAAAAGTTTAATTCCAACTGTAACACAAAATAATTCAACCATTAAATATTTAAAACTTAAGTGGAAAAAAGAATTTAAGTTTGGGAAATTTGCTTTAGATAATTCTTTAGTTTATCAAAAAGTAAATCAAGATGGAAGTTTTTTAAATGTGCCCGAACTTTTATCTAGAAATACTATTTATTATTCGAATACTATTTTAAAAGGAGCTATGTTTTTTCAAACAGGCATAAGTTTAAAGTATTTTTCTAAATATTTTTCTAATGAATACAATCCATTGATTAGCTCATTTCATGTTCAAAATAAAAAAAAAACTGGGGGCTTTCCTTTAATTGATTTATTTGTAAATGCTAAAATAAAACAGACAAGACTATTTTTAAAGGCTGAACATTTTAACTCAACTCTCACAGGAAATAATTTTTATTCTTCGCCCTCATATCCATATAGAGATTTTATGATAAGATTTGGATTGGTTTGGAATTTTTTTAATTAAATCATCTAACAAAAGGAAGATCTCCTTTTTCCTTAGTTTCTAATTTAGATTGGCCAGTTAAAAATTTATCAACTTGAACTGCAGCTTCTCTACCTTCGGATATAGCCCAAACTATCAAGGATTGGCCTCTTCTCATATCTCCAGCAGAAAAAATATTAGGAATACTTGTTTGGTAGTTCTTTGAAATTAATTGACCTAAATCATTAGTTTCGATTCCTAATTGCTCTACTAAACTCTTTTCGTGTCCTGTGAAACCTAGTGCTAATAAAACTAATTCACAGGGCCATAGTTTTTCACTTCCTTCAATTTCTTTCAATTGAGAACTTTCGCCTTCCTTTTTTACCCAATCTACCTCAACGGTTTTTAAACCAGTTACATTTCCATTTTCGTTACCTATAAACTCTTTAGTTAAAATACTCCATTCTCTATGGATGCCTTCTTTATGTGAACTGGTGGTTTTTAACTTGAAAGGCCAGTATGGCCATGGATTTTCTTTAGTTCTTAATTCTGAAGGTTTAGACATTATTTCAAAATTAGTAACCGATTTGGCTCCGTGTCTGTTTGATGTTCCAATGCAATCGGAACCAGTATCTCCACCTCCAATAACTATAACATTTTTACCACTCGCATTTAAATCGCTTGAAGTTTGCTTTAAACCATCTACTACTTGATTCTGCAACTTTAAAAAATCCATAGCCTGTTTTACCCCGTTTAGTTTGGAACCTTTAATTGGTAGTAGTCTTTTAATTGTTGCACCAGCACATAGAACAACAGCATCATATTTTTTTAACTCATTAATTGAAAAGTTTTTTCCTAACTCAGTATTAGTCTTGAAAGTTATTCCTTCTTTAATTAGAATTTGAATTCTTCTATCTATGATGTTTTTTTCCATTTTAAAATCAGGAATTCCATATCTTAAAAGTCCTCCTACCTTTTTATCTCTTTCCAAAACTTCAACATAATGCCCAGCTTTATTTAATTGCTGTGCAGCGGCTAATCCAGCTGGTCCAGAACCAATTACCGCAATTTTCTTTCCGGTTCTTGTTTTTGGAGGAAGAGGTTTAATCCAACCTTCCTTAAATCCTCTTTCTACAATATACTTTTCAATTAGTTCTATAGATACAGGAGGATTAATAATTCCAAGAACACATGCAGCTTCACAGGGAGCTGGACAAAGTCTACCAGTAAACTCTGGAAAATTATTAGTGGAGTGTAAAATGTACAAAGCTTTTTCCCATTCGTTGTGGTAAACAGCATCATTAAAATCAGGAATTAAATTTCCAAGAGGACATCCACTGTGGCAAAATGGAACCCCACAGTCCATACATCTTCCTCCCTGTTTCTGTAATTTAGATTCAGAAGGTTTGATGGTGAATTCTTTAAAATTTTTTAATCTTTTTTTTACAGGAATATATCCTTCTTCGGCTCTTTCATATTCAATAAATCCATTAAGTTTTCCCATTTAATTAATTATTTCAGAAATTTTTTCTTTAGCCATTTTTTCTAAAGCTAATTTATATTCTGTTGGCATTATTTTAATAAACTTTTTTAACTCTTTTCTCCAATTGATTAAAAGATTTTCGGCTAATTTACTAGAAGTATAACTAAAGTGATTTTCAATTAATTCATTAATATGGTCTAAATCTTGATCATTTGGATTTTCAAACTCAATCATTTCCATGTTAAAATTTCTTTTATCAAACTTTTCAGTTTTATATATATATGCAATTCCTCCACTCATTCCTGCAGCAAAATTTCTTCCTACATCTCCAAGTATTAGTACTATTCCTCCTGTCATGTATTCACATCCATGATCTCCAACTCCTTCAACAACTGCTGTGGCCCCAGAATTTCTTACACAAAATCTTTCTCCAGCAATTCCATTTATGTAGGCTTCTCCAGATGTTGCACCATAAAGCGCTGTATTTCCTGTAATAACATTTTTATGAGAAATAATAGTCGACTCTATAGGTATTTTTACAATAATTTTAGCACCCGACAAACCTTTTCCAAAATAATCATTTGTATTTCCGTTAATTTTCATTGTTAAACCTTTGGCACTAAAGGCTCCAAAGCTTTGTCCAGCTGCTCCCTTAAAATTAAGTTTTAATGTGTCGTTTGGAAGTCCTTTAGCTCCATAAAGTTTAGAAATTTCGTTACTTAAAATTGCACCAACTGTTCTATCTGTATTTTTAATTTTATAAGATAAATTCATTTTAACCTTTTTTTCTATAGCTAATTTTGCATCAGATAATATTTTAAAATCAATTACTTTTTCAAGATTATGATTTTGTTTTGAGTCATTTTTTATTGGATTATTTTTAGAAAAATCAGGTTTATAAAGAATTTTAGAAAGGTTAATTCCCTTGGTTTTGTAGTTTTTTATTGCGTCTTCCATGCCTATTTTTTGACTTTGACCAATCATTTCGTCTACAGTTCTAAACCCTAAAATTGCCATTATTTCTCTCAATTCTTCTGCTACAAAATGCATGAAATTAATTACATGTTCAGGCTTGCCTTTAAAATTTTTTCTGAGTTCAGGATCTTGTGTTGCAATTCCAACAGGGCAAGTATTTAAGTGACAAGCTCGCATCATAATACAACCTGAAGCAACTAATGGAGCTGTTGAAAACCCAAACTCTTCCGCTCCTAAAAGACAAGCTATTGCAACATCTTTTCCTGTCTTTAATTGGCCGTCACATTCTAAAACTATTCTTCCTCTGAGTCCATTCATTACTAAAGTTTGTTGTGCTTCTGCAATTCCAAGTTCCCAAGGTAAACCTGCATGTTTAAGAGAAGTTAAAGGAGAAGCTCCTGTTCCTCCATCAAATCCTGAAATTAATATCACATCTGCTTTAGCTTTAGCAACTCCTGCAGCAATTGTACCCACTCCAACTTCAGAGACTAATTTTACATTTATTCTAGCCTCCCTGTTAGCATTTTTTAAATCATAAATTAGTTGAGATAAATCTTCAATAGAGTAGATGTCGTGGTGAGGAGGAGGAGAAATTAACCCTACATAAGGTGTAGAATTTCTTACTTTGGCAATCAAGGGATTGACTTTAGGTCCCGGTAATTGTCCACCTTCTCCAGGTTTTGCTCCTTGAGCCATTTTTATTTGAATTTCATTAGCATTTGTCAAGTAATGAGAGCTTACACCAAACCTTCCGGAAGCAACTTGTTTTATGGCACTATTTTTCCAAATACCATTTGAATTTTTTATAAATCTGGATGGATCTTCTCCACCTTCTCCAGAATTACTTTTTCCTCCAATTCTATTCATCGCTATTGCCAAGTTCTCGTGCGCCTCTTTACTAATAGAACCGTATGACATTGCCCCTGTTTTAAATCTTTTAACAATTTCTGTCCAAGGTTCCACTTCATCAATTGGAACTGGATCATGATTGACAAATTTAAACATCCCTCTAAGGGTCATTAATTGTTTATTTTGTTTATTTATTAAATCGGAATATACTTTATAAGTTTCGAATTTATCTTCTCTAACGGCTTGCTGTAATTTGGAAATTGTCGATGGATTAAGCAAATGGGCTTCTCCATTTCTTCTCCACCTGTAACTTCCTCCAATCTCTAAACTCATAAAGGCATTTTCTCTTGAAAATGCCTCAATATGTCTTTTAGAATGTTCTTTTTCTAAACTATAAAGTCCAATTCCCTCAATGCGAGTTGGAGTATTTGAAAAATATTTTTCAGTAAAGCTTTCTCTTAATCCCAAAGCTTCAAATATTTGAGATCCTCTATAAGAGTGAAGTGTTGAAATACCTATTTTATTCATCACTTTTAGTATTCCTTTGGCTATTGCTTTATTAAAGTTCTGAATGGAAGATTTCAAACTTTGGTCGCCAAAAAAATTCTTTTTGTGATGAAATGCAATTATTTCATTGACCATATATGGATTTATTGCACTTGCTCCGTATCCAAATAGCATAGAAAAATGGTGAGGCTCTCTGGGTTCGGAAGATTCAATAACAATTCCGAATTTAGATCTCTTTTTAAGCTTCATCAAGCAGTGGTGGATGTTAGAACATGCTAATAGTATAGGAATTGCACCCATTTTTTTACTTACTCCACGGTCACTTAAAATAATAATATTATAGCCTTCTTCTATTCTTTTATTAGCATCAAGAACCATCTTATCCAAAGCTTCTTCAATTCCATTATGCCCTTTACTTAAATCATACAATGCGCTTATTGATGCACTTTTGAAATCTTGGTTTTTAATAAATTTTATTTTATCTAAATCTTCATTTGAAATTATGGGATTACTTATTTTTAGTTTTTTACAATGATCAGGAACTATATCATAAAGATTATAGTCACTTCCAAGACCAAGGCTTGTATCCGTAACTATCTCTTCTCTAATACCATCTAAAGGAGGGTTAGTTACTTGAGCAAAAAGTTGTTTGAAATAATTAAAAAGTAATTGAGGTTTGTTTGACAATACAGCTAATGGAGTGTCTGTTCCCATAGATCCCATAGCTTCTTTTCCCGAAATACACATTGGAAGTATTATGGTCTTTAAATCTTCTTCAGTGTATCCAAATATCCTGAGTCTTGTTTCAAAATCTAATTTTTCTAATGGTGTTTTATTTCCAGTGTAAGGAACTTCCATCAAAGGAAGGGTGTTTTGGTTTAACCATTTTCTGTAGGGATATTTTGAAACTATTTCATTCTTAATTTCTTCATCTTCAATGATACGCCCTTCAATCATGTCAACTAAAAACATTTTTCCAGGTTCTAGTCTACCGTGTTTTTCGATATTACTAGGATCTATTTCTACGACTCCAGTTTCTGAAGACATGACTACATAGCCATCTTTAGTAACACTATATCTTGAGGGTCTCAATCCATTTCTATCTAGCAATGCTCCAATAAACTTTCCGTCTGTAAATGGAATAGAAGCAGGACCATCCCATGGTTCCATTATGCAGGAATTAAACTCGTAAAAAGCTTTCTTGTCATCCGACATAGATTTATGTTTTTCCCATGCTTCAGGAACCATCATCATCATAACTTCAGGAAGTGATCTACCCGTTGTCAATAGTATTTCTACAACCATATCCATTTGAGCTGAATCTGATTTTCCGTCTAAAATCGTAGGGAAAACTTTAAGCAAGTCTTTTCCTATAAAATCAGACTTCATTAGCTCTTCTCTCGAGTTCATTCTCGTAACATTTCCTCTTCTAGTATTGATTTCACCATTATGACACATGTATCTAAATGGTTGAGCTAAATCCCAAGTAGGAAATGTATTGGTTGAAAATCTTTGGTGAACAAGTGCTAACCTTGTAACTAATTCAGGATTAGATAAATCTAAGTAAAATCGATCGATGTCTTCGGGAATGAGCAAACCTTTGTATATAAGTGTTCTGTTGTGCAGACTTGAAAAATAAAAGTATTGTTTTTGAGAAAGGTCTGAACTGTAAATTTCGTTTTCAGCAATTTTTCTTGCTACAAATAATTTTGTATTGAATTCTGATTCAGAAAATTCGTTACTATTTTTACCTACAAATACTTGTTTGATTGTTGGTTGAGTTGTTGCCGCTATTCTACCAACTATCTTAGAATTTAGTGGAACATCTCTCCATCCTAATATAGATAGACCTTGTTTTTCTATTTCTTTTTCAAAAATATCACTACAATATTTAGCTTGATTAATTTTTTGAGGAAGAAATAACATTCCAACAGCATATTGCTGAGGTTCTGGTAATTCAAAAGAACATTCTTTTCTAAAAAAAATATCTGGAATTTCAATCAATATTCCGGCACCGTCTCCAGTTTTACCATCGGAACTTACGGCTCCTCTATGTTCTAAACAGGTAAGAATATTTAAAGCTTTATGAATTATATCGTTAGTTTTTTCACCTTTTAAACTGCATATGAATCCTGCACCACAATTATCATGTTCGTTGTCTGGAGAGTATAGCCCTTGTTTTTTTGGCAGCATAAATTATTGTTGGACATATAAAACTAAAAAATATAAAAGCCTTTTTAAAATCTTTTAGAGTTAAATGTTTAATTAATATTAAGTTCATAATATATGGGCTTATTTTTATATAATTCATATTATAAGGTAGTTATGGTTTATGTTTTTTAGTGATTTAGTAATCGTAGGTTATCATTTTTTTTAATATGTTTACGAAAAATTTTTTTTAGTATGGAAGCAGTAATTATTTCAGTATTTATAACAGGATATTTTTTAATAACAGTTGAGCATTCGATTAAAATCGATAAATTAATTCCGGCTCTAGCAATGATGGCT
>ENA-OSJC01001492-OSJC01001492.1-marine-metagenome-genome-assembly--contig:-NODE-1492-length-19193-cov-6.186964_pt1 | contig 19193 bp, 24 predicted proteins | sample MGYA00237885_ERZ534234 | MGnify/ENA primary metagenome ERZ534234 (study PRJEB26413, sample SAMN06343907) | marine metagenome | isolation source: coastal waters | place: Atlantic Ocean: West Antarctic... | reverse complement strand
TGTGCATGGGTGAAATGATTACGTCCATCTGTTTCCATGCCTGTGTATGGTCCTAGCCTCTTGATGTTGTTTGCCCATGTAGAACTGAACGCAGGATTACAATATGTACAAGCAAAGTTACAAGTCCTATCAAATGCTATTTCTAATGTTTTAAGATTTACGTCTGTGTTAGAATCAGTTTTGTGTGCATAGTCTAATGCTTCATTTGTAAATATCTTTGATTTGTAAACCCTATCACTAATATTGTCTCTGTTAATATCTTCTATCTTCCAACAGTACTCACAACCTTTGGGTCTATCTCCGCACTGCATTTGTTTACGTTCTGCTTTCTTCTGTACGGTGTTGTGTATTGCACTTGGATTTGTTTTTATTGCTTCTAGATCTATCTTATGCGGAAGTGGGTGATGACAACTTGTGGTCATACCACTACCCAACCATATGGTAGCATTGTACCATTTGGCTCCGCAGAAACTTGCAGACTTTGTGTCCAGTATTTGTTTTTTGTATTCTAGATCATTCATGCGTTTTTACACTCCACGTAAAAATCTTCCATCTCAGGAAATGTGTTCAATAAGTTTGTTTGTCTTCTTCTATCGTGTTCGTTAAAAAATGCGTAAAAGTTCTTTTTTTGTTGCGTACTTGCGTCCGCGTTTTCTCGCCAGTGTGCGAGATTCCGTTGCATCTTCTGGATCTCAAAGTCCTTGAATATGTGTAAGCCGTTCTCCTCTCCGGAATTGTCCTGCATGTACTTTATGTTGTCCTCGTGTATGGCCTGGTACGACGCTGGTAGTAGTGTTATCTGTTGCCATGCGGGTTGTCTCAGCAGTGGCACATCGAACCATACCCTCTGATAGGTCTTGCTGTACTTTGTACGCAGTTCCAGGATCTTCTCCAACAGTTTGTCCATGCTTGTTATACTCAGGTTGTTGTATGTGCATATGAACGTTATCGAGTTACGCACAGGAATACGCTCCAGGAACTCCTCCACGTTGTCCATCATGTAGTTGAAGTCCAATCCGTTACGTATGTATTCTGCTCGTTTGCCAAAGGCATCTACTGACACGAACTGCATCAGGTGTTCCACTTTCTTTTCCATGCATATCTGTTTGGTCATGTTGAAATACTTCTCTTTCAGTTTCTTGTCCGCCGGACACATGTTTGATGTTATGTTCAGGTGAAGGTCATCCTTGGGATGGTCTATTATGTACTGGAACACCTTGTAAGTGTTCTTGTCCATCATGGGTTCCCCGCCCGTCATACGGAAGTGTTTTAAATTCTTGTACAGGGTCGGCCACCATTTCCAGAAAGCATCCACGTATGGGTTTTCCTCCCTGTTGGGTATGGGTCTACGTCTGCCCTGGAAGTGTTCTGGTGCGTTGTGGGGAGGAGAGGTGGGATATTGGCCATACCTTTCCGTCTCCTTGCCCCACGTTGTTGAGAACTGTGGCGAACAGTAACTACACTTTAGATTACAAGCATTGTTAAAGTTGACTTCCACATACCTCGGTGTCCAATGTTCGTCTATTGGATTCTTTCTGATGTCTTCAAAGTCCTGCATGGCCCATGGTTCACCGGATCTGTAGTGCCTGTCTGACATCTCCCCAGTCTTCTCCATGTTCCAGCAGTATGAACAACCCTCGGGTTGCTCTCCTTGAAGCATTTGTTGTCGTTGATTCAGTTTCTCTTGTGTGTTGTGCAGTGCGGCAGGATTCAGCTTGACTGCGTCTGCGTCTATCTTGTGTAGTGGTGGATGATAGCACGAGTTGGTCAGTCCCGTGGGAAGATGTAACGATGTCTGATTCCATTTTGCCAGGCACATCGTGGGCGACACTTCCGCCAACTTGTCTTTGGCTTTCAGTGCGTCCTGTTTGTAATTACTTGTACTCACGATCTTGCACTCCCCTATTCCTATGTTGCGGCATACAGAACTTGAAGAACTTGCTCTGCTCTGCATCAAAGTCCGCTACCGGTATGTCTAATCTTGTTTTTATGCTTTCCCCATATGTTGCTATGTCGTCTTCTATATGGCCATCATATGATGACTGAGTGAAAAGTTCCGCCATCTTGTCCAGGTCAGATATCTGTGTGAATTCGTCTGCCTTCACTGTTGTGGAATAGCAACCCATCCTTGCACCCAGTATGGCGTACTTGCCATTGTCCACATCCGCACCCACGGTCATCCATGTCGTCAGTGTCCTTAAATTTTGTGGCCATACAGCCTTTTTAAAATCTTTTGGTGGAATGTGTTTGCCCTGTTCCAAACTCATCTTAACGCCTTCACGATAACCTGCCACAAATGCCTGCTGTTGTGTTGCATTGATCATAGTGGTCGAGTAGCAGTTGTGTAAATTTTCATGTGGCACTGTCCAGCAGAAGTCTATCTTGGATTTCTCATCCTTGGCGTTTTCATGTGTGTGCATGTTTAAACAAGTTTCCTTGTCCCACCCCACAAGTCCGCCGTTGCCGTAGACCAATCCGTTGATGCTGTTCTTTGCCCGCCAACGATGTACTGCTTTGGCGTCTGTCTTGTCCCAATCTAATGTCTGTAATAAGAAACTCTCGTCTATGATGTTATCTCCATCCACACTTATAAAAAATTGTGTCTCTGCCAAACTTGCCGCGGCCTTGTGTGCATTATCAAATCCTTTTACCCCGTCAACACGTTTCGCCCATGGCACTTTGTTCTTGAGGTCTGCCCAGTTCTCCTCTCGATTGGGTTCCGCATAACTGACGTATACGAAATCTAGATCGCTTACTCTGATTCTATCTGCCATGCATACCCCTCCTCAGTTATCCTTTCCACCCAGAAAGGGTCACTGTTATAGAAGTGGCAACCTATCTTGCTCTTTTTTAACATAGGCAACTTACGACTTTTTTTTACAACAGGTTTCCTTACAATCTCTCCGGTATCTAGCATGAATGCTTCCTCACCTGCACGTTGTATCTCTAATTTTTTTTCAAGACTTACCTCTATCTCGTTGCCTTGTATGTTGACTGTGTGGATTTTCTTTTTTTGAGTTTGTGAAGTATTAATTGCTTGTAAAAGTTCGTCCATCTAGCTCTCCTATCATTTTCTTGTTGTGGTAGTGTACTACCCTGTGCTGTCTGTATCCACCCATGTACAACTTATCCTCAACTTGTATGGGATTGAGGTAATTGTCATTTTGAAATCTTTTGCCTATTCCGTTTATGTGCTGTTTGTTGTGCATGAACTTGAACCATTCATACTCCACCTTGTCCAACTGTAATGGATCCTGTATCTTGTTGGCCAGTGCATAAACTACATCTGTTGTTGGCTGTTCGTCATGACAGTTCACAAGCACAGTCTCTTTGACTGTTTTCCAGTCCTTTATAATTGTTTCGCATAGATCGTAGAACTGTTTTGCTTTTGTGCTTCTCCTGAAGTAAGTTAAACAATTATAAACATCCGGAAGATCATTCCTTGCAAATAGCTTTCTATAGAAACTGTTTTTTATCATGTCGTCTTTGTAGTTCCTGCAATGGTACGAGAATACCTGATCATGTTGCCATAGATAGTTCCACCACCAGTCAGTGTTCTGCGTAAACAACATATCTGCTTCTAGTTTAATCGTGTGTGTGAACGGTGACAGTTGAAATATTTTGTATTCGTTATTCAGCTTCCACTCCTGATCTGCACTGTCGTCTTGTTTTAATACTTTTACAAAGTCAAACAACTTGTCCTCAACTAATTTGTCTGTTATCACACATACCTTATTGTGCCGATTGACCTTCTTTATGCTTTTTGCCAGTTCCTTGCTTAATTCAATGTAGTCTGTTGTGGAGTTGTTCAGTGCGAACCATACATATCCTCTATCCATTGCACCACTCCTTGTCCATCACGTGTACATCCTGTCCTGATGTAAAATTAACAGCGTCCCCGTGCTTGAAGACAATGCCGTCCTCATCACTATCCACGACATCCACTCGGTCTGCCAACATGGTCATGGGGGTTGGTATACGGTTTCCCAGATTCAGTTGGTGCAGTGCTATCGCAAAAGCATAATCATTCCTGTAGTTCGGATAACGTATCCTGTAAAGATTCCGGTAGTGTGTGTAATATTCCTGTACATGTTTTATCATGGAGAATATTGCTTCTGTGTTTGTAGTTTTCTTGAATAAGGTGACTGTTGCCCATACCAAAGGCAGTGTGCTTTCGTCTTCCCCCGATATCATGTTGTGTCCTGTGAGATCATGCACCCGGTCATGCAACATCATGTCAAACTCAGTGTTTGCCAATTCCAACAATGTGGAAGAAAACACGAAATAATCACAGTCCATTAAGATGGTTGTATCGTATGGAGAATGTTCGTAGGCCAAGGCACGTTCTTTATTGTACCATGCTATGCTTTTTCCCCTGTAAGGTCTTGTGTTGGTGGTCTTAGCTTCGACCAGTTTGTAGTTGATCATGCCCATGGGTCTGAATTTCTTGAATGTCTCTAGATCTGTAACTATTGTTATTTCCAGTTTGAGATATTTCCGTATCTGTGCTACACAACGTTCGGCCAAACGATGATAGTTGATATCAGGAGTGTCAAAACAGTACATTAGTACACCGATTGTCATTATTTTCTCTTTTTAGCGAGATCTTGGTGTAGCTGTTGATATGCATTCAGTGTTTCCTGGTTTCTTTCTATTAATTTAATTAGGAAATCATCCGGATCATTGACATGACAAGGATTATCATTAACATCTAACACATAGAAATCTTTGCTATGTTGTTTAAGTGTGCTTACTAGATTTATGGTGTTGGCATCCGCCATGAATAGTCTCTCGTTGTAAGCCAACAGCTGTCTTGAACGCAGTTTCTCCAGTGCATTCCTTTTAGCCTGTGCTACTTCGAAGTTGAGGTCCGAGTGTTTCTTAATATTGCCAATATCCATAACTCAATTATACAATTAATTATTGGTAAAATCAACACCAAAAAAATTATTTTAAGTGTCTGATCCCGTATGCTAGTAGAACACCACGTGGTGTGTCACCGGTGTAGACCAAGCTGTGTACAAATCTATGATTATTTACAAATACAGGTTTGCTAACATCAATCAGGCCTGCATTTTTGAATTTGAATTTTATATCCTCGGAGTTTCCGGAAAGCACACAATACAACTGCGTAGGGCCATCAATTATATTCTTACCATCCTGATAAGTGAAGTCATCCCTGTGTACTGGTATCACCGAATTCGGTTGCAGTTCAACATACTGCATCTGTAGTACGTCCGTAAATCCAAACTGTTGCATTGTTTCTCGTAATTTTTCATTTTTTATCTGTTCTGTTTTTAAGGTAGGCAGTACTGGCTGTTGTTTTAGTGACTTGCACTTGGCCTTACCGTAGAATTTTGTATCGGTAAATGTCAAATCCTGGTCTAGGTCGATGTTGGTATCTATTGCTGGGCCATCATATGCCACATACGGCAGATTACAAAAATCCGCTTTTGAATACCAGTGTGGACCTTCGCCTTTGGCAAAAAATTGTTTGACGTGGCCTGGCACGAAGTCTCCTTTGATGATTTCATTCCAGCTCTCTGTCATTAAGTATTTGTTTTTTAAGTCTTTGAAACGTAATAGGTCATCCTGTGCTATGCACTCTGATATTCTCGAGAAATATTCTGCCAAGTTGCCATGCAACCATATCTCGTAACCTCTATCTGTGTTGGTGCCTGAATTGAGGCCGTGCTTTATAGATTCGTCACCAATGGCGATATCTGTGATGTTGTTTCTGTGGCAGGGTATTATCAGTTTGTACCAATTTTCGGCAATGACAATAGACGATTTTAAACACTCCTTCTTGTCTAGGTCAATGACCGTGATCGGTTTGATCGCATCTTTGGTTGTTATGTGGATCTGCATATGCAATATTTAATTGCAAGAATAGATGGCTGGAAATTATTATGTTGTGTTGTTACTTGTTTCAGCACTCGCAGATATGGTGTAAACCGGATCTAGGCCCTGTGCTGTTGTTGGGTTCATCACGAAAGAACCGAAGTCTGTTATACCGATGAAGTTCTCGTTGACGTCAATACTGCCTAGGTTACCTGATGTGAATGCCGCATCTCCACTGTCTGCATCTGTTAGCGTCATCTTGACTGTCACCGTTGTTGCCGTTCCGTAGGTGTTGTTGTTCACCTTGGCCTCAGCCTTCAATGTCATTGAAGTGTATGAGCCGCTTGACTGTGTAAGTAAAAATATTACTGCGTAGTCTGTTGTTAGATCATCAACACCGTTTGCAAAACCGTTTGTTGTCAGTGTCTCGCCCGAACCTGATCTCGTCGACACCTGTGCACCTATGTCGAAGTTACCCATTGCCGCGATCATCTCGTCAACTGAATCATCCTTGTCCGTCGCTGTTGAACCGTTCGCCGATCCTCCGCCTGGTCTAGTCAATTTGACTCTGAACTTGCCGCCTGCGTTGAAGAAGTATCTAAGATTATTTCCGTTTGCAAACGTTATCGTGTGTTCAACTATATGATTTCCCACATACCTTGTAGATGATCTTGAACTCCGTAATTCTGAAGACTCCCCCAATGCTGTCGCATTCACCGAACCTGCCGCAACTTCCGCCGCCAAAGATACTAGATCTGCCGCTATGGCCGCTTTAATCTCTATTGGATCTCCTACTCCGACCTGTGTCCTGGCTGTCAGTGAATCGTTAGTGTGGTTACCGATGTTGTCCAGTGCCGACAATAATGCGTTCCATGATGCCGCTGTAACTGTGCCACCTGCTCCACCCTCACCTGCCGCTACACCGGGTAATTCTGCCTGTCCCAGTCCGTAAACTGTCGCACCCTCACCCATGATATGATTTATACCAATTGGATCTGTGGACGTTACGAATGCGTTGTACTCGTCGTCTAAAATTGTTTCGCCTGCTAGATATCCCATAAAATTATTTAACTCCTATCACACATTCTGTTAGTTGTGTGTCTACAGCATATTTATCCTTGATCAAACGACCCAGTATGTTAAAAGTGGTCGCTTCGCCTTCTGCCGCTACACGTGCCGCTCCGTATCCCGCTGACACTATACGATCTCCTGCTGAACCCTTGCCTGCTACCCTGACCGGAACTCGTCCTGTCAGTGCTATTGCCGGGTGTGTGTCGTTGTTGCCTGCTTCTGCGTTCATCAAATATGCTGGGGTGTCGGATACAACACCAAAAACTGCATCAGATTTATCATCCATGCATTTCGTTATCTCTTGATTTCCACCTAGACTTACTACTTCCCCTGTTTCCACAGGAGTGTCTGTTGCGTATCTCTCTGCCAAGTCAGCGTACTGTGCCGATGTCGCTGTTGCGTGTATAACGTTGGCCCTGATGTCTACCAGTGTAGGGGCTGACATTTCGTCATCTCCGCCACCTGACTTGAATGCTGTAAAGGCGCCACCCGAGTTTCCGAATGTTGTTGTTCCGTCATCTGCGAAGGTTTCATCCCATACCCAGAACAGATCCTGCTCTGTTGCTGTTGACAGTTCACCCCTGTTGATCTTAATACCCGAGTAGTTAGGCATAGCACTGTTCGATGATATGTTCCTGTTTAATTCTATTATGTTGTCTTCAATCGCTAGTGTTGTTGTGTTTAGTATTGTCTGTGTACCTTTCACCTCTAGGTTACCTGTCACTACTAGATCTTGGATTGCTCCCGCACCAAACACAATGCTTCCAGCGGAACCATCCAGTGTCATTAGTGTCTTTGTTGTTCCGCCATCATTCACTGTGAATATGATGTCCTTGTCCTGTGTTGTCTGTGCAACAGTCAAGTTGTCACTCGCCATTGAGAATGTTATGTCTGAACCTGCACCCAAAGTCAATGCGGCTCCGTCTGTTAGTATACCTAGTGTGCCTGAAGTTGTGTCATTGGCGTTTGATCTCAGATAGTTTGCCGCCGCCACATCTCCTAGGGTGTCTGCATTGGTTGCCGTTCCCCTAAATTTCGCACTTGATACTGAACTTGATAGTTGTATACCCTGTGCCACACTTGAGAATCCTGCTGATATCAGTGCCGCACCTGCCGTTTCTGTTGAGCTTGGGGTAAATGCTAGATTTGATATAACTCCTACCACGTTGTCGTTAGTAACTAATTTTAATATTGTTCTAAGTACACCACTGTTGTCTTCCACAGTTTCTGCAAGAGCATTTGTAACCCCTGAACCAGCAATAGTTGTTGGTCCGATCAGTGTCCATGCTAACCTATTATAAACATAAAGCTGTGCGTTTGTTGTGTCAAACCATAGGTCACCTTGTACTGCATTGGTTGGTGCTGTTATTGAGTTAGTAGGTCCACCAGCTGGTTTCCATTTGTCTCCAGTCCATACGTTGACCCGTTTGTTCGTTTGATCAAACCAAAGTTGACCTTGAATTTTGTTGTTTGGTGCTGACGTGTTGTTGAAGTTCTCCAACAGCTTGACCAAGTTCTCGTTTAATTTTTCCCCAAAGCCGGAATAACCTTTTCCAATCAATGTGATGTCAGTCGTGGCTACATCAATAGTCCCGTCTGCTAACGTGACCAATAAGGTTCCGAATGTGTTGTTAATCTTGTATGCCATAGATTACTAGCCTACACTAACTTTTAAATCTGTTCCGTCTCTCCAAAGTCTTCCTGCCACCGCCGGATCCGAAGTTGGAAGGTTAGGCATGTTAACTCCACCGGATGCGCCGTCCAGTTTTAAAGTTACTGTTGCAGTTCCACCATCATTTACTGTGAAACTTAAATCCTTATCTTGCGATGTTTGTGCTACTGTTATATTGTTACTGGATACCGATAAAGTTAATTCCTGTGAGTCACCAACAATCAATCCTGTGTCGTTATCAATTGTGATCGCTCCTGTCGTTGTGTCTGAAGCATCTGCTCTCAGGAAGTTTCCACCTGCAATTACTGTGCTTGATGTGTTTGTTGTGCCTGATGTATCTATCGCCGCCGCTGATGAATTGTTTCCTTGAAACACAGCACTCAGTGTTGAGTTCAATGTTATTCCTGACTTGATCGATGCAAATCCTGACTGTGTAATGCTTGGTGTAAATGTCTCTTTTGAAAGTATCGCTACCCGTGTGTTTCCTGTGTACATTGAAGAAACAATCTTGTTTCCTGATGCACTAGCTAGTGTTTCAATTTTCCAACCTGACAGTGTCTGTCCTGATGTGTAAACTGGACCGACCAGTTGGAATGCCGAACCTGTGTATACATAAAGTTGATCATCGTCTGAATCTAACCATAGATCTCCCGACGCTGATGAGCTGGGTGCTGTTGATTGTGCTTTTGCTCCACCTGTGATCTTAAATGCCGAACCGTCATAAACCTTCAACTGTGATGCAGATGCATCAAACCATAGCTCGCCCTTGAGTGGTGCCGTTGGTGCCGATGTTGATGCTGAATTCTCTAGCATTTTTACAAGATTCTCGTTCAGCCCTTCGCCAAATCCCGAGAAGCTCTTTCCAAAAAGCTGTAATGTAGTAGTGGTATCTACTGTGCCATCTGTGATTGTAGTTACTACTGTTCCGTCTGTTTTGTTAATTGTGTATGCCATCTGCTTATATTTATGTCTTAATTAAAGGTTTTGTGTATCTGCTAAAAGGGGTGTAGTATCCTTCTAGCCTGTTGTTATACGTGGGATCGGCCTTCATTAGGTGCAGTGTTATACCTGTTTTGTATCTAGCACCTTGCTCTCTGAAATCTGTTGGTGCGTGTAATACACTCGAATCATGAATCAATGCATCTGTTGGTCGCCATTTCAATATTTTCTCAATCGATAGTCCTTCGTATATGCTCATGGGTATATGTTTTGGCATTATTTTCTCTAGTATCAACATGTCTTTTTCGTTGTGTCCGATATTCTCAACACCATATTCCTCATAGGACTGGTGCCTGATCACATTCGCATAATTGGCAAAACTGCCAATCTTCCTGCCCCTCATGAAGTGAGTGGCCCTGCCCCTGTATCTCTGATTGAAAGTCACGTAATGTGTCTCCTCGACCTTGTCTAGATCTATTGGGATAATAATGTCCTTGTAGGGACGATATCCGTTTATGTGTGTGACGGCGTCCGTGTGTAGGCCATATGGTTTGACTGATTTGAAATACTGATCTCCCACACTCATGGGATCGTCACTAACGTCACTGTAGAACACCACATCACTACCGAAGTGTTGCAACACCTTTGGTCTCAATATGTCTGATATCGCAGGTATCAGCATAGGGAATGTTATGTGAAGCACATGACCATTTATATTATAGCCTATCTTGTCAAAGTTGTCTTTGAAAAACGCTGACAATGTGTTTCTTTCGCTGTCATTGATGAAGTCCTTCTCCACGTACGACTCCTCATCCTGGTCCGTGAATAACGACGGATTGGTGTCGTGTATCACATCCATGTTGATCAGTTCCTGTTCTGAGAATGGCCTATCAGTCTTGTATCTGGGCATTTATCCACTCCAGTTGTACTTGATCTATCTTTTTAAAATATACAGTCACAGATAACCGCATTGTTTCTACTTCGTGAACAGCATGATATTTTTGTGTTTCTAACATGCACCACTCTCCCGGTACCTGCTTGTATGTTGACACTAGTTTTTTATCTTCATCATACAATCCTACATGTGCATTTTGACCGCCGGTATCAATCATGTAATTTAATGCCAACAACCTGCTAGTGTCCTTGTGTATATCATTATTGAAATCATGCTCTACCACTTGGGCCATGATTTTAACATTTTCGTTAAAAAAATCTTTTGGAAACAGTGATTGTACTAACTTCCTAGTTTGTTCGGTCACATGGTACGAACTATAACGATATTTTAATGTCGAAGCGAACCCTAGCTTGTCCTTAAGATACCATGTCTCTGACAAATTAATCTTGGGTAATTTCAGTTTTTTCATTATTATAGTATGTCCTCTTGTTGCAGGCTTCAAAATTGATCTCGCTGAACAGGGTGTTTGGATCCCAGTCAGGCACTTCCTTGAACATCCTTATTGATATGTTCAACTTCCTTGTCGCTCCCTTTAGATTGTAGTTAGATGGTCCATGTACCACTGACGAATCTTTAATAATAGCACTGCCCGGAATGTTCTTCTCAACACTGTTAACTGTCAGCCCTTCGAAATAGGAATGAGAGAACCTGTCACCTATGTGATCTTCTATGAAGTCGTGATCTATCTCTGTGCCGTTGAGATTGTTTATGCCCTCTAGTTCATAGCCGTCCCTCAACACGTTTGAATAGACATTCGTGCCTGTGTCTGTGGAACCCTTCCTGAAGTGTGTTCCTCTCCTGTAACACCTTTGATCAAGGCTGTATGTGTATACCTCGGCATCGTTCTCGACCCATAGAGGAATTATTATATCTTTCTGTGTTAACCATTTAGGAATGTGTGTTATTGCATCTGTGTGTGGTCCAAATATTCTGGTCTGTTCACATATGAAATCTGCACTGTGTGGATGGACATCGTTGTGCAATTCGCTGTACAACCTGAAGTCTCCGAACTTGTCCTTTATCTTGGGGGACAGTATTTCTCTTATCGCAGGATCATTGTGTTGATCTCCTATGAACTGCAACGCTTTCTTTTGCAGGTAAAATCCTTGTTGTGGTTTCTCCTTGTAGTACCAGTCGATTATGAACTTCAGTTCATCCCGGTCCAGGAAATTCTCTATCTGGTACGTGTCCTCTTCTGGGAATATGCCTTCCCACAGTGTTTCGTTTGGGTTATGTATCGAGTCCAATGTTGACCTCCTCAAATTTAACGTCATGTATTCCCATGTGGAACACTATACGTTCCTTGCTGGGAGCCTTGACTCCATGTGCTACTTTAGTGTTTATCACTGTCATGTTGTTGTATAACACTTCTGTGCCATCTTCAAAATACAATTCACCCGTCATCTCCGTCATGGGTATCACCACAGAACATTTGCTCAACACGTCTGTGTGCAATGGCAGTTCCCCACCGGGCAACACACGGAAGAAATTGCACCTCCATTCCCTTGGACGTATTCCCAGATGATTCCATATGTTCTTTATCTCCCTCAACAACGGTCTATCAAAATCCTTGATCTCTTGCACGAAGAACTTGTTGTTCTCCCAGCTCATGTATTCCTTGTACAGCTCATTGCTGTCCTCCCATTGGTCATTCATGTAACTTTTTAACAAAGTTGCATTTGGTTTATAATTTGTTTCTATATAATTTTTCATTTATGTAATTTTTTATTTCTACTGTATTTTCAAAATATGAATTTGTAAAGTTTTTTGAGTACTTGTTAACTTTCGGTTTGAACCCTTGGAACACGTCTATATTTTTACGTCTTTTCCAACGGTATTTCTTAAATGAATTTATGCATTCATCTAATTTTTTGTAATCCTCTATAAAGTTTGATATTAATTTGAAACAGATGTCATTTTTTATGGGGTACACAGGATTTACTAAAATATTATGTTCATCGCTCCTTGTGGTGCAGACACATAACAAACTTACAAAATGTTCTACTAGATCTGATCTTGTTTTAGTGAAATATACACAGGTTATTTTTTTAATCACTTCTTTAAGTATTTTTTGATACTGATTGTACTCTCTCGAAGTGTGCATTTTGGCTACGGTGTTTCTAGCACCTAACCATTTTTCAATCCCATTTTTTTTATTGAATAAAGTATAGTCTTTTACTCCATGAAAATTCCTTAACATTTTAATTACACTATCTGTGCCGGTCCTAGGTTGTCCTACTATCAAAAAATTATTCATTTTTAAATACCAAGTAGTTGTGTTTAGGCAGTATGTCTGGATGTTTGTTAAAGTATGCTATGTCTCTAGGATTATGGTATCCTGATAATTCCCTTACTTGTTCAGTCAATTGTGCGTCATACTTTGCACCGTATGATGTGAACAACGTTATCCAGTAATCCTTGTGCCTTGTGTTCACATGGTGATAACCCGGAGTCCCTTTCGGGGGAGTGTGCAGAACTATTGTCTTGCCCAGCATGAAATCCTTCATGTAATTGTCTTTGTACTGTTCTTCAACATGCTCTGTGAAATCTGTGGAGACCACTGTGTCAACTTTCCTGTCCAACATGGACGGACCTTTGGTGTAGTCATGCCTGTACAGGTACTCCCTAATCGAGGGATCTGACAAACGATCGACCGCCCATTCATCGCCGTCTATGCCATATGCTTCGACCCCACGGTCCCTCAGGTACTTGACCACGTCACCGTTGGCACACCCTATGTCTAATATCGAACCTGTGCTGAATCTGTCAAGCACTGGTTTGTCAATAGAGGAGAAGTTGTTGGCACCCGTCCTGCCCAGGTGCATTGTTTCTTTAGTTCGCATCTAGGTCCTCCTGTCCCAGGAAAGATATTATGATGTGTGCCCTCGTGGTCTTGCCCTTGTTCCATGCACTGTGTCTCAGTCCTTGGTTTAGGAACCAACACTCGCCCGGCAACATGGTCTGCTCGTGCTTGATCCCATTTTTATCTATAACGTGGAATCCACAATCCTCATTGGTCGTAAGTGGTATGTGGTATCTCACGGAGTAATCTGTGTTGTAGTCTATGTGATCACCAATGAACGCACCCGGATCCATCACGGCGATCCTTGCTCTTGTGTGTTCTGCTTTGAAACTTTTTAATACTTCCTCTATATACGTGCCTTTTACCCAATCCTTGACTTTGTTGTAGTGCCTCTCGTCTAACCTACGCTTGGGGATTTTCTTGTCATACACACGATCCTCCATGTCCGCATTGTATTCGGTCAGTGCGATCTGTTTGTATGGTGATCCGTTGACCTCATACTTGCCCGTTTTATCTTTTATTATGTAATTCTCGTAAGGCTTCACGTAGTTCCTGTAGTCCCACGCCATTCGTTTTCCGCCCAGTCCTTTTGTCAGTTCAGACTCAGCGACATCATTTTTCTGTAGGAATTCGTATGCGTCCTCTATGCTGGTGAACTTCAATCCAAATGCTTTCTGTAGTTTAGCGGTCTTGCCACCAACGAGATCCCCGTAACCCTCCTTGACCTTGAGGTCGTCTTCCTGCACAGGCATCTTCCTCACTATCTCATTGATGCGTTCTACATCAAACGTGTACGGTAGCTTTTTAAAAGCTGGTAGTTGGTCCCTCTTTAACATAATTCTGTCCATGCCTTGTACTGCCAGCACTCATCGTGTTTTGGATCGCACACTGCGATCTTTTCATCACCCATGTGCCACACAGTGTTAGTTTTTTTACCCACTGTCTCGATAAACTTCTTAAGATGTCTCGGTGATCTGCATCTGCTGATGAATGCTCTCTTGTAACCTAGCTGTCTTGCTGTATTTAATTGTTGCTGTACCATCTCACAAACATGATCGTCACCTATCATTTTTGATGTCCTACGCATCTCCGGGGACTCATAATACCTGTTCAATATCCTAACTTCGTCCTCATAGTAGTATTCTCTCCTGTTCAGTATGCTTGAGAATCCCACTACCCTGTCATCTCGTTTGTACACACTTATCGCCCTAAAGGAGAACCAGTCCATGTTGGTGTAGTTGCCCGACAGTCTGTCTGCCTCGCTGAATTCAAACTTGGATAACTCACGTATGGTTCCTATACCCAGATGGGGATAGAACGTGGTCACCGTTGCCGGCTTATGGCTGTCTAAAGGTTTCAACATGATCCCAAAACTCCTGTTTCTTTTTTCCGTGAACTAACAAGTGAACCCTTTCATGATCCGAATTATTTTCAACATAGTGTTCGTAGTGTATGTTTAATACCAATGGCATACCAGGAACATAATCAACTTGTTTGTTATTCAAAATAAATTTGTTACCTTCTGGATAGCTTAGGCATATATTAAGAGGCTCCAGCCAATTGCGTTCTGGAACATCAATGTGTTTGGTTATATACCCTTTCGGTTTTATCACTAGGAATCTAATATCATCTATCCTAGCGTAAGGCAAACTCTTTACCCATTCTATTGTTCGTGGACAACGTTCACCAACGTCTGTAACACCGGGTCTCTGTTTCCTTCTGTTATACTCCCAGTGGCTGTTTGTCTTGTCTGAATCAAACCCGTATAAGGTAACCGCACACCAATCTTTGTGTCCATCCTCTGGCCTGTGTATCACTAGACTGTCTTTAATCAATTCGTATTCCGTCAAGAGCTGTTTCACAGGAACATCAAAGTCCATCTGCACATAATCTACACTACTGTCTCTATTGAATTTTGTTGTATCCATGATGGTCCTTATGGTTACCCTCAAATGGGGCAATCAAATTAATTAATAAATTATTTGCAGGACCGCTGGCATTGTGCCCGTAAAGGTTCAATATGCCAAATCCCATGTATGAAAGAATGAACAACATTGAGTTTATTATACAAGCATTTACGCCAAAAAGCAATAGAGTAATAATCCAGTGTGCTACGAAAATATACTTTCCGTATCTATGGAAAAACATCACTCTTGGATTTCTTATCAGATCTATCATGTATTTTCTTGGTATTTGTTTAACTTTCCATAAACTGAAAAGTACTACATACCAAGGATGGTTCTTAGGACTGTGTGGATCTTTGTCTGTATCAGCATGGGCATGATGGACTCTATGCACACCGGCCCATGTTAAAGCACTCCTACCACCGCATAACAATCCTGTGTATAACAGCATAACTTCAACGACAGGATTAGTACTCCATGTTCTGTGTGCGAAATACCTATGGTACCCGTAGGTTATACCGATTGCCGCCAGCACCCAATAAATTATGTAACCGTACAGTATTATCATGCTAGGCTCTCCGCAACTTGATTTCCCCAAATTTCACGCCAGTCCATGTTCCTAAATTTAGATATCTTGTCTAAGTATTTCACTGTCATGCCTTTAGATGTTCTAGAAGGATTCTTGAGAAGCTCATTAAAAAATAATTTATCATGTGTATCAAGATGTTGATATCTGTGCATTAGTTCTTTCTTTATTTCAGTTTTTAAATTTCTTACTGATAATATTTCAGGCCCTACCACATACGAGTTAGACGACACAGAAAGATTAAAATTGTCTTGATAGTATTTGTATATGTGATCTAGATCAAAAACATTTAATAGAGACACACTAACTTGTATTCTATGTATGTGTTTGTTATAAGACATTAGATTATTTTCAAATTCATCAACATCAATGGGATGCCTCTGGAATGCTAACTTGTCTCCTACATTATCGCACGACACGTTCAGTTTGGCTTCCTTGTACCTGTCAACCAGGTCTGTGAAATCATAGTTTTTGTATGTCAATTTTGTGCAATTAGTATCAAAAATTAAACTTATTTTTTTAGAATATTCTTCCGGAATATCTTGCATTAGAAACTGCCAGACTTTTGGCATCTGCAAAGGTTCCCCGCCTGTAATTAAAAAACTGTCAATCAAATGTATGTTGTCTATTACGGATTTTTTAAATGTTTGATAAGTGTCGTAATTAAGATTTTCATAGTAGAATTCATTATAACCTTGTGTTACGTATTTCAGTGTATTGCTGTCTTTCAACTCTTTTGCTCTTGTAGTAGAGTTCCATGGATTGCACATTATACAACTTAGATTGCAATAGTTTCCAAAGTGCCTTAGTTTAAAATCTATCCTGCCAACCTCCTTGGGCAAATACCCTTTGCCATTCTCGTACTGGTGCAAGTATCTTGTCCTTGATGAGTACCCGTATGTCTCTTCCTCACTGTAACACCTTGTGCATTGATTTATTTTGGTTCCTTTAAGAACTTTATCTCTCAGATCATCCATCTCTGGTGAAAGAAAAAATTCAAATGGTGTGTGCGTAGATTGTTTGAATTTTTCGTCTAGTGCTAAACCACTGGTGGCATAACAACAAAGGTTGTAGGTGTCGGAATTATTGCTCGAATATATAGTATCAAACATAACAGGACAATATGTTTTGTTATCTGGTTTATCTAAACTCATCAATATCTTCCCAGTCATGTGGTTTATTAGTTGCATGGGTAAAATGCACCATCTTTATGTCAGGATGGAACTCGCCACCCAAGTAAACATAATCGTTGCCTGTGACTTTCTCGTATAATTGTGTGTTCTTGACCTTCCATTTTTTCAGATCAAAGTTCTTAACTCCAATCTCTTCCTTGGCACACCATCTACACACCCAACTCTCGGGCACAGTGATTAGTTCTAACTCCTCATTGACATTATCCTCAACAAAATATTGTTCACCGTTCACCGGTCCTCTTGCAATACCTCGTTTGATGTAATAATTCTGCCACAGGTCAGGATCCTGCATGAACTTGTCGTAGATGTATCTGCAGTCCTTGGGATAGTACTTGAAGAATCCGCCATTGATCTTGTATCTCTTCTTCTCAGTGTCTCTCCACCATCCCGGTATTGAAAGGAATTGTCCTTTTTTAATCGGGAAATCGAATAGTTCTTTGTAGTTGTTCACAAGCAGTATGTCTATGTCAATGACACAGATGGGTTCGTCTATGTCTAACGACATCCCGTGCATCTTGTTCCATTGCAGTAAAACATCTTCCCTTATGGGTTCACGCACCCATATGAACTCATGCTCTGGCAGTTTCTCCTCGAGGTATTTCTCGTACTCCGGACCATACCTGTCTCCTATTCGGACTGCTACAATCTTCATTCTATTTCCATGTCACTATCTCATCCAGTCTTGGTTTCTTTATCCAACACTTGATGTCATGTTGTCTTTTCTTCAAATCCCTGTAACCTATGCCCATCAGGAAAGCTGACCCTTGTTTCAAAGTTATGTCCGAATGTACTTTTTCGTTGTAGAAATAACACTTGCAGAAGGAAACATCGAGCCCTTTTTCTAGGGCCAGCATCGACGTCACCATGGCGTGCATTCCTGCCTGTTGATTGAATTGATCTTTGTAAACCTTGTCCGGACGATAGAAAATTTTCTCGGCCCTTTTTTGGAAATACTCTGTCTCCACCTGGGAAGGTCTTGCCTTTACCTCGGCAGGATAGTATGCCAATATGTAGGGAGCAGTCACTTGCTGGTTGAAATGCCATTTGTCCTTGATCACATAGTCCTTTGATGTGTCGCCGTTCCAGTAGTCCAACCAATCCTGGTAAGCCTTCTCTAGTTTTCCCCAATCCTCGTCTGACACATTTTCCTGTCTGTAATGATCTTTGTGATCGTTACACACCGAACTCTTTGCTAGGTTCCTCTTGGACTCCTCGTGTTCGGGTCCGTACACGTGCAGGTCGTAGTGCCAGAAATTATTCTTGTGAGGGGTGAACGCATGTGCCTTCTCCAGTAGTTCCTCGATAAGTTTTTTATCAGGAATCCTGTCCTTGCTGAAAAAAGTTACGTTATTCCTTTTCTTAAGTAGATCTTCTATCATATCTTTGTCCCTATTATCATAAACCTTTTATATTTGACGAAATCCTTATCATAGATTTTGATGTTTCTCAGTGTTGACACATATTGATTTGCAAAATCTTCAACAGTGTCCACGGTATTAACATGTTCTATGACCTCTTTATAGTTGTTGCTCTGCAAAACAACCAACGTATGTTCCTCTAATTTACTTATAGTATTATAGATTATGGCTTGTTCTAGGTGTTCGCATGATGTACAAATTACTATAGGCGATTCTATCTTTTCAATATCATTGATGTCTTGCTCTATGAATTTTACATATGTTAATTTGCCATTCTTTAGATTGTCAGCTTCTGTTTTTTTCCATAGCTTTTTTGCAATTGATTTAGTCTTGGTGTCAAAGTCGATACAATCTATGTTACCTATTTTCTTTAGTTCAAATTTCTCTATCAGTCTGTATGCCAATAAACCATACCAACTTGCTAAAAGACATATGTTAATATTTTTATCTAAAGTTTTGCATTTGTAATGATGAGGGTATTCGTTTAATTTCTCGATCAACCAATCCTTACTGATACACTGATTAGGACTAAAACTATTATACAAGTCCATAATCCTATCTGGATATTTTTCCAATAGCATTTTAAAAGTATCTAATGTATTTCTATCAAACATATTTTTGGTTGTGTAACATTATTGTATTATAACTTACATCCTCTTGCCAACTGGATATTGCGTTTCCCATAAAATACTTGTATTCTATGTCTTCGTTGTAGATATATCTATCAATTCCCGAATATAGTCGCACATACATGTCTCGATGCTTCATAAATTTCCTGAATACTTTCCTTTCATCGCTCCATCTCATGATA
>ENA-OSJC01001491-OSJC01001491.1-marine-metagenome-genome-assembly--contig:-NODE-1491-length-19195-cov-9.332357_pt1 | contig 19195 bp, 15 predicted proteins | sample MGYA00237885_ERZ534234 | MGnify/ENA primary metagenome ERZ534234 (study PRJEB26413, sample SAMN06343907) | marine metagenome | isolation source: coastal waters | place: Atlantic Ocean: West Antarctic... | reverse complement strand
AGTTGACGGACTGACACTCTCACATAATTGCATGGATTGCATATCAAAAGACATTACACTTGGAGTTCCATAAAGTGCACTATTATTAGGATAGGTACCCTCAAGAGATGCTGATGATGCAAAATGCGTTTGTGATAAAAAACCAATAATAATAAATAGAGTTATTTTTTTCATAGAATTAAGAACCTCTCACGATGATCACTCCACCAGGATTGGTAGTTTTTTCAGTGACAATTTTGTTTGTTCTTCTTACTTTGTGCAACATTTGATCCGACATATTTTTCTCTGGGAACATATTGTCAGTGTAGGTATGCGTTATGATAGTTGGTGTGTAGCCAGTTGCTGGCCATCTTAAACTAAGTTTCCAAAAATCTTCTTTACTACCTACATCTGGATCACTTTGACCAAATTCAAGAATCATATTAGCTAAAACTTGTGCTTCTAAGCTATAACGCTTTCCCTTAGTGTCTGTATTAGTGCCTGCCCAAGCATAATTATTATAAACTACTTTACCCCATGGCATGTAAGGCAATTGACCAACAATGTTTACATCATAACCATTTAAGACTGTCTCAGTAGTTGTTCCATAAGAGGCTGTATCACCTAATCTTTGATATTTATTTGCATAAATTTCAAAAGCACTAGTTAAATATTCTAAACCTAAACTAGCTCTTTGATGTTCTTGTTCAAATTCATGATCATAAAATAAATTGATACCTAGAATTGAATTATTATTTTGTGCTAGAGTTCTAAATCCTAAGCCAGCATTAAATAAGGTTCTTTGATCACCATTTGCATATGGCTCATGATTTGCTAGTCGAAGTTGTGTAAAATATAAATGTTTGTTAGAAATTTTTGAATATGGATTCATTGCTAGTGGACGAACAGCCAAGATAGAATATCTTAAGTCGTAATTATCTTGTGAATGAATAGTGATTTCAGTATCACCTTCACCAGGTAATACAGATGTGATTTTTTCACCTAATTTATTAAGTGAATGATTGATACCATCTTGTAATAAATCTTCAGCATTAACAATATAAAGTGAAGATAAGATTATGGTTGCTGAAATAAGAGTAATTTTAAGTTTTTTATACATGAATTTTAACCAGTTTGTTCAAACTTGAACATACAAGTTAACAATGGTTTGTCTATCTTTTATAGTTAAAAGCTAACTCTTTTTGCCTAAATCTCTCAATCTTAATGCATTTAGCTTTATAAAACCCTCAGCATCTTGCTGGCTATAAATTTGATCATCTTCAAAGGTAGCAAGGTCAGCATTATATAATGAAAAGGGTGATTCTCGACCTGTAATCATGACATTACCTTTATAGAGCTTCATGCGTACTCGTCCGGAAACATTAATCTGTGTTTGATCTATCATGGCTTGTAACATATCGCGCTCAGGTGAAAACCATAAACCATTATAAATTAGCTTGGCATACTTTGGTGCTATTTCATCTTTGGTGTGAGCAGCTTCTTTGTCTAAAGTTATACTCTCAATAGCTCTGTGTGCATGATATAAAATTGTTCCACCTGGAGTTTCATAAACTCCTCTAGATTTCATGCCAATAAATCTATTTTCAACTAAATCAATACGACCGACACCATGCTTGCCACCTAATACATTTAATTTTTCAAGTAAATTATAAGGCGATAAGCTTTCTCCATTAATAGCACATGCATCACCTGATTTAAAATCTATGGTTATTTCCTCAGGTTCATTCGGTGCATCTAATGGTGAAACTGATCTTGTATAAACATATTCAGGCGCTTCAACAAATGGATCCTCTAAGACTTTACCTTCTGCTGATGAATGTAAAACATTAGCATCAATACTAAATGGTTGTTCGCCTCTTTTATCTTTAGAAATTTCAATACTATGTTGGTCAGCATATTTTACTAATGCTGCTCTAGAGTTCATATCCCAAATTCTCCATGGACTTATTATTTCTATATCTGATTGGTGATAGTAATAACCAAGTTCAAATCTTATTTGATCATTGCCTTTACCTGTAGCACCATGAGACACTGCATCAGCTTTAACTTGTTGAGCAATCTCAATTTGTTTCTTAGCAATTAATGGTCTGGCTATAGCTGTGCCTAGCAAATAGTAGCCTTCATATAATGGATTGGCTCTAAACATTGGAAAGACATAATCTTTTACAAATTCTTCTTTTAAATTTTCAATAAAAATATCTGAGGTGCCTTGTTGTTTTGCTTTTGCTTCAACTGCATTAAAGTCTTCTTCTTGACCTAAGTCTGCAGTAAAGGTTACAACTTCACAGTGATAGTTTTCTTTTAACCATCTTAAAATCACTGAAGTATCTAAACCACCAGAATATGCTAGGACAACTTTGTTTACTTTTTTCATACTTGTAATCTGCTAATACTTTTTCTAATTTTTACACTATCAGACTTGAGTTGACCGCATGCAGCCATAATATCTTGTCCTCTAGTTTTTCTAACAGGGCTTGAATAACCTGCATCATTTATAAAGTCACCAAATTTTTTGATTTGGTTATTACTCGAACATTCATAGGGAGAATCCGGCCATGGATTGAAGGGAATAAGGTTAATTTTTGCAGGAATTCCATCAATTAAATCTACCAATGCCTGTGCATCGTCTAAACTATCATTTACACCTTTTAACATAACATATTCGAAAGTTATTCTTCTAGAATTTCTAGATCTTGGATAATCACGACAGGCTTGTATAAGCTCTTTTAGTGGATATTTTTTATTTATGGGAACAATCTCATTGCGTAATTTATCATTGGTTGCATGTAAAGAAATAGCTAGCACAGTATCTACTTCTTTGCCCCATTCTAATATTTGTGGAACTATGCCAGAAGTACTTAAAGTTATTCTTTTAGTTGAAAGCTTAATACCTTCTTGGTCTGAAAATATTTCAACTGCTTGTTTCACTGCATCATAATTATACAACGGTTCGCCCATACCCATAAAAACAATATTAGATATTTTTCTGTTTTCATTTGCTGGCCAATCTTTTAATTGATCACGAGCTATCATTAATTGTGAAACTATTTCTTCAGTAGATAAATTTTTGACTAGTTTTTGTGTACCCGTGTGACAAAATTTACAATTAAGTGTGCAACCAACTTGGGATGAAACACATAAGGTGCCACGATTGTCTTCTGGTATGTAAACAGTCTCAACTAAATTTCCATCATCTAATTTTATCAACCATTTTCTTGTACCATCAGTTGAGCATTGATCCTTATCAAGCTCTGGTCTTTTTAATAAAAAAACTTTTTTTAAGTCTTCTCGAAGGTCAATAGATATTGATGTCATTTCATCGATGCTGGTTACACCTTGAAAGTATAACCAATGCCAAATCTGTTTTACTCTAAAACTTTCGTTTAGTTTTATTAAGTCGGCATCAATAAGTATTGATTTAATTTGATCTCTGCTAAGACCAATAATGTTTGTCTTAAGATTTGTCATTTAATTTAAAATTTATGAGCAAGCTTTATTGATTGCTTCTAGCGCTTTGGTAAACCCAATTAATGAATAAGTGTCGGTAATCTTGGTATTTTTAGTAGAGGTACTTTTAATTTTTACTCTTGCACCTTTTTTCATTTGCTGAATAATTTTTTTCTCTAACTTAACTTCTTCAACCCACGCGCCCTCACCAGCTGTAAAAAATTTATGAGAAGAATCTCCAATAATTACTGTTGCGTTGGAACCTAATTTAAATGGAAATCCAGTTTGAATACTTGGCTCATTAAATACACCTTCATTAGGCATATTGGTTATCATTAATGCAGCTGAACCACGGTTTAAATTATCTGGTGAAGTAGAAATAGGATTAGATGACATAAAACATATTTTTTGATCACCATTTTCAGCAATTCTGGCCATCCAAGCTTTGCCAGACCCATATTGTCCAATTAGCTTAGACTCAACAATGCCAAAGGCATTTACTGAAGATGCTAGTAGAAATATTGTGATTAGTTTAGTATAAAACCTCATATTCAGTAATTTATATAACGGGAATTATCATAATGAAAGCAATAGTTTGTAAAGAGTTTGGACCACCAAGTAAGCTTGTTTTAGAGGATATGGAGCCACTTTCTCCTAAAAAAAATGAAATATTAATCGATATTCATGCAGCTGGGGTAAATTTTCCCGATACTTTAATTATCAAAGACATGTATCAATTTAAGCCTGCACTACCTTTTACTCCTGGCAATGAGGTTGCTGGAGTTGTCAGTGCAGTTGGTGAAGGAGTTACAACCTATAGCATAGGTGATGAGGTGATTGCTATGCCTGCATTTGGAGGCTATGCAGAACAAATTATTGTATCACTAAATCAAGCTTCCAAAAAACCTGTTAATATGGACTTTACTACTGCAGCATGCTTTTCAACAACATATGGCACATCACACTACGGCTTAAAAGATAAAGCCCAATTAAAAGCAGGAGAAGTAGTTTTAATTTTAGGTGCTTCGGGTGGCGTTGGTATTTCAGCAATTGAAATTGCAAAAGCAATGGGAGCTAAAGTAATTGCTGCTGCATCCACTGATGAAAAGCTTGCAGTTTGTAAAGAGTATGGTGCTGATGAATTAATAAATTATGGTAACTATGATTTATCAGATCGAGATCAAATAAAATTATTTAGAGCTGATATTGCAAAAGCATCAAATGGTAAAGGGCCAGATGTTATTTATGATCCACTTGGAGATAAATTTAGTGAACCTGCTTTAAGAAGTATCGCCTGGGGTGGAAGACATCTGGTGATAGGTTTTGCTGCTGGTGAAATTCCAAAAGTTCCTCTAAATTTATATTTAGTTAAAGGTTGTTCTATGGTTGGAGTTTTTTGGGGTGCATTTGTAATGCGTGAGCCACAAAATCATTTAGCTAATATGGAACAGTTAAGTAAATGGCATGAAGAAGGTAAAATCAAAGCACCAATTACACAAATTTTTCCACTTGAAAAAGCTGCTGATGCGTTAGACCATATCCTCGCAAGAAAAGCAGTTGGTAAAATTGCACTGACTACATCTTTTTATAAAAAATAGATTTTAAAAAGCTATCGAGTATGTGCCATAAACCATGTGCTCGTTATTATTATTGCTATGATTTGGAGCAATACTTAATTGCGTACCCAATTTATAAGAACTTTTTGAGTTAATTACTTTTTCATAGCCAGCATCAAAATTTAACTCACGTCCAGTTGGCTCTAAATCAACATTTTTAGAGATCATAGTAACCTTTCCATTTGCATCACGCAGACCTGGAAGATTTAACTTGGAAAATCCTCTTTCTGTACGCAGCGGTTGTGAAATTTTAAATGTTGCAAAATCTTGATTACTAATCACATTTGGCATTACAAAGCCTAAATTAAATTCAAACGTTTCTAAGTTTGATATATCACTTAAAAATAATCCATCTGCAGAAGCATCTGTTACAACTCCATAATCAAATAATCCACTCATATAGAGATTGGAAGCTATTTTTTTATCAAAACTAACCCCTGCATGATAAGTTCTGCCAGTAAAGGCTCCAAAAGCTCCTGAGCCCGATGATCTTAAGATGCTATCACTTTCGATATTTTGACCAAAGAAAAACGAGGCGCTGTTATTGTGTGTTCCATGTTTTAAGTTTGCTAAAAAACCTTTTTCATTTAGATCTGTAACTTCGTGCTCACCATTATAAGCGGCTATACTGAATGACAGCTTATTATTTAAGTCAATTTCAGAACCAATAACTTGGCCATTGGCTGATGCCTCAGTTAAACTTAGTATAGAATTATTTCCCGTACTACGATTTAATATTGATGCAGTAGTATTACCATTTTGCAAACCTAACATTTGCTCAATTGAATATTTTTGTCCGACAAAAACCGATTGACCACCAGCATTAAAAGACATGTAAAATTTATGATCATCACTTAACTGATTTTGATCTAGGTCATTTTGAACAGAGGTTGCAAAGTTTAAACCCTGATTATTAAAAGTGCCTGACCAGATATAATCACCATTCGAAAATAATCTTCGATTTAAAGTATCTCTTGATTGATGAACGCCAACTAGATTACTAACATTAAATTTAAATCCACCGTCTAGTTGATCACGGTAATAAGCCTGCTCATCAGCAAATGACATGGTATTGCCAAATACCGTACTAGCCAATAATAAAGAGCCAACAATTGGATATGCACGATCTGTATTATCTATTAAATTCTTTTTCCCAATTGGCTGCAATGCTGCATATAAATCCGGATTACCGTGTCCATAAGTATCATTGTACCCATGAGAAATTCCATTATATGTTAAAGTTTCTGTAATTCCTCCACATGATGCTGTTATGCTATCCCCAGAGGAGTAATATCCATCACTATTTGTATCATCAAGACACTGATTTTCTGTAAGCCAACTATTATTAGCGGTTAATAAAAGTCTTTTTGTAATTAGCTCAGGAGTATTATCTGGAAATGCTTCCCATAATAACGCTACTGCCCCAGCTACTTGTGGAGTTGCCATTGAAGAACCAGTCATAGTTGTATACCAACTTCCATCATTGCTACCTTCAAGAACTATTCCACCTTGAGTAATATTATAACCATCATGAACAACACACCATGCTGCTGCTTCACCACAAGGAGATGAATTTAAAATTCTGTTTCCACCGGATAGAGTAAATACATTTCCAACAGCAAGAAATGCTTCAGATAATTCAGGAAATAAAGTTGGGAAAGCAGCCATCATATCAACTTGATTAAAAGCACCACCATAAACCGTACTCTGACTTGCTCTTGTATTTGAAATAGCCCACAAAACAACACCTGTTTCTTGAAACTGATTAACGGCATCAAAATAATTTGTAACAGAAGCTTCTGAGTAACTACCACCAAAAGTATTGTTATACCAATTTGCATATTTTGCATAATTGTTGGAACCAGATTGAGCTAAAACTTGGGTCGTTGTTCGATCTCCAGTCCATCCCCATGAATTTGTCCATACTTTAGCACCATTTGATATTGCATCTTCTATGGCTAGTTCCTGATTAGCTTGGTTGAGACCAAAATCAGAAAAGTGAAGAGTAGAGTTATAAGCAACACCCATCGTAGAATAAGATGGATCGAATGAGCTTATATCGCCATTATTGTTGTCATAATGACCCGCTATCTCTGTTTGCATAGCAGAGCTATTTGAATTATCGTCATAGTTACCTAAAACAGTAGTAGCTACATGACATCCATGTTGTCCACCTCTACCACCTGATACATATGCAGACTCCGTAAAAGCTCCAAAAGTTGTTACTTTGCCTGCACCTTTTAAATCTTGGTGTACTTGATCTGTATCATTTGCATCATAACAAAGTCCACTGTCTGTTACCGCAACCATAACACCTGCACCTGATAAACCATAACCATAAGCATGATGCACACCTAGTTGCTCATAAGGATTACCACTAACAACATCTAATAATCCACCTGTCCAGTTATAATTCATACTTGACTGATTTGCTTCCACTCGTGCAGCATTTACCATGTCAAATTCTTCTCGGGCTGCCCATGTAGCAGCTAACGCAGCGTCATAGGTATTGGTAGTGCCGGCATAGACTGGACCATAATCACTTAATGTTGCCCCATATGTTACTCCAGCCAGTGATAGCATTTTTGTATATTCTGCTCCAGGACTATGTGGTGGACAATCTTCATCACCCATACATGTTACTACAACATCTTCTTTACTATCTAATTCAGCACGAGTTTCTGTTTGCTCTACTAAGCCAAGAATATTCATTAGTTCTTCTACAAAATACACAGTCAATACTTCATTATTGCTTCCAAGCAAATTTTTTGGATCATCTTTTATGTAGTTTAAATTTTTAATCTTACTTAAAGCAACTTGATATATTTCAAATAAATATTCAGGCTGTTCTGCTGAAACCATTTTGAATCTTAATAATAGATCTAGTGTATTAAATCGATTATTAAAAATAAATTGAGTTTTTATTTTATTTATATCATTTTCATTAGGAATTTTAAAAAAATTTGATTTAGGTGTCTCAAATAAATCAATAGAAGTTAAGAAATTATCAAATGTTTCTAAATTCAAGGATTCAACAAAAATATCTTTCGTTATAAACTTATTATCTAAATTGCTATTGGTGCTTGCATTTACACCAGTTGTGATAAATACAATTGCAAAAAAAATAGAAATAAATGATCTCATAACAAATACTTTCAAATAAAAATTAATATAAAAAATTAATATAAAAAATTATACAATTAATATATCAGACATAAAAGCCTCAATTTGAAGATATATTCTATTTTAATTTTGAGAAAATGCTGCTTTTACTGTATTTCTAAGTAAACAAGCAATAGTCATGGGGCCAACACCACCTGGCACGGGTGTAATAGCTGCTGCAATTCTTGCTACATCTGTATAATCAACATCGCCTACCAGCATAGTTTTTGATTTGTCTTCTGGATTTTCCACTCTATTAATTCCCACATCAATTACTACTGCTCCTGGCTTTACCCAATTAGCTTTAACTATTAAAGGTCTACCAACAGCTGCAACTAAAATATCTGCTTGCTTAGTAATTGTTTCAATATCTTTGGTTTTTGAATGTACCGTTGTTACCGTACAAGACTCTTCTAATAGTAATTGTGCCATAGGCTTGCCGACAATATTTGAGCGTCCAATAATTACTGCATGCATACCAACTAAGTTTGGAATACTTTTTTTTAGCATCAAATAACATCCTAATGGAGTACATGGGACAAAAGATTTTTTTAATAAATCACCACCAATTGAATTGCGGCCAACATTTAAGGCATGAAATCCATCAACATCTTTTATAGGATCAATAGCATCTATAATTACTCTTGAGTCAATGTGATCAGGCATAGGTAATTGCACTAATATCCCATTAACTTTTTTATCATTATTTAATTGGCTTATTAAATCTATTAATTCTTGTTCGGAAATATTTGTATCTTTAATATGATCTTCAACATCCATACCTATCTCTTTAGCCATTTTTGATTTTGTTCTCACATATACTTGGCTTGCTGGATTCTCACCAACTAGGACAACTGCTAGACAAGGGTTAGTTTTATATAAGCCAACAAACTTTTCTACTTCTTGTTTGGCCTCGGCTCGTACTTCGGCTGCAATAATTTTTCCGTCGATAATAGTAGCTGTCATATATTACCTTATATATATAAATTAAATCGTATGTAATCTTGAACAAATAACAAACATAGAACAAGAATGATAGGAGAAATATCAATACCTCCAAGATTAGGTAGAATGCGTCTTACAGGATTTAGCAGTGGATCAGTTAATCTGTTTGTGGCGTATAAAATTGATACCACAATTTTATTTTGCATATTGACGATATTAAACGCAATCAACCAACTCAGAACAATATTGATAATTAAAATATAAAAATATATATCTATGACCCGGTATAAAAGTAATAAAATAGGTTCCATGTTTTAATTCGTTAATAAGTAGTTATCTAAAAAATGATCTAACCACAAATTGATTTTTTTTCCATGTTTTATTCTTAAATTCAGCTGCTTTATTCGAGTTTGAGCACCAGGTTCTTTTAGCTTATAGGCAGCAAAATATAGCCACGCTAAATGCATCTTTAAATTAACTTCAGGATGGAATTGAATGCCAAAGGCATTTTGATACTTAAACGCCTGCTGGTGAAACTTGCTACCATGTGCCAAGACTTTACATGAATTTGGAACTGTAAAGCCTTCATTATGCCACTGGAAAAATGTTTTTTGTTGCTGAAAGATTTTCAAACCTTCTTCATTTGGAATGATCTTAAAGTAACCAATTTCGTGTGATCTGTTGGCTGCTCTTTGTACTGAGCCTCCTAAATTTTTAGCTAACATTTGAGCTCCAAGACATATACCTAGAAAAGGTTTCTTAGACTCAAGAGCTACATTAATCCAATCAGTTTCATATTTAATTGCAGCATTATTATCATTAGCACTCATTGGACCACCATAAATAATGGCCACATCGTGTTGATCCATATTACTGGGCAATTTTTCGCCTAATGATGGTTTCCTTACATCAATCTTATAACCACGTTGTTTTAATTTAAACCCAACATCACCTATAGACGATCGTCGTTGGTGTAAAATAATTAAGGCAGTTTTTTCTTTAGACATAACTTTAGCTTAACTTAAAGCTACATTGCGCTAAGGCCACCATCAAGAACAATTTCTGCACCAGTCATAAATTTTGATTCCTCTGAGGCAAGATATAAAACTGCATAAGCAACATCATCTGTGTCACCAATTTTTTTAATTGGGATTTGGCGTGAAAGTTTTTCAATTGCACTTTCGTCACCAAAAGCTTGTTTCATAGGATCTAAAATTGGTGTATCTACAAAAGCTGGATGTATGGAATTGCATCTTACATTTATTTCTTTTTTGCCACAGTATAAGGCAATCGATTTACTTAAATGTCGCACGCCTGCTTTTGAAGAATTATAAGCAGCTGTATTCCAACCAGCTACAATACCTGAAATCGAAGAAATATTAATAATTGAGCCAATTCCACTTGTAGCCATATGGGGTAATGCATACTTGCATCCCAAAAAAACTCCATCCAAATTAACTTCGTGCACTTTTTTCCAGACATCAAATGAAGTTGAAACAATATCTGCACCGAGGGATATACCAGCACTATTAAGTAAAATATTAATACCTTTATATTCCTCCATAACTTCAGCTAACACAGTTTTCCAATTATTTTCATTAGTTACATCTAACTCTTTAAGACTGTATGAGGCTTGATATTTTTTATCAATAAGTTGAGAAATTTCCTCTAGGGCTTTGTAGTTAATATCAGTAAATATAACTTTTGCACCTTCCTCTAGCAGCATCTTGCCACTTGCAAGGCCTAAACCAGAAGCACCACCAGTTATAAGGGCAACTTTGTTTTTTACTCGTTCCATAAAAATTAATTTATCTTAGAAGAAATCCAAGTGTTAACACTAGTGCTTTGCATGGAGCTTGCGTAACATTCTTGCATACTATGTAATCGAGCACCCTTTTGTCCTACAATAAGAAGATTGCCATTTTCTCCTTCAAATATTGCATTGTTACCAAGCCGGTCTTGTCGAACACATGTTGAAATATTTTTATTATCATTAAAATCTATAACTGAAATAACACCACCAAGTCCAGAAATAGCAATTTTACCATTCGATAAATTTACCGCACTTGTTAATGTATTTTTCACACCATTATAATAATTCTTAAATTCAAACTTATTATTGTCATTAGGAGTGGCAGTAATAATATTGCCTGACATTCCAATCAAAATTAGATCATTTTTAGAAATTAATAAAGAGGACCAAAGAGATCCTGTATATCCAGTTTCAAATATTGACCAATTGAGACCTTGATCTGCAGAGTGATAAAATAAGCCCAATTCACCAGTTACATAAGCATTTTGTCCATTGACTAAAACATTATTTAAATGCGGTTGAAACTCATCTTCAGTTACAAAAAATTCTTTCCACGTATTGCCGCCATCAGTTGTCATTAGAGATTTAGCAAAAGCACCTACTGCCATTCCAGCATTTTCATTAAACATAGAGATTGATAATAATGGAGCATCAAAAATTACATCTTGATGCTGGATGATCCAGTTTTGACCTCGGTCTGTAGTTTTTAAAATATAAGCATCATGACCAGTAGCCCAACAAATCTTTTCGCTTATACAATCAATGTCGGTTAATGTCTTAGAGGTAGGTACAGATGCTTGTTCCCAATTAGTACCATTATCATCCGAATAAATAATAATTCCATGAATGCCTACACCAATCAGTCTATTGCCAGCTTTACTAACTGCATTAATTAAAGTCTTATTATATTTACTAGCATCAGCAGCAAAGCCCGTATCTAAATTAAAATTAGATGCATGAGTAGGTGATAATACTGCAGAGAAAAAAGCTACTATTATTAATATTGATAAACGCATAATTATTGAAAATTTTATTAGAATAAATCGAAGTCTACTGTACTTTTTTTATTTTTAAAGTAAAAAAAAGGCCTGAAATTCAGGCCTTTTTTTAATTATAGGTATAAGTGATTATCTTGCAAATCTTCTTAAACCATCTGGAGAATAAAAGTTCATTCCCATGTTAATTGTATCATACTCAAGAGCAAGGTCATCATGACCTTCACCTAAAGTATTTTGGATTACAAAAGCTCTCGTAGCAAAGTCCATAGTTTGTTCGCCGTTATATTGACAATTACCTGCAGCAGAGTCAATTCCACGTGAACCAATTTGGTGTTTAGCTAAATTGCCTTGACCATCATAATGATCTCTAATCATGATACCGTTATGTTCGTCTGTACTCACATACATCATTTGTTTTGGAAAAATGTGTCTTGAGCCAGCTTTTAAGGTTGCTTCTACAATTGCTACTTCACGCTCTTCATATCTGTAAAGACTAGGATCAACAAAGTTTCTGCTTGAAGTAATTTTATCAGCTGCACCAACATCGCCCAATCTTGAGTTATTATGAGGAACTAACATATTTTTTTTACCAACTAAATTCCAATCGAAACGATCTTGCGCACCAGTAAACATGTTGTATGAGTCAATTGTCGCTAATCCACCAGTTTGATCTACAAATGAATCGTAGGAAACATCAGGTGCTCTTCGCACACGACGTGTTGCTGGGCTGTATTGCCATGCTTTACGTTGTTCAACTGCACTATCATAAGGATCGTGTAACATTGTTAATGTACCAGCAATTCTTGCGGGTGATAGATTCTTCACCATGTAAAGTGCATAAATATTTGGATCCACTTGACCTCTTAATGGTGAATTTAAAGCACCTGGAAACTCAATGTAATTATCACCTTTACCTATAGTTGCCGTACCATCATTCTTAACGATATATGCTACTAATGTTCTATGAATACTCGCATTATAATGTGGAGCCGATCTATGGTTCCAAATGTAGTGTTGAGCTTCAGTTGGATTAGGGAAAGGCATTCCACCTAATGTATTCCACTCAATACCTTCATTGCCATTAACCATTTTAGAATTACTGCCACTTACTGCTCTTACAGCATCAGGTAATCTGCATTCTGCAGAAGTTGGATACACATCAATTCTATAATCTGCATAACTCTCAAATGCTTTCATTTGCCCTTCTGATAGCTTATCTGCATGCTGCATATAGTTTGAACTATCTACAGTGTATTTTGGGCTTTCTGCCTGGGCAATAACTATGCTCATTAAAGAAGCAATAGCTACGAAAGCAGTCGTTTTTATTAGTTTAATTAATTTCATTTCTATTTCTCCTTAAATTAAAATGCGTATGAGACAGATGCTGATATCGTATCTTTATCTGTTTGTGAGTTTGCTTCCATATCGCCCATTTGATTGACATAAGATAATGACGCACTTACTGCACCATTGTCCGCACCCAATCCTAAAGCTAGGGACATTCTACCTTCAACAAATCCACCTAAAGATGACGGACCATAGCCTAAGGGATCATGAGACCATGCAAAGTTGGGTTTAATGGCCCAACTACTATTTGCAAAGTTGTTGTATGTTGCCGAACCTACAAGTCTATAAGTATATGAAGTTTCTCCAGCTCCAGGGTTAGATTCACAATAACCACCGTTACCAAACAAACCGTCTACTTGTCCCGCACCAATATTTGTTACACCTACTGCGGCAGTATTAGTATGCGATGTTCCAAAAGCACCTAGACATTTCTCAGGTGAATCTCCTCCTTCAGAAAAGCCGCCCCGAGCAACATAACCATTTCCATTATTTAGATCTGCAATGTGAACTGCAGCAAGCTCTGTTAGGAATACTGCACTGTCCGCCCCAATAGTTACTGTAAGTGGGTGTGACGCATTGAATGCAGAAGTTGTACCTATGTCAGCTGACCAAACATCATATTTTAGAAATGGTGTTGAGTAAAAGTCACTAGCATTAACTGTAGCTACAGAAATTGCATTTAGTGATGAACGTTTAAAGTCACGTAATGTAGTAGTGTAAGCTGCACTGCCACCAGCAGCAAGCATTTGAGTAGCTAGAGTAGCTTGAATGCCATCACCGCCTGCATCGCCTACAGCGGTAGCACTGCTACCAACAGCATTTAAACCATTATGTGCAAGCCAGTTTAACGACTGTGTTGTACCAACGGCATCTAGCATTTGATTTACTTGACTGCTTCCGTTCGTTGCTAATGGGAAGTCTGGTCGATAACTTATTTCCCCTTGTAAAACCATACCATCAACAACTGTGCTAAAGCTAGATCCAAAGATTTGATTATCTTCTGGGTATATGAAGTCATATTCCAAATAATTAACCGGCGTAATTGCTGCCAATATATGTGCAGCTGTGCCCATTAAGGCTAAATTTACGTCTGCCGCACTATTGGCTTTATTAGTACTTGTTCCACCAAGAGCTACAAAGTTATTTGAATAATTAGCATTCAGGGTTGCATTGGCACCATTTACAAAAACTCCACATGCAGTAGGATTGTGTACTCTTCTAGCTTCACCATCCATGGCTACTGCCATCAAAGTATTCATAAATGCAGCTCTTTCCCTTGAAGATACAGAACCTGTTGCACCAGTTAAAACGCCACCAGATTGTGCTGCTGCCATAGGACTTCCTAAGACGGCACTACAAGTAACACTACCATAAGCAACCTCTTGAATCGCTTTAATTAAATTTTGACCGTAAGTAGAACCTGTAAATATTGTACCATAGGCACCATCTGACCCATCAGTAAATTCGGTTGTACCGCCTGCTAAAGGTGCAAAATTACTGTCTAATTCGTCAAAAGCTGCAACGCGAAATAATCCATGAAGATCACCCGCAAATAGGCCTTGCATTCCTTTTAATCTTAAGTATGGAGTTTTGCTGTGATAATTAGAATAAAAGAAAGATAAATCTATACCGCCAGCTTGATCAACATATGTTGATAATTTAATTCCAAACTGTCCATCATCTCTAGCATTTTTATATTTACCATCAGTTGCAGCATGTATTAGAAGTCCAGCTACACGATCTTTTGGTCTATGTACTTTAGCTCCAGCTCTTTGTAAAGCTGCGGTAAATAATGCTTGAGAGCCAGCACCATAATATGCACTGCCTGCAGTTGTTGCACTACTTAAACCTCGAGCAGCAACAATACTGTTAAGGGCTAGAGATCCACCCACTGTGAAACTAGCACTTGCACCTTGACCAAAGACGTCACCTGTTACTGCAGCTGCAGATAAACCAGCAAGTTCAAATGCTTCATCTAAATATGTATCCACTGAATACGCATCTGACGCCATTGAAACGTCTCTGACTGCAGCAGTACAGTTAGCACCCACACCTAAAGTTAATTCGTAAGGACATGCATTATTACCTGCACGTTCTAAGCCATATGCACCACCAACGATTAGGCCTGTTTCACCTGTACCGACAACTTCGCTTCCAAAGAATGTTCCAGCTGCATCTAACTTAACTTCTGAATCTGAAAATTGATAATAAGCTTCAATACCTATACCATCAACATTTGAAGCTAACACAATTTGTTCTGTGGGAATTAGTGCTTCTTTAATAGATGAACCTGGTGCTCTTAGCTTAGTAAGATCTAATGCATTTGTTACTAATCCATTCATAGTAACTGGGATAAATGTTGCTTCACCCCAACTAGTTACAGATCTACCAATTGTAACATCAATATAATTATTACCTGTATCAAATTCAGTTGTAACATATGCGTTCAATAATGATAAGTCTTGCTCTTGTTCTTTAAGAGCATTTGGTTTTAATCTTTTAAAATGAGGAGTACTAATGGAATTTACAGGGTTATAACTTCCAGTTAACGATAGATTTATGCCAAAACCATTGGTATTTCCAATAACTTCTGTATAAAATTTTTGTGTTGCATTAACTATTTCAGTGTTATCAAAATTTAAGTTACCATCGTCAGAATTGGGGTTACTGCCACGCATATTAATAAATTCGGTAGATAGGTTACCATAATTATCTGTTCTAAATTTTGAACAACCAGCACCATTGCCCGTGGTAACTGTACCGTAAGCTGCAACCACACTTGTGTATGTCATACCAAAATTTTGTTCGCACTCACGATCTGAAGCACGCATAGTAAAACCGGAAGTTAAAGTAGTATTAACTGTCCCAGAAAATGATTCAGTGTTTAACTCTCTTGCGTTCGAAACTGCAAGCGTTGAAAATATAAAAAGTATTATAACTGAAAATTTCAGTATCATTAGTTGTATTGTCTTCATGAATTATTCCCCCAATTCACTTTATAAAAAAAATTTGCAACCTCTTATTTAAGAGTTATCACATTAGAACGTATTAAATGTAAAAACTTAAGAATAGTCAATAATTATCTCTATTCCTTTTATATTAGTAATTAGTAGTCATTCTTTAACTAGGTATAACTAATGAAATTATGTATATTTAGCCTTGTAATTAGCCATTTTATTAAAAAAAAATCAAATAAGGTTAAATAACTTATCAAGCTGTTTATTTGTTTTTTTTAAGAAAGTTGCGCTTTTCTATTAGTTTGGCAATCAGAGCTGTTTGGTTTGGTTGTGTGGCAATATTTACATATATAAAGTATTTCTTTTTAAACGGTGCTGCAATACGCTCACTTAAACAAAAAATTTCCAGTTCTTTTGCTTTTTTTTGCAGTTTTTGTCTAATGATTAGTCTTAAAAAAGTTTCAGCAGCTAATTTGGAGTAAAATAGTACTGCTGTTATGTGGCCTAATTTTAAACTATTGATCAACTTATTGGTCAACTTTAAACGCGGTAAGGTTTTATAGACTATCTTTTTCTGGATATTAATTTTGTGCTTCTTAACTTTATTAAAAAAATCTGTATTAATTATATTGCTGCATAAATAAATAAATTTAACATTTAAGAATTTGCTCTGGTGTAAGACTTTAATTAGTTCACTGCTGTCTTTAGTTGATGCTAGTATTTTTTTACACCCCAAATTTTGTAGCGTTTTTTTTACCGTAGTACCAATAACTAAGATATTTGCTCCTGTAAATTTCTTAATTTCATTATTTTTAACTAAACTATTTACTGAATTGATACTTGGAAAAATGTAATAAGTATTTTTGTCATAATTAATTTTAATTTTGTCATACTTAATTTTATACAGACTTTCTTGAAAAACTATAAACCCTTTTGTTTCAAGCTCTAGCATCAAGTCTTGAGACTGTTCTTTAGGGCGTGTAATTAAAATCATTTTTTAAAATATCTAATTCTTTAATAAAATTTATTCCCACTTGTTTTATGATATCTTCAACTATCTCCTCAGCAAGCTTATATGCATTTTCTAATAAGCCTGATGCGCTGGCACTATATTTTTCTTGGCCATCATGACTAAATAACTCTGCTTTAATTGTAAAATTATTACCTTCACTTATGTACCCTAAAACACCAATAGGACTATTACAATTTGCCTGTAACTGTTCTAATACTCTGCGCTCAGCCATACCAACGACGGAAGAATTATGATCGTTAGTTTTTGAGATACATTTTATTATATCGTTGTCTTCATTTAAGGTCTGTATTCCAATTGCAGCTTGACATGCTGGTGGCAATATTTCTTCTGTTGAAAAAATTTTAGCAACTCTGGCTTCTAAACCTAATCTTAGTAATCCACCATAACCCAAAATTAATGCATCATATTCACCTCGATCTAGTTTCTTTATTCGAGTGTCAACATTCCCTCTAATTAATTTAATCGACAAATCTCTTCTTTGATTTAGAACTTGTGCTCTTCTTCTAATTGAACTGGTTCCAATGGTGGTGTTGGCTACAAGTTCTAATATTGATTTTTTATTAACACTAACTAAAGCTTCTCTCACATCACCTCTTTTAAGCCATGCTGCTATTTTTAAACCGGGCGTCATAATAGTTGGCATGTCTTTCATCGAATGGACAGCTATATGAATTTCTTTATTCAGTAATAGTTCTTCTATCTCTTTTACAAACAGGCCCTTGCCACCGATAAGATCTAGTCGCTCTTTTTGTTTTATATCTCCAGTAGTGGTTATTAGCTTAATTTCAATATCTGCAGCCTTAAAATCTTGATTTTTTTCTAAAAATACCGATATAAACTGATTGGTTTGTGCCAATGCCATTCTACTGCTCCTTGAGCCAACAATTAATTTTTTATGAGTAGTCATGGTCTTCTAGTTATAAATAATATTTTGCTTTATTGATTAAGTTTTTTACAGTTATCTGTGTATATTTCACTATACTTTTATACGGTAATTTATATAAATCTCGAGTTTTTTAGTAAAATAAAATATGAGCAAAAAAAGAATAGTATTGGGCATAGAATCTAGTTGTGACGAAACTTCTGTTTCACTTGTTAGAGAAAAATCAGAGTTTGAACAAGAAATACTCTCTAACATAGTTAATTCTCAAATTAAAATTCATGCAAAAACTGGTGGTGTGATTCCTGAGATTGCTGCACGCTCACATTCCACTGTAATTGATGGACTTATTAAAAAAGCATTATCAGCAGCAAAAGTTAAGTTAAATGAAGTGGATGCTGTTGCTGCTACTGCAGGTCCAGGATTATTAGGTGGATTAATTGTGGGGGTTGTTGCTGCAAAGACATTGGCTTCCGTTCTAAGAAAACCTTTTATTGCTGTCAATCATCTTGAAGGACACGCACTCTCGGCAAAACTAGAGCATCAGATTGAATATCCATACTTATTGTTATTGGTTTCAGGTGGGCATACTGAATTTACAATAATAAAGAGTTTTAATAATTATAAAAGAATTGGCACAACTCTAGATGATGCTTTAGGAGAAGCATTCGATAAAAGTGCAAGAGTATTAGGTTTAAAATATCCTGGCGGACCTGAAATAGAAAAATATGCATTACAAGGTGATGAAAATAAATACACTTTTCCAAAACCTATTATAGATCAAAAAAACTGTCACTTTTCTTTTTCTGGTTTAAAGACGGCAGTTGCACAAAAAGTAGCTGGAACTAAAAAGAAAGATAAAAACTTTAAAAGTGATATAGCTGCATCTTTTCAAAAAACTATTTGTGATATTTTAGAAGTAAAAACTAAAAATGCTATTAATGAATTTAAGAAAATTTATCCAAATGAAAAAGTGTCTATAGTTGTAGCAGGTGGA